>Ga0163144_10010613_pt1 | contig 19606 bp, 17 predicted proteins | sample OliLak19BULKMAT1_FD_123175 | JGI IMG/M metagenome (GOLD analysis project Ga0163144, IMG submission 123175) | Freshwater microbial mat bacterial communities from Lake Vanda, McMurdo Dry Valleys, Antarctica - Oligotrophic Lake LV.19.BULKMAT1 | ecosystem: Environmental > Aquatic > Freshwater >... | reverse complement strand
GAGCGCCTATTACCTGCTCGGCTACACGTCGACGCTGGCGAAACCCGACGGCAAGTTCCACAAGATCAACGTGCGCATCAATCGTCCCGGCCTTACGCTGCGCGCGCGGCCCGGATACCTGGCGCTGAATGCGGTCGAGGCGGAGCGCTCGACGGCGGTCAGAAAGCCCGGTCCCCCCGCGGCCGTCACCGACGCGCTCGGTACGCTGGCCTCGGCAAGCCGGCGCAGCCTCATTCGCAGCTGGATCGGCATGTCTCCCGGCACGAACGGCAAGACCAAGATCACGTTCCTGTGGAATCCGACGCCCCCCTTGCCCGGCGTGCGCGGTGAGACGCCGGCGCGCGTGTCGGTGGTCGCGGGCGGCGGGAACTCCGATTTGTATTACCGCGGGCCGTCCCTGGCGCCCGGCCGGGTCGAGTTCGAGGTGCCGCCCGGGCCGATCGATCTCGAGATTGCCGTCGAAGACGCGAATAAGGACGTGCTCGATCGGGAATCACGGACGCTGAACGTGCCGAGCATGGGCCTGGGGCTCACGCTGAGCACGCCGGAGGTGTTTCGCGGGCGCACGCTTCCTGAATGGCAGAAGATTTCGGCCGATCCCGTTGCGCTGCCGGTCATCGAACGTGAGTTCCGCCGCACCGACCGCCTGCTGCTGCGCGTGGGGGCGCAGAGCTCGAGCGGGTCGCCGGCGATCTCCGCGCGCATGCTCAATCGGGACGGCGCCGAGATGTCGTTGTTGCCCGTCACCCCGGCCGGTTTCAGTAATCTCAGTCATATTGACGTCCCGCTCGCCGCGCTGCCCGTTGGCGACTTCCTTATCGAGATCATCGCCAGGGACGGCGCCGAGCACACGACCACGCTCGTGGCTATCCGAGTAGCGGCGTGACGGCCCTCCGCGCGATGCGGAGGAAGGGTGCCCTGATGGTGATCATGGCGCTCGCCTGTGCCGTGGCCGCCGACGCGCAGTGGCGCGGGCGGTATCGCGAAGGGTCGTTCGCGCCGCGTTATGCGCCGCCCCGCATGCCGGACGCCGACTTCACCATCTGCCGGCTCGAATACACGCGCGTCGTGATCGAGGACATGGGGGTCGGGTGGCAGACCGACTATCCCTTCTCCGAACGCAACCTCATGACCCGGTTGTCGGAGCTCACCAGGACGCCGATCAGCCGTGACGAGCGCAAGGAGCCCAACACGTGGGTGGTGCGCGCCACCGATCCGCAGCTCTTCAACTGCCCGTATACCGTCGCGTCGGATGCCGGCACGATCGGATGGAACGCGGGGGAAGTGCAGGGGCTTCGCGACTATCTCCTGAAGGGCGGTTTTCTCTGGGTGGACGATTTCTGGGGAACCGAGGCGTGGGAACGGTGGTCGAGCGAGATCGGCCGCGTGCTGCCTCCAGCCGAGTTTCCCATCACCGACGTTCCGCTGAACGACCCGCTGCTGCGCAGCCTCTTTACGGTGACCGCAGTGCCGCAGATCACCAACATCCAGTTCTGGCGGAACTCGCGAGGGGAGAGCACCTCCGAGCGCGGCCTGGACAGCCTCGAGCCGCACCTGCGCGCCATCCGCGATCGTCGGGGCCGCATCATGGTGCTGATGACGCACAACACCGACGTCGCGGATTCGTGGGAGCGGGAGGGGGAAGATCCGGGGTTTTTCTTCCAGTTCTCGCCCAACGGCTATGCGCTCGGCGTCGATGTCCTGCTCCATGCGATGACGCATTGATCGGTCGTCAGTCGGCCGTGTACAATGAAGATACCGCTCCATTACTGTGGAGCGCTGAAAAAGGCCGTCAAGCCATTGCCTGATGAGTGCGCCGCAGCGGAGGGCCGCTGGGGCGGACGGAAGGGCGCGTTCTCAAAAAAGGCCGCGGCCGGGAGGTGCTCAATACATGGCTCAACGTTTGGTGATCGGTTCGTAGCAAGTCTTCATGGGCCCGTCGCACACTGGTGCGGCGGGCCTTTGTCGTGTTGCCTCCATGACAGCCGCCATACCGTCACTGCGGGAGCGCGACGTCCCGTTCCAGACAGTGTCCGGCCGGCCCATCGACCGCCTCTACACACCTGAATCTCTCCCGAACTTCGACTACGAGCGCGAGCTCGGGGATCCGGGCGCGTATCCCTTTACGCGCGGCATCCACCCGACCGGCTACGCAGGCAAGCTGTGGACGATGCGGCAGTTTGCGGGGTTTGGGACGCCGGAAGACACGAACCGGCGCTATCGCGCGCTGCTGGCGGCCGGCGCCACCGGGCTGAGCGTCGCGTTCGATCTGCCCACGCTGATGGGCCGCGATCCGGATCATCCGCTGTCGCTCGGGGAAGTGGGGAAGTGCGGCGTCAGCGTGGCGTCGCTGGCCGACATGGAGGCGCTCTTCGACGGCATCCCGCTCGCCGACGTCACCACCTCGATGACGATCAACTCCCCGGCGCCCATGATTTTTGCGATGTACCTCGTGCTGGCGGAACGGCAGCACGTCGACTGGCAGACGATCTCGGGCACGATTCAGAACGACATCCTGAAGGAGTTCATCGCGCAGAAGGAGTACATCTACCCGCCGCGGCCTTCGATGCGCCTGATTACCGACATCTTCGCGTTCTGCGCGTCGCACGTTCCCCGCTGGAACACGATTTCGGTGAGCGGGTACCACATCAGGGAGGCGGGCGCGACCGCCGCGCAGGAGCTCGCGTTCACGCTGCGGGACGGCATCGAATACGTGCAGGCCGGGACGGACGCGGGCCTGGCCGTCGATCAATTCGTGCCACGCATGTCGTTTTTCTTCAACGCCCACAGCGACTTCTTCGAGGAGATCGCCAAGTATCGCGCGGCCCGCCGCATCTGGGCGCGCGTGATGCGCGATCGATTCGGCGCGGCCGACGACCGCTCGCTGAAGCTGCGCTTCCACAGCCAGACTGCCGGGGTGTCGCTCACCGCGCAGCAGCCGATGAACAACGTGATGCGCACGGCGCTGCAGGCCCTGTCGGCCGTGCTCGGCGGGACGAACTCGCTGCATACGAACTCGCTCGACGAAGCGCTCGCGCTGCCGACGGCCGAAGCGGCGACGCTGGCGCTGCGCACGCAGCAGATCCTCGCGTATGAGACGGGCGTCACGAGCGCCATCGATCCGTTCGGCGGCTCCTACTTCGTCGAGCGGCTGACGCGGGATTTCGAGGAGGAAACGGAGCGATATTTCCGCACGATCGACGGCATGGGCGGCATGATCGCCGCCATCGAGCGCGGCTATCCGCAGCGCGAGATTGCCGACAGCGCGTACCGTTTTCAGCAGGACGTCGAGCGCAAGCGGCAGATTGTCGTGGGCGTCAACGATTACGTGTCCGAGACGCGGGTCGCGGTGCCGACTCTTCAGATTGACGAATCTGCGGCCCGGCAGCAGCTCGCGAAGGTCGACCGGCTGCGCCGGACGCGAAACACGGTGGCGGTCAGGCGCGCGCTCGACCGGCTGCGGCGCATGGCTGCGGGCACGGAGAACACCATGCCGGCACTGCTGGATGCCGTGCGCGCCTATGCGACCGTCGGCGAGATGTGCGATGCGCTGCGGGATGTGTGGGGGGAGTACCAGGAACAGGCGATAATCTAATCAATCACCATATGAATACGATCCGCGTCGTCATCGCCAAACCCGGGCTCGACGGGCACGATCGGGGCGCGAAGGTGATCGCGCGTGCCTTGCGGGATGCGGGGATGGAGGTGATTTACACCGGTCTCCGGCAGACCCCGGAACAGATCGTGGCTGCGGCGCTCCAGGAGGATGCCGACGTCATCGGGCTGTCGATCCTGTCGGGCGCCCATAATTCGATTTGCTCCCGCCTCATGGAGCTCCTTCGCCAGAAGGGGCTGACTGACGTGCTGGTGGTGCTCGGCGGCATCATTCCCGACGCCGATTTGCCCGGCCTGAAGGCGATGGGGGTGTCGGCCGTCTTCCGGCCGGGAACGACCATGCAGGACATCATCGATTTCGTCCAGACCCACCGGATCCCGCGCCTCCCGGCGGGCGCTAAGGCTGCGGACTGATCCAGCCGATAAATACCACGAGCGGGTTGATTGCCGACTGATGACGCATAAGCTTCTCTTAGCCGACGATAGTGTGACGATCCAGCGCGTCATCGAGCTGACCTTTGCCGACGAAGACGTGGAAGTCACGACGGTGGGCGACGGGCAGCTCGCGATCGACCGTCTGGATGTCGATCCGCCGGACATTATCCTGGCCGACGTGGACATGCCCAAGCGCGACGGGTACGAGGTCGCGGCGTACGTGAAGAGTCGTCCGAAGCTCGCCCACATTCCCGTGGTCCTGCTGACTGGCGCATTCGAGCCCATCGACCAGGCACGCGCCGCGGCGGCCGGGTCGACCGATGTGCTCTCAAAGCCGTTCGAGCCCCAAATGGTGATTAATCGAGTGAAAGAACTCCTCGGCAAGAAGCGGCAGGACGACGCGGAGCACTACGACGCGCCGCTGCAGATGGGGCCGGAGCCGCCGCTACCGCCGTCGCTCGCGAACAAGCCGACACCGGCCGGCCGTCAGGCGCCGCCGGAAGGTGGACAGCCGGTGTCGCTGGACGATTATTTCGATCAGCTCGATGCGGCATTTTCCACGCTGCAGCCCGGTGCCTCCCCAGCGCAGGAGGCTCAGGACGAAATGGATTGGGCGGCCGCACCTGCCGCACCCAGTGCAGTGGCACCGCCTCGCCCGGTTGCCGCGGCGCCGCCCCCCCCTCCGCCGCCCGCTGCGCGTCCGGAGCCGATGATCACGCCGCCGCCGATGGATCCGCCGGTCGTCGAGAAAAAATGGGCCGCGCCGCCGCTGGTGCCGCCGCCACCGCGCGAACCGATCGCCGCTGTCGCACCTCTCGCATCCGCCGTTGCGCCTGTCGGCGCCATGGCGGACAAGCCTGTCGCCCCTGTGTCGGTGGCACCCAAGGCGACGGCGAACCCATTTGCCAATCTATCCGCGGCCAAGGCCGAGGCCGCCGTTCGTCCGGCCGCGCCGGTCATCACCGACGAGATCATCGAGGAGGTCGTCGCACGGGTGCTACAGCGCCTCAGCGACGACGTCGTACGCGAGACCGTCACGGCGATCGTGTCGAAGACCGCAGAGCGGCTCGTTCAGGAAGAAATCAATCGGATCAAGGACGTTCAGTAAATCACCTTATGTTCTGCAGTACCATTGTGCGCAATGGATCACACTGCCACGCCGCGCGTCCCTGAGAAGCCTGCGCTCGAAGGTCTCGAGACGAAATGGCAGGAGCGATGGCACGCGGACGGCACGTATAAATTCGATCGCCGCAAGTCGCGCGATCAGATCTATTCCATCGACACACCGCCTCCGACGGTCAGCGGCTCGCTGCATATCGGCCACGTGTTTTCCTATACGCACACGGATGTCATCGCGCGCTTTCAGCGGATGCGCGGCCGGGAAGTGTTCTATCCCATGGGCTGGGACGACAACGGCCTGCCGACTGAGCGGCGTGTGCAGAACTACTACGGCGTGCGCTGCGATCCCTCCCTGCCATACGAGGCCGGCTTTCAGCCGCCGCCGGAGCCCCCGAAGCAGCCGATCTCGATTTCGCGGCCGAATTTCATCGAACTCTGCGAGCGGCTGACGAAGGAAGACGAAAAAGTCTTCGAGCATCTGTGGCGATATCTCGGGCTGTCGGTCGACTGGTCGATGACCTACGCGACGATCGACAAGCGGTCGCAGCGCGTGTCGCAGATCGGGTTTCTCCACCTGCTGCAGAAGGGTCTCGCGTACCAGCTCGAGGCCCCGACGTTGTGGGACATCGACTTCCGCACGGCGGTGGCCCAGGCGGAGCTCGAGGATCGGGAGCGCGAAGGCGCCTATCACCGGCTGCGCTTCGACGGTCCGGACGGCCGCGCGGTCGAGATTGAGACGACGCGCCCCGAGCTGCTACCGGCGTGCGTGGCGCTCGTCGCGCACCCCGATGATGCGCGATACCAGCCGCTGTTCGGCAAGGACGTGCGGACGCCGCTGTTCCGCGCTCGCGTACCGGTCCTGGCGCACGCCCTGGCCGATCCCGAGAAGGGAAGCGGCATCGCGATGATCTGTACCTTCGGCGACATCACCGACGTGACCTGGTGGCGGGAGCTGTCGCTGCCGGTGCGTGCCGTGATTCTGGCGAACGGCACGCTGCGGCCGATCACCTGGGGCGACGCGGGGTGGGAGTCTGAGGAACCGGCGGCCGCGCAGACCTCGTACGATCAGATCGCGGGACAGTCGATCACCAAGGCCCGTACGCGCGTCGTTGAGCTGCTGCGCGAACAGGGCTCGATGATCGGCGAGCCGCGGCCGATCATGCACAACGTCAAGTTCTTCGAGAAGGGCGATCGCCCGCTCGAGATCATCACGAGCCGGCAGTGGTTTATCAAGACGCTCGACCAGCGGTCGTCGCTGATCGCGCGCGGCCGGCAACTGCAGTGGCATCCCGAATACATGCGCGTGCGGTACGAGAACTGGGTGAACGGCTTGAACGGCGACTGGTGCATCAGCCGCCAGCGTTTTTTTGGTGTGCCGTTTCCGCTCTGGTATCCGATCGACAGCTCCGGCCAGGTGGACTATGCCCGGCCGATTGTTCCCGACGAGTCGCGCCTGCCGATGGATCCATCGACCGACGTGCCCGACGGCTATCGTGCGGAGCAGCGCAGCCAGCCGAACGGCTTTGGCGGCGATCCCGACGTGATGGATACCTGGGCCACGTCCTCGCTCTCGCCGCAGATCGTGAGCGGCTGGTGCGGCGATGACGATCTCCGCGGGCGCGTCTTTCCGATGGACCTGCGGCCCCAGGCGCACGACATCATCAGAACGTGGCTGTTCTCCACGGTGCTGCGCGCCCACCTGGAGCACGACAGCCTGCCGTGGTCTCACGCCGCGATCTCGGGATTCGTCACCGATCCGGATCGCAAGAAGATGTCGAAGTCGAAGGGCAATGTGGTCACGCCGTTCGCGCCGCTCGAAGAGCACGGATCGGACGGCGTCCGCTATTGGGCGGCGAAAGGCGGGCCCGGCGTCGACACGATGTTCGACGCGGGGCAGATGAAGGTCGGGCGCCGGCTCGCCATCAAAGTGTTGAATGCGTCGAAATTCATTCTCGCCAAGTCCGAGCCGCTCGGCCCGATCACCGCGCCCGTCGATCGCGCGATGCTGCACAACCTGGCGGCCATCGTCGAGCAGACGACGCACGCCCTCGAGGCGTACGACTACGGGCGCGCGCTCGATCTGGTGGAGCGCGAGTTCTGGGGGTTCTGCGACGACTACCTGGAGTTCGTCAAGGGAAGACGATATGGGGACCAGGGGCCTCCAGGGGCAGGTTCCGCCAACAGTGCGCTGATCGCGGCACTGTCCGCCTACCTGCGGCTCCTTGCGCCCTATCTGCCGTTTGCGACGGAAGAAGTATGGTCGTGGTGGAAGGACGGCTCGATTCATCGAGCGTCGTGGCCGACCGCGCAGGAGTTGACCGGCGAGATCGGCGAGGCCGAAGACGCCGACCGCGCGACATGGAGCTATGCGCGCGAGGTGCTGGCCGAGGTCCGGAAGCGGCGCTCCGAGGCCAAGCAGCCGTTGAAGGTGCCGATCGTGATGGCGGTGATCGCCGATACGCCCGAGCGCCTGCGTTGGCTCGATGCCATCGAAGCCGATCTCCGTTCTGCCGTCCGCATCGACGCCATCACACCCAACCCGCGTCAGGGCGAGTTGTCAGTCGAGGTTGAGTTCGGTGCTGCCCCCGCTTGATCCGGTGCATTACCGCGAGATCGTGCGCCTGGCGCTCGAGGAAGATCTCGCGGAAGGCGACATCACGACGAACGCCGTCGTCGGGCCGACCGATCGCGCGCGCGGCACGCTGATCGCGAAGAGCGCGTGCACGCTCGCCGGCCTCGCGGTTGTGGTCGAGGCGTTCTCGCAGCTCGATCCAGCCGTGCTCGCGAATCTCCGGTTCACGGACGGCGACGCATGCGGCGCCGGCACGACGATCGGGCAGATCACGGGCAACGCAAGGGCGCTGCTCTCCGGAGAGCGGACGGCGCTGAATTTTCTGCAGCACTTATCGGGCATCGCGACGCTGGCCGGCGCGTTCGTGCGCGCGAGCGGCGGGGCGATCACGATTCTTGACACCCGCAAGACAACGCCGATGATGCGCGTGCTGGAGAAATATGCGGTGCGCACCGGCGGCGCGACCAACCATCGCATGTCGCTCCACGACGGCATCCTCATCAAGGACAACCACATCCGCCTGGGCGGCGGCATCACCAGGGCCGTCGGACAGATGCGCGCCGCCCATGCCCGGCCGGTCGTCGAGGTCGAGGTCGAGACGCTGGAGCAGGTGGACGAGGCGCTGGCGGCGGGAGCGGACATCCTGCTGCTCGACAACATGACGGTCGAACAACTGCACGAGGCCGTCCGCCGGTGCCGGGGACGCGCAAAGACCGAGATTTCCGGCGGCGTCACCCTCGATCGGATTCCTGAGTTCGCTGCGACGAACGCGGACTTCGTCTCGAGCGGGGCGTTGACCCATTCCGCTCAGGCCATCGACATCAGCTTTGAAATTGAACCCGCCTGACGAGCGGCGGGACTCGATCGGAGTCCCGGCCGATGTCCGCCGTGAACTACGCCGCGTCGCGCAGCGGCTGGGTCCCATTGGCCATTCGATCCATTGGCTCGGCACGACCGGATCCACCAACGATGTGGCCTCCCGTCTCGCCGAGATCGGCGCCGCCGAGGGAGCGACGGTGGTCGCGGAGGCTCAGACAGCCGGACGGGGACGGCATGGCCGCGCGTGGTTTTCGCCGGCGGGCGCGGGCCTCTATGCGTCGGTGATCCTCAGGCCGTCGAAGGAAGCGTGTGCTGCGGGCCGGGAGAACCCGATTGCGCTGCTCACGCTCGCGGCCGGCGTGGCCATTGCGGACGCGGTGCGGATCGCCACCGGCCTGCCCGCCGAAATCAAGTGGCCGAACGACGTGATGATCGGGCGGCGCAAGCTGGCGGGCATTCTCGCGGAGTCGGCGGGGCACGCGAGCGCCGCACCGTTCATCGTGCTCGGCTTTGGCGTCAACCTTCAGGAGGCCGCGTATCCGGTGGAGCTTGCGGCCCGCGCGACGTCGATCGAGGCCGAGACGAACCGTCCAGCCGATCGCGCGCAAATCTTCGCGGAAATTCTCGCCTGCGTGGCGGAGCGCTACGCCGCTCTGCGCGCCGAGAAATTCGATGCTAATCTGAGCGACTGGCGGCGGCTGGCGCCGTCGCTGCGTTCCGCGCTCATCGAGTGGGATTCACCCGCCGGCGTCGTGCGCGGCCGCGCAGAGGACATCGACGGTGGAGGCGCGTTGCTGGTGCGGGTCGGCGACCGTATCGAGCGACTGATCGCCGGAGAGATTCGGTGGATCTAGGCAGGGCAGAGGGAGGAGGGCAGAGGGCAGATGCTGTTAGCCATCGACGTCGGGAACACCAATATTGTGTTCGGCGTGTTCGAGCACGACCAGCTGGTGGAGAGCTGGCGGCTGGCCACGCTGCGCGAGCGGACGTCTGACGAGATCGGCATCTGGGTCGCGCAGCTGTTCGAGCATCGCGCGCTGGACGCCAACAAGGTGTCGGGCATCGTGCTGGGATCGGTGGTGCCGCCGCTCACGGGCACGTTCATGACCATGGCACAGCGCTATTTCGGCATGAAGCCGCTGAATGTAGACAGCAGCGTCGACACGGGCATGCCGATCCTCTACAAGAACCCCGCCGAAGTGGGCGCGGATCGGATCCTCAACAGCGTCGCCGCGTATCGCCTGTATGGCCGCGAACGCCACGCGCCAATGATCGTCGTGGATTTTGGAACCGCGACGACGTTCGACGCCATTTCAGCCAAAGGCGAATATCTCGGCGGGGTGATTACGCCGGGTATGCAGATCTCGGCCGATGCGCTCTTTCAGCGCGCCGCGCGCCTGCCCCGCGTCGACATGCGGAAGCCGTGCGAAGTGATCGGCAAGACGACGGTCAGCGCGATCGAATCGGGGTTGTATTACGGGTACGTGGCCCTCGTGGACGGACTCGTGCGGCGGATGCAGCGCGAGCTCGGCCAGAACGGGGTCTGCATTGCCACCGGCGGTCTCGCCGGCGTAATCGCGCCCGAGGTCGATGTCATCGAGCTCGTGGATCCCGATCTGACGCTGCAGGGCCTTCGCATGGTCTGGGAACGGAACAGACCGAAATAGCCGCGAGCGGCGCGGGGCGAAGGGCCCCCGCACGAGAGCGGCGTGGAGCGGGGCGGAGGGGCCCCCGCGACTCACGATGACCACTGAAGAATATTGCCGCGAAATCGAATCCTACCTCTGCCGCAAGAACGACGGCCACCTGATCAGAATCGTCGGACCCTCCTTCGAGCGCGTGTGCAACTGGGCGGCGCAGGGGATTCCCTTCAAGATCGCCTGTCAGGGCATCGACCAGTACTTCGTGCGCTATTACGCGAAGGGCCCGCGCCGCCGGCCCGTGCAGATCGATTTCTGCGAGAACGACGTGATGGACGGGTTCGAGGCCTGGCGCCGTGCCGTCGGTGTGCGACTGCCTGGCGGCGCATCGAGTGAGGAAGAGGCACACGCCAGGCAGCGGAAGCGGAGCTTGCCCGAGCATCTCGACAGAGTATGCGAGCGCGTGACGGCCCGCCGCGCCGGTATGACACCGCCGCCCGCGGCATTTGACGCCGTGCTCGAAGGCGTGACGAGGGAAGCCGCCGCGTTCAGAGACCTGCCCGGGCCGATTCGGGGTGAGGCGCGCGACCGCGTGACGGCACGGCTGATCGAACTCGATGGTCTGATGCTCGAGGCCGCGCGGGCGCACGCCGATCCGGCGTTCATTCAGGGCCTGCGCGCCGAAGCGATGGAGCAGCTGTCGCCGTTTCGCGATCGCATGCCCGCCGAGGCGTATCAGCGAGCGCTCGAGGGCGCCGTGGATCGCCTCGTTCGAGAACACGAACAGTTACCCACCGTCTCGCTTGAGTAAACCCGTGCCCCGTACCCCTCACCCCTCTTCCCTCACCCCCGGCAGCGAGGTCGCCCTGACGGCCGAGAAACCGGTCGCAGGGGGCCGGATGCTGGCTCGACACGACGGGCAGATTGTATTCGTCGCGGGAGCCATCCCCGGGGAGCGCGTCCGTGCGCGAGTGGAGCGCGTGAGCAGGCAGCTCGCGTTCGCAGAAACCGTCGAGGTGCTCGAGCCCAGTGCGGATCGGCGCCCGGCCAGTCGTGACTGGGCGTGCGGCGGTTCTCTCTACGCGCACATCACCTACGCGCGCCAGCTGGGACTCAAGTCAGAACTGGTCGCCGACTCGTTCGCGCGCATCGGGAAGATCCAGCTACCGGGGCCGGTTCCGGTGATGGCGTCCGAAGAGCAGGGCTATCGCATGCGGGCACGACTGCATGCGCGGGACGGCAGGTTCGGCTTTTTCCGCGAAGGGACGCACCAGCTGTGCGATGCCGGGCCAACCCGGCAGCTGCTGCCGGCGACGCTCGCGGCGCTCGAACGGCTGCAGAGCGCCTTGAACAAGGCGGCCATCTCAGGCGTGACGTCGTGCGAGCTCTCTGAGAATGCGGGCACGACCGAGCGTGTCATGTTGCTCGAGATGGCGCCCTCGCGACGTGCTCCGCTGCACATCGAGCCTGTGGATGGCATCACCGGCCTTCTGTTCGCCGATCATCAGAGCACCAGGCTGACCGTCGCGTACGGATCGCCGTATGTCGTCGATCGCGTTGACGGGCACGGCGGCGTGGTGACCCTGACGCATCACGTGCAGTCGTTCTTTCAGGGCAATCGGTACCTGCTGTCGCCGCTCGTCAGCCAGGTGCTGGCGCAGGTGCCGGATGGGAGCGTCACCGACCTTTACGCTGGAGTCGGCCTGTTCGCGGTGTCTCTGGCGGTGCGGGGGGGCACACGGATCGCGGCCGTCGAAGGCGATCGCTCGAGCGTCCGCGACCTCGAATCGAACGCCCAGGAGCATGGCGCAGCGATCGGCGTGGAACACCTGTCGGTCGAAGACTATTTGACGCGCCGAGAATTGGAGACGCCCGATACCCTCCTGCTCGATCCTCCCCGGACGGGCGTCTCGACCGAAGCGATGTCGGGGATCCTTGGTCTCAAGCCGCCGCGGCTCGTCTATCTGTCGTGCGACCTCGCAACCCTCGCCCGCGACGTGCGGCGCCTCGTCGAGGCCGGATACACCCTCGATCACATCGAGGCGTTCGACCTGTTCCCGAACACGGCGCGGGTCGAGACCCTGGTGGTACTGAGCAGGTAATTTGAAACAGGAGATCGGAAGATCACGAGTGAGGTCAATGGTCGCGACAGTCCCTCGTGTCAGTCCCTCGTGTCAGTTCGTCGTGTCAGTACGTCGTGTCCGGCTTTAGCCGGACCGCACCGAGTTAACCAAGTCGCTCAATTCATATATGAGAGACCCGACGAACGGATAGTCCTGGACGCTCTGGACCAACTTCGCGCGGACAGGATTCTCGAGAATGTATCGGACCATCACAAGAGTCTGATCCTCCTTTCGAAGTGTCCGCTCGTATCCGTAGCGCTGCCACAGCACCCTGCCGAACTCCCGTTTATAGTAGTAGCCGGAATACTGCTTCGCGAGTGAGATAAAGGCTTTGCAATTCGCCGACGAAATGTGCGCGAGCACAAGTCTGACGGCTGCCTCTTCGCAGAAGAGCCGACGCTTGCTATCTGTGCAGAATGTCAGGGAATAGCGGTGAAAGCCGGTGTAGTTGAATGCCCTGAGATGTGCGGGTTTACCGGTGAGCATGGGGCGAGATGGGCAAGAGGCTCGCCAGTCACGGTCCGGCTGAAGCCGGACACTACGTACTGGAGGCTCTCACAAACGCTTCGAAGAGCGAGCGGAATTCGCCGGTCCTCCAGAAATTCTCGGGGTGCCACTGCACGGCAACGCAGAAGCGCGCATTCGGGCGCTCGATGGCTTCGATGATGCCGTCCGGCGCGGTGGCCGACACGGCGAAGCCCAAGCCCGTCTGCTTGATCGCCTGATGGTGCCGGCTGTTCACCTGGAGGATTTCGCCGCCGGCGAGCTCCTCCCGCATGACGTTCGCCAGCGCGGATTCGCGCGTCACCCACACTTCGTGAGCGAGCGCATAGAGCGGTGTGTTGACTTGATGGCCCAGGGCCTCGCTGACCTCCGACTCGATGTCTTGAATCAGCGTGCCGCCCGCCGCGACGTTGACGACCTGCAGCCCCCGACAGACCGCGAGCAGGGGGGTGTTGTGGGCGAGGGCCAGCGTCGCCAGCGCCAGTTCGAAGGTGTCGCGCGCCGCGTCCACGGGGCGGGTTTTCGGATGCGATGACTCCCGGTAGTACGCAGGATCGATATCGTCGCCGCCCGTGAACAGCAGACCATCGATGCCCTCGAGGGACGCCGGCTCGTCGATCGGGAGCACGCGCGGTTCTCCGCCCGCTCGTCGCACCGATTCGACGTAGTCAGGAAGCCGGTTGCAAGGGGTGATGCCGATGATGGCCATTGAGGTGGTTACGGCGCTACATCCGCGGCGGCACCGCGATGCCCATGAGATCGAGCGTCCGCGTCAGCTGCGCGCGGAAGTAGGCCACGCCGGCGGCACGCCAGATCCGGGCGTCGGCCTTCTCCTCATTCAGAATCGGGTACCGGTGATAGAAGCCGTTGAACATCTGCGCCAGGCCGAACGCATATTTCGCGAGCACCGAAAACTCCAGGGTTCGAACCACCTGCTCGACGATCTCATCGAGGCGTGACGCTTCCAGAACGAGCGCCCACAAATCGTGACTCCCGCCTTCGCCGGCGAGCTCGGAAGGAGACAGGGCCGCGAGCCGCTCGATCACCGCCGCTTCGTCCAGCCCCTCGCGTTCGCGCAGCTTGGCGAAGATGTTCTGCGCGCGCACGACGGCATACTGCAGGTACGGCCCGCTCTCACCCTCGAACGCGAGCGCTTCGTCGATGTCGAACGCAATGATTTTCGTGCGCGAGTACTTCACCATGAAGTACCGCACGGCTGCCACGGCGATCATCTCGGCGATCCGCCGGTGCTCGGCCGACGCGAGCTCGGGGTTCCGCCTGGCGACTTCGGCCTCGGCTCTCGACATCAGCGTGTCCAGCAGATCGTCGGCCTTGACGCCCTGACCCTTCCGTCCTGACACGTCGACGAAGCCGCGCTTGTCGTCCGGAGCATCGGGGGCCAGATATCCGAGCGCCCTCGCGGTCGGATTGGACAGCGCCACCATCTCGTACGAGAAGTGCGTGGCCCGCTCCGCCTGACCCGCATACCCGAGCGTGCGCAGCGCCTGCTTGAGCAGCTTCTGCAGATACGACTGCCGGACGTCGATCACGTTGTACGTGGCCGTGGCCTTGCCGAATGACGGATGCGACGCCTCGCCGGAGGTCTCGGCCGTGGACCACAGGACGCTGCCGTTCGGGCGCTGGCTGAATTGCCGGTACTGGAAATCGCGGCCGAGCAGCCCGAGCTTCCAGAACTGATACGCGATGTCCTTGCCGACGTACGTCACCGTGCCGTTGGATCGAACGATGACCTTCTCGCGTTCAACGTCTTCCGAATCTCCAATCTCTGATCCCGATTCCCCGGCTGCGGGCCCGTCCTCTTCGATCTTCATCACCCAGCAGCCGGCCAGCTTGCCTTCGGTCTGGAGATACACGGCGCCCTTGTCTTTGAGAATTTCGAAGGCACGGGCCCAGAACTGCAGCCGGAGAATGTGGCCTTCCCATGTGAGCAGGTCGTAATCCACGTTCAGCCGCGCCATCGTCTGCAGGTGGCACCGGACGATGCGGTCGGCGACGAACTGGGCCACCGCCGAGGCATCAGTGCCGCCCTGCTCGATGTCGTGCAGGGCCGCCGCGCGGATCTTCATCCGCTCCTTGTCTTCTTCGTACCAGAGCGTGACGCGGGCGTAGAGATCCCAGCACTAATAGTCGAACCTCGTCGAGTCGGCGATTCGCCGGATGTCGTCGAGACTCTTGTGCTCGAGCTCGCGGAATCCGACGACGACGTCGGCCACCTGCACGCCGGTGTCGTCGATGTAGTTCTGCACTTCGACCGGCACGCCGCGAAACCGCTGCACGCGCACGAGCGTGTCGCCGAGCGCGGAGTTCCGGAGGTGGCCGATGTGAGCCGCTTTGTTCGGGTTGATGGCTGTGTGCTCGACGATGGTTTTGCCTGGATCGGTACGTAGGCCGGGTCGTTCTGGACCCGGCTCAGCGGCGGGTCCAAAAGGACCCGCCCTGCGTACGAAGGCGACACGGTCAAGATAGACGTTCAGGTAGCCGTTCGGCGCGGCTTCCACGCGGTCGATGCCCTCGATCGCGCCGAGCGCGGTCGCCAGCTCCTGTGCGATCGCCCGCGGCGCTTTGCGCAGGCGGCGCGCGAGCTCGAAGGCGACCGGCGTGGCGAGGTCGCCCAGCTCCCGCTTGGGTGGGTATTCGATCGGCAGCGGAGGCAGCTCGTCAGCCGGGATCTGATACCGCTGCTGAAGCGTCGCCAGCAGCCGTTCCCGCAGACGTTCGTGAACTGGAAGAATCATGAGGGATAGTGATACTCTCCATCGAGATCGATTGCGCGAGCATGGTCATCCGGGGTGTTGAGGTTGAAGAACAGCACCTCTTCCGGGCCGAATGTCTTCAGCTCGTCCCGCCCGACCTCGCGGACATTCAGCCCGGGAATGCGAGCCACGTCACTGAGTCTGAACCGCTTCTCGTCGATCAGCCGCCGGAGCTCGCTTGCGCAGCGGCGTGAATATGTCGCGCACAGCGGCTCGTACCCGCGCGCGGTGCGGGGAATCGCGATGTCGACATCGCGACCGACCGCCACGAGATGTGCCAGCAGCGGCTCGCTCAGAAACGGCATGTCGCACGCGATGACCAGCGTGCGATCCGTCGGAGCGGCATGAACAGCGGTGTAAATCGCGCCGAGGGCGCCGGCATCCGGCACGAGGTCGGCAATCACCGCCACGCCTTCGGCATCGAAACGGTCCGCGTCGTTGGCGATGATGATGATCCGTTCGACGACGCGGCTGAGCCGCGCGAGCTGGCGATCCAGAACGGACGCGCCGCCGGGGTGCAGAACCAAGCCGGCTTTGTTCAGGCCCCCGAGGCGCCGCGATCGGCCGCCTGCGAGAATGGCTCCCGTCCACATCACTATCGAGTCGCTGGCGGAAGGATATCAGAAGAATGAACCGAACGGGAGTCGGGCGCATTCTGGTGGCGAGTCTCCATCAGGGGATCGCGGACCTCATGCCGACGCGGCTCGAGTTCTACGAGAACTGGCTCAACCCCACCGGCATGCGCGACGGCAAGATTGGCCTGGCCCCGCTGGCCGCGGTGCTGAGCTTTCTTCGTCAGGAGGGGGAGCCCTACACGCTGGTGATGCAGCGCGCGGGGGAATACGCCGCGCAATGGACCTTTGACAATCTGTCGCCGATCGCGCGATCGCTGATTCGCGCCCTGCCGGTGACGCTGCGCGCCCGCATGGCCATGCAGCTGGCCAAGAGGGTCGTGCGCCGCAGCTACCTCTTCAGCCGAGGCGTGCCGAAGCTGCGGCGGGGCCAGGGCACATTCACGGTGAAGAACTCCATTTTCTGCACGGTGCGTGAGCCGTTCGACTGGCCGTTATGCGTCTACTACTCGGCGGCGCTCTCCCATTTGTTCGCGCTGGCCAGCGTCAGCGGCGAGGTGCGGGTCGATGCCTGCCTGGGCGTCGGCGACCCCGGCTGCGTGATTGCCGTGAACGTTCCCCCCGATCAGACGTGACTGCCGTCTTTCGCACGGGGCTCGCGGCGATCGGTGCGGCGCTGCTGATGGTCCCCGGGGCGTCTGCGCAGACCCAGGAACGGTATCTCGTCATCCCGTTCGAGAACCCGGCCCGCGAAGCCAGGGTCTACTGGCTCAGCGAAGGATCGGCCGTCCTGCTCGCCGACGACCTGAACGCGCTTGGCCGGCGTGCGTATACGCGCGACGAGCGGCGCGAGGCCTTCGATCAGCTCCAGGTGCCGCCGGTGGCGAGCCTGAGCCATGCGACGGTCATTCGTCTCGGCCAGCTCGTCGGCGCGACACATGTGGTGATCGGGTCGTTCGCGCTGACGGGCAGTCAGCTCTCGGTGCGCGCGCAGAACATGCGGCTCGACACCGGGCGCATGGAACGCGAGATCGTCGAGTCCGGCCCGCTCGACAACCTGTTCGCGATTTTCGAACGCGTGAGCCGGCGGGTGGCCGGTGCGGGGGCGGCTCCGAGCGCCGCGCCGGCGGATCGGCCGCGCCTGCAGGTGTTCGAGCCGTATATCAAGGGCCTCATCGCCAGCGCCACGCCGACGAAAATCAGCTATCTGGAGTCAGCGATCAAACTCGATCCCGGGTTCGATCGCGCGCGGCTCGCGCTCTGGGCGGTGCATCACGACCAGGGCAACGGACAGGTGGCGCTCGTCACCGCGGCTGCCGTGCCGGAGACCTCGCCGATGTACACCCGCGCGCGGTTCGCCGTGGCCTCGTCGCTGATTCAGCTCGCGCGGCTCGACGATGCGTTTGCCACGCTGCGGACGCTCGGCGACCGTGCGCCGGCCGCGACATTGATGAACAACATCGGCGTCATCCAGATGCGGCGGCCCGTGACACCGCAGACGGGGCGCGCGACGTACTACTTCAACCAGGCCCTCAAGATCGATCAGGACGATCCGGATTACTACTTCAACCTCGGGTATGCGTACTGGGCGGAGAAAGATCCCCAGGCGGCCATCTTCTGGCTGCGGGAGACCGTGCGTCGGGATCCGGCTGACGGCGAGGCGCACGCGGTGCTCGCGGCCGCGCTCCAGGCCGCCGGCGCGTCCGTCGAAGCCGCGCGCGAGCGCGAGCTGGCCACGCAACTCTCATCGACCTACGCGGAATGGGTGAAGAAGCCGCCGAGCGGAGAACCGATCCCGCGCGGGTTGGAGCGGCTCAAGCCGTCGCTCGAAATTTCGACGATCCGGCGGATCGACAGCGCCATCGCGACGGGACAGCGGGAGCAGAAGGAGCTCGCGGCGTTCCATCTCGACCGCGGGCGCCGCCTGGTCGAGCAGGGCAGCCACACCGAGGCGATGACGGAATTGAGGCGCGCGCTGTACCTCTCGCCCTATGAGGCCGAGGCGCATCTGCTGCTGGGCCGCATCTACGTACGGAGCGGCCAGACGCCTGCGGCGATCGACGCGTTCAAAATCGCGCTCTGGAGCCAGGAATCGGTGGCCGGGCGCATCGAGCTCGCACGCGCCTATCTGCAGAACAACGACGAGGCCAACGCCCGCGCCACGCTCGAGCGCGCGCTCGTGCTCGACCCGACCTCCGCCGAGGTGCAGGCCCTGCTCGGCAAGCTCCAGCCGTGAGCGTGCTAAAATTTCCGACGACGTGAACGACGAGGGCTTTCGCGAAATACAACTCAACGGCAAGCAGCTGGTCTTTCTCTTCATGGCCGCGACTGTGGTGTCGGTGGTGATCTTTCTCTGCGGCGTGCTGGTGGGGCGAGGCGTGCGCGGGACCGGATCGCCGGTTGAGATGGCCAGCTCGGACGTCGGTCCCGATCCGAGCCAGGAGAGCATGATGGCGCCCGACGCCGGCGCACCGGCCGCGGGCCTGTCGGCGCCGGCGACCCGTTCGGCCTCAGGTGGGGGCGAAGCGGCGAAGCCTGCCGAGGAGCTGAGCTACGCCGAGCGCCTCCTGCGGGATGCGCCGGCCGAAGAGAATTTGAAGCAGGTGCCCGCGCCGGCGGTGCAGGAGCCGGTGGCGGCACAGCCGCCCGCCCCCCGGACCACGCCACCGGCAGCGGCGCCCGCGCCCGCGCCGCGAGCAGAGGCGACGCCCTCGACACCCGCGCCTGTCGCGCAGCTCACGGCGTCGGATCCTGCCGGTCCTGGGTTTGCCGTCCAGGTCTCAATTTTCGAAACTCGCCAGGAGGCCGATCGTTTGGCCAAGCAGTTGGTCACAAAGGGTTACCCGGCATTCGTCCTCGACCCCCTCAAAGGGGCCGCCAAGCCGATCTATCGCGTCCGAGTGGGCAAGTACCGGAACCGGAAAGACGCCGAGGAGATACAGGCTCGCCTCGAGAAGAACGAGCAGTTCACACCCTGGATCGCGCGGTAGTTCCTGGATGCGACCACTCCGACTGCTCCTGGTAGAGGATTCCGAAAACGACGCGACGCTCGTCATCGAGTACCTGCGCGAGGGCGGGTACGAGCCCGATTACATTCGCGTCGACTCGGCCAGGGGGTTGACCGACGCGCTCGAGCGTGACTGGGATCTCGTCATCGCCGATTACACGATGCCGGGCTTCAGCGGCACCTCGGCGTTGTCGATCGTGCGCGACCGCGGCCTCGAGGTGCCCTTCATTTTCGTCTCGGGCACGATCGGCGAGGAGATTGCGGTCGAGGCGATGAAGAACGGCGCCGACGATTACATCATCAAGAACAATCTGAACCGCCTCATCCCGGCCATCAACCGCGAGCTGCGCGATGCGCAGGTGCGGCGCGAGCGGTCGAAGGCCGAAGAGCGGATTCGCCATCTCGCCTATTACGACAGCCTCACCG
>Ga0163144_10010612_pt1 | contig 19606 bp, 13 predicted proteins | sample OliLak19BULKMAT1_FD_123175 | JGI IMG/M metagenome (GOLD analysis project Ga0163144, IMG submission 123175) | Freshwater microbial mat bacterial communities from Lake Vanda, McMurdo Dry Valleys, Antarctica - Oligotrophic Lake LV.19.BULKMAT1 | ecosystem: Environmental > Aquatic > Freshwater >... | reverse complement strand
TGCTGCTGACCATTGTGCGCGGCACCTCCAGAGGTGATCTGCTCGAACGCGAATCGTGTCGAGCTCCGCAGCGCAGGGCCAACTTTGACCCGCGTGAATCTTCCCGCGCGCCTCCGCATCCCATCGCCGCTATGGTTATCGCGCCATGCGCGGCTACATCGACCTCCACAGCCACTGGGTGGCCGGAATCGACGATGGCGCCAAGACAACGGCCGACAGCCTCGCCCTCGTCCGCGGCCTGTTCGAGGCGGGCTTCTCCACCGTCGTCGGCACCCCGCACATGCGCCCCGGCATGTTCGACAACACCGCCGAGACCCTGCGAAACGCCTACGATCGCACCCGCGCCGCGCTCCCCCCCGGCCCCGGCCTCCCGGAGCTCCACCTCGCCTCCGAGCACTTCTTCGACCACGTCGTCTTCGAGCGCCTCGTGAGCGACGACGCCCTCCCCTACCCCACGCTCGGCGACCCTGCCGCCACCGCCGGCCGCCGCTGCGCCCTCATCGAGTTTCCCACCAGCCGCTTCCCCGCCAACCTCACCCACCGCATCTTCGACATGATGCGCAAAAAAATCCGCCCCGTGATCGCCCACCCCGAGCGCTACGAGCCCGTCTGGGACGACCCTTCCGTCCTCGACCCGCTGCTCGACGCCGGCGCCATCCTCCAGCTCGACGTCGCCGCCCTGATGGGCCGCTACGGCCGCACCCCGCGCCGCACCGCCGAGGCCCTCCTCGGCGAGGGCTATTACCACGTGGCCTCCAGCGACGCGCACTCCGGAAAGGACGTCGCCGCCGTGCGCGAGGGCATTGCAATGTTGTTCGCCCTCGCCGGCCGCGAAGAGGCCGAGTTTCTATTGATCGAAGGCCCGCGCCAGATCTTGACCGGCGCCGTGAAAACCTAGCCTCCGGCCCGTCGCCTGGAGACTGCTCAGGAAACACCCCCCATGCAACCCAGTCACACCCTGCTCTCCAAGATCGAGGACCGCACCGCCAGGGTCGTGGTCATCGGCGCCGGCTACGTCGGACTGCCCCTTCTGGTCGAGCTGGCGAGAGCAGGCTTCACGGTCACCGGCTACGACAAGGACCCCGAGAAAATCCGCCAACTCGGCCGCGGCGACTCGTACATCGGCGACATCCCCACAGCCACCCTCAAGCCCCTGGTCCTCGCCGGCAAGCTCCAGGCATCGAGCGATCCGGACGTGATGCGCAGCGCCGACGCCATCATCGTCTGTGTCCCCACCCCGCTCAACAAGACCAAAGAGCCCGACATGCGCTTCATCGTGTCGGCCACCGCCGAGATCGCCAAGGCCCAGCACAACGACATGCTCGTCGTCCTCGAGTCCACCACCTACCCCGGCACCACGCGTGAGGTCCTGATTCCCAAGCTCACCAGCGGCTACGAGCTCGGCAAGGACATCTTCGTCGCCTTCAGCCCCGAGCGCGTCGACCCCGGCAATGAAACCTGGGGCATCCGCAATACCCCCAAGGTCCTCGGCGGCGCCACCCCCGCCTGCCTCGCCACCGCCCAGGCGCTCTATGGCACCATCATCGACACCATCGTCCCGGTCTCCAGCACCGACGCCGCCGAGATGGTCAAGCTCCTCGAAAACACCTTCCGCGCCGTCAACATCGGCCTCGTCAACGAGGTCGCCCTCATGTCGCGCCGCCTCGGCATCGACGTCTGGGAGGTCATCCGCGCCGCCGGCTCCAAGCCCTTCGGCTTCATGCCCTTCTTGCCCGGCCCCGGCCTCGGCGGCCATTGCATCCCGATCGACCCGCTCTACCTCTCGTGGCGCATGCGCACCCTCAAATACGAGGCGCGTTTCATCGAGCTGGCCGACTCCATCAACAGCAACATACCCCGCGAGGTCGTCGTCCTCGTCCAGGAGGCATTGAACCAGCGCCGCAAGGCCGCCAACGGCTCCAGGGTCCTCGTCGTCGGCGTCGCCTACAAGCGCAACGTCTCCGATTACCGCGAGTCCCCCGCCTTCGACGTCATCTCCGGCCTCGAGCACCTCGGCGCCCACGTCGACTACCTCGACCCCCACGTCCCCGAGCTCACCGAGGGCGGCCTGGTCCTGAAAAGCGTCCCCGTCGACGTCGCCTATGGCGAATACGACGCCGTCGTCATCGTCACCGACCACAAGGCCATCGATTACACCCGCCTCTTGCAAGAGGCCAAGCTGGTCGTCGACACCCGCGACGCCCTCCGCAACGTCGAGGGCGACAAGACCAAGGTCGTCCGGTTGTAACGTCTCCGGATCGGCTACACTTCCGACCGAGATTTGGAGGTCGCTGATGCGGACGGTGGACGAGCTTGTTCGAGCAACGAGCGCCGAACCACAAGCCCGCTGTCAGGTCGGCGCGATGATTGACAGTTTCGGAAAGTACGTTCGATAACGTCGTGCATCGCGCGTGAGCAGGCCAAGACCACTCACGGCCGCATGGGCACCGATATAGAAGTCAGGCAAAGGCGCGGTCCGAGCACCGCCCAGCTTCTTGTATCGCAGGAAGCACTTGCCTGCGAGAAACGCGGCCTCCCAGGGCAGATCGAGCCGCGCGATCCATGCGGCGGGGAGCGCCTCCTCCAGGTCTTCGATGCGGTCGAAACGCATCGAGACCTCCGCGTAGATGATCGGATTGATGCCGATACGTCCGGAATCCGCCGCCCGCGCGAGCTCGCCTGCCGACCACTCGAACCACCTCGGGTCCTTCGTCAGGATGTCGAGGAGAACGTTGGTGTCGACGAGGACCATGTGCGGCGCCGCACGTGTGGAAGAGACGCCCGGAGCATTCTTCGCCGTCACTTCTCACCGCGCGTGAGGGCGAGGATCTCGTCCGTGCTCATCTTCACGTTGCCGCGCCCGGTCATGTCGGCGACGAGCGCGGCACCGCCGCTCGATTGACCCTTCGCGCGGCGGAGCTGCACCGTGTTGCCGACGACCGCCCACTCGACCTCGGTGTCAGGAAGCAGGTTGAATTTCTCGCGGATTTCGACCGGGATGGTGACCTGGCCCTTGGTCGTGATTCGCATGGGAGCACGCATGGTAAGAAGTATGACGTAAGAAGTCCTACCTCACAAGCACCACGTGAACGCCCGTCTGTGCCAATCGTCCAGCGCGCGTCCGCGAGCACAGCCAAACACCCCTCGTGATCACGTCCGCGAACCCGGCGAGGAGCGTCTCGGTTCCGGCGCGCGGCGCCCTTGCCAGCTCGCTCCGCCCGCGGCGACAGCCTGTTGCGGCCCCCCTACCGCGATGTCCACTTCGGTGGACACCGCATCCAGAAAAGTGGTCGCTCGCCGCCCGGCCATGACCCCAGCTCAGCCAGCCTATCGCCGCTCTTTTTTCAGGCACACGTCTTGCGGACGGCGCAAGCGGGGACCGTCGGTTTCACGCAGGCAAAGCCGCCAGCAGCGAGCGAGCGTGCCGTACGGTCCACCGGAGGACACCCATGCGACGACGCTCGACAACCATGCTCGTCTCCACCGCCCTGGCCACCATGGCCCTCGGCCCGACCGCCTGCACAACCCCGCCCGACACCGGGCAAGAGATCACCGATATCGCCCAGTCCCAGATCAGCTCGGCCTGCGTCACCCTCCGCCGCGGTGACGCCGGAGACGTCCTCGACACGTTCCTGAGCGGCGACTACCCCAGCTCGGCAAACGGCGCCGGCCAGAACCTCTATCTCGGCGGTTCGAGCGCCGGCAACGACAACCTCGCCCTCTACGGCTTCGATCTCGGCCCCATTCCCGAGGACAGCGTCGTCACCCAGGCCACCTTCAACGTCTACATCTCGTGGAACGAGGACAATGGCCAGATCAAGGCCCGCCGCCTCCTCGCTCCGTGGTCGGAGGCCACCGCCACGACCGCGAGCTTCGACGCGCTGGCCAACGCCGACCCAACGGTCGTCTCCTCGTTCCCGGGATCGGGCGTCGGCTGGAAGACTGCCGATCTCACCGGCCTCGTCGGAAGCTGGGTCTCCGGCGCCGTCCCGAACCACGGCATCGTGCTCTCCGAGGCCCACGAGCACCATCACCACTCCTATTCGAGCGAGAGCTCGCCTTCGGTGCGCCCCTACCTCGTCGTCTGCTACGACGGCCCAACCTGCAGCGACAACCTGCAGAACCAGGACGAGACCGGCGTCGACTGCGGTGGACCCTGCGCCTCGTGCGAGACGTGTACTGACAACCTGCAAAACCAGGGCGAGGGTGGCATCGACTGCGGTGGCCCCTGCGCCCCCTGCCTAACTTGCACCGACGGCCTGCAAAACCAGGACGAGACCGGCGTCGACTGCGGTGGACCGTGCGGCCCGTGCGACAGTGACGGCGACGGTGTGCTCGACGACGAGGACAACTGTCCGGACGACGCCAATCCCGTCCAGACGGACTGCGATGGAGACGGCACCGGCAATGCGTGCGACGCCGACTTCGAAGCCGCGGATCAGGCTTCCAGGAGCTGGATCATGAGCAAGCGCATCGGCGGCGCCACCGAGACTTACTCGATTGGCACGACCGCCGCCGGCGACGACACCGTGGTGGCCGGATACTTCGCCCGCCACGCCGTGATCGGCGGCACGGCGCTCCAGACCACCTCGACGACCGATTTCGACATCTTCGTCGCCAGGCTCGACGACAGTGGGAGTGCTGTCTGGGCCAAACGCTTCGGCGACGCCACGTCGCAGACCGGCTCGTTCCAGACCGACCCGCGCGACGGCAGGCACGCCGTGCAGGTCGATTCTCAAGGCCACGTCATCGTGGCGGGCGGCTTCCTGGGGACCGTGGACTTCGGCGGCGGCCCCCTCGTGAGCCCCAACGGCGGGACCGACATCTTCGTCGTCGCGTTCGACGCCTCGGGAAATCACCTCTGGAGCAAGAGCTTCGGCGGCACCGGCGGCAACGGTCGGGTCCGCAGCGTCGCTGTCGACGGCAACGACGATCTGGTCATCACCGGCGGCCTCACTGGCACCATCGACTTCGGCGGCTCCGCCCTCGTCCAGCCGGCAGCGCCCGGCGGCAACGACGAGTCCGGCGCGTTCGTGGTCAAGCTCGACACGAACGGCAATCCCCTGTGGAGCCGGCGGTACGGCAACGCGACCGGGCAGACCGTCGGCAATGACGTGGCCGTCGACGGCGACGGCAACGTGGTCCTCGCGGGGTACCTCGGGGGCACCGTCGATGTCGGCAATGGGCCCCTCACGGCCCAGGGTTCTCGCGACGCCCTCGTGGCCAAGCTCGACCCGGACGGAAACGCCCTCTGGAGCAAGCGCTTCGGCAATGCCGCGGACAGCAATGGCGACCGCGCCGCCGCCGTGGCGATCAATGCCGCCGGGCAGGTCCACGTCACGGGCATCGTCGACGGGGACGTGGACTTCGGCGGGGGTGTCCTCGCCATGGGCCCTGCCGGCGGGGCCTACCTCGTCAAGCTCGGGCCCGACGGCGCGCACCTCGAGAGCCGAGTGTACGGCACCGGGTCGAGCGGACCCACCTTCGGGGCCGGCGTCGCCGTCGCCCCCGACCAGAGCGCCCACGTGCTCATGTGGGGCACGCCTCCGAGCGTCGACCTCGGGGGCGGAGCCCTCGCCGGCTCGGGCAGCCTTCACTCGTGGGTCGCTCGCTACGCCCCGAACGGCGCGCACCTCTGGAGCCGTGTCTTGAGCTCCGGCGGCAACGTCTTTGCCCAGAGCCTCGCCCTCGACTGCGCCGGACACCTCCTCATCTCGGGCTGGTACAACGGACAGCTCGACCTCGGCGGTCACGTCCACTCGGATTTCAACGCCAACACCGTCTTCGTCACGAAGCTCGCGCCGGTCGTCGACGTCGACAGCGACGGCGATCAGACCATTGACGACGAAGACACCTGCCCCGCCATGGCCAATGCCAATCAGCTCGATCAGGACACTGACGGGCAGGGCGACGTCTGCGACGCGACGCCCACCGGGGACGGCACCGGCGCGCACGTGTGGAGCGGCTCGTACACCGGTGTCGTGGGCGACGCGACGAGCGACGCCGCGGGGAACACCCTGCTCGCCGGACCCCTCGGCTCGGGGCCACTGGCTCTCACCAGCGTGAGCCCGACTGGCAGTCAGACGCTCGCCACGACCTACGGCACGGGCTACACCGGAGTGGCTCGCGGGGTGGCCGTGGGCGGGGACGGCACCATCTTCCTCGCGGGCACCGCCAGCGGCAGCACCGCCGTCGACTTCGGCGGCGGCGCGCTCGCCGCGGGGGGCGGCGCCGACGCCGTGCTCCTCGCCGTCTACCCCAACGGCGCCCACAAGTGGAGCAAGCGCTGGGGCGACGCCGCCAATCAAGACACCTACGATGTCGCGGCCGACCCCTTCGGCGACGTGCTGGTGACTGGCATCCTCCGCGGCACCACGAGCTTCGGCGCGGGCCCGCTGACGAGCGCCGGCTCGGAGGACGTCTTCGTCGCCAAGGTGTCCCGCACCGGCTCACTGCAGTGGGCCAAACGTTTCGGCGGCGCGGGCACTGACTACGGCACCCAGGTCGCCGTCGACTCCTCCGGGAACGTGGTGATCGCGGGGCCGATGTTCGGAGCTGTCGACTTCGGCGGAGGCCCTCTGGGCACCGCCGGCGTCGCCTCGAGCTACCTCGTCACGCTCGGCTTCAACGGGAGCTACCTCTCCGGAGCACACTTCCCCGGCGTCACCATCAGCGGCCTCGCCATCGACTCGCTCGGACACCGCCTCGTCGCGGGCACCTTCGAGAACGCCGTCACCGTCTCGGGCAGCCAGCTCTCGACCGACGAGAAGTCCGCTGTCTTCGTCACCAAGCTCACCGCCGCGGGGGCCGTCGTCTACAGCCACGCGTACACCGTCGACTGGCTCCCCACGGTCCGCCTCGCCGTCGACGTCAATGGCAATGCCATCCTCGCCGGCTCCTTCTGGGGCACCCTGGACATCGGCGGTGTCTCGCTCGTCTCGCCGGCAACCCAGCCCGATGCATGGGCGGCCAAGCTGAGCCCGGCCGGCCAGCTCGTCTATGCCCACCGCTACGGCGGCACCGGTACGCAGGCTTTCAATGCGGTCGCCGTCAATGCGGCAGGCCAGGCGGTGCTCGCCGGCAACATCGGCAGCAGCATCGACTTCGGCGGCGGAGCCTTCGTGCCGACCGGCATCTCGGTCGTGAAGCTCGCCCCCTGAGAGCCTCGACGAAGCCCTGAGTCTGCCGCAGGGCGCGGCCCTGGTGCGGAGCCCACCGCCACCCCGAGGGGGGCTCCGACATCGGACGAACAATGTCCTATCATCGCGCCGATCGTCGACGGAGCGCGCCGGGTGCGGTAGACCCCCGTGCAGCCATGGGCACCATCGACGACAGCGACGACAACCAGATCAAGCACGACCGAAATCGCCCGATCCGGCCCGAGGATCAGGACACCAGGCTGTGGAAAGCGGACGGCTGGACGGCGCGGGTCATCAAGAACGAGGACGACGACGGCTGGGCCGTGGAGATGACCAGCGACGGCGAGAGCGAGCCGGCGCTGGTCGGCCCCTGGACCATGGGGCGCGACAAGAAAAACCCAAAACCGCTCGACTCCCACAGCTTCGGCGTCCTGGTGAAGACCGCCAACGAGGTGCTCCTGCGCCACGCCCAGCAGCGCCACGCCCAGCTCCACCGCAGCGTCACCACCGAGGACGACCGCGGCATCCGCACCCGGGTCGACCTCGACGTCGTCCCCGACGAGGACGACCCGCACGCCATCCTCACGGGCTACGACCCCGCGGGCGAGGTCGTGAAGCAAGCCCGCGTCTCCCCCAGCTTCAAGCTCAGCACCTCGAGCGCCCGCAAGTGGCTCGCGGGCGCCGTGACCGACGGCTGATCGCCCCGCCTGCATCTGCCATCGATACCAGCTTTACCGCGGCCCACGCGCACAACCCACCCGCTCGCCTCGCCGCCCGGACACGACCCCTCTGTTCTGCTCCGGCGACGCTCGCCCGGCACAGACCCGATTGGCGGCGATCTCGAACGCGTGGAAGTAGATCTTGTCGACCTCGCGGGACGAGTCGGCAAGGAGCTCGATCGGGCCGCTTCCCCACGGCACGCGATCGTGCAATAGGGTCTGTGAACCGCGGCGGTTCCACCTGTGGAATGGCCGCTCCAGAGGAGGTGCGCGTGAACCATGAGCGTCTTTTTTCCGGGCCTTTCATTGCCTTTTCAATCGCTGCTACGGCCGCCCTTTCGGCCCCGGCGTGCGCGTCCAAACCGGGCGAGTTTCCCACGCAGGGCGAGCTGAGCGACCTCGCGGCGCAGGTGGCGCCCACCGGCATGTTCGGCAAGAGCGCCGTGGACGTCTCTGCCTGGGAGCTGAAAGGCCCCCTCGCCGACACCATCGAAGCGACCGCCCACGACGGCTCCTCGCCCTGGGACAAGCTCCTGAAAGACCTCGCCGCGAGCCGCACGGGGCTGCTCTTCATGTCCGAGTCGGCGCACTGTCTGGCGCGCGAGACGGCGGCGTTTCTCGTGGAAAAGAAGGCGTTGCCGCCCGAGCCGCTGCAAGGGTTCATGGCCGCGCGCTGCGGTGCGCCCTCGCGCTCGTTCGCGATCCAGGTGCTCTCGGGCGAGGTCGCGAAGGAGACTACGGACGACAAGCTCGCAGCCGACTGGCACCCCAAAGTCGGCGAGATGATCCGCGCCACGGCTGGACACGGCTCGCAGGCGGCCGGGGTGGCGTTCGTTCGCGGCGAGACGCGCGCCGCGGTCGTGGTCGTCGCCCAGGACCGGCGCGTCCTGCTCGAAAAGACCTCGCTGTTTCCCGACACCGAGAATCACATCGTCCTGAAGGGCGAGCTGCTGGCGCCCGCCGCGCAGATCCGCGGCATTGCCAATCAGGGCCGCTTCGGCTTCGCGGACTGCACCATCAACCAGGGCGTCAAGCTGCCGTCGTTCGAGTTGATCTGTGCCGTGAAGCCCGAGGACGAGTCTGCGCGCATCACGGTGGCCGCGTACCCGCCGGGCCGCATCCTCGGGGCGACCGTGGCCGACATGCTGGTGTTCCCCGCCGGCGCCACGACCACCCGGTTCGAGCCGCCGGCGCAGGCCACGGGCGGGGCCCTCGACGGCGCCGGTCTCGCCGAGGCTCTCAATGGCGTTCGCAAGGAAGCGGGCCTGGCCCTGGTCGAGCACGACGCGGCGCAGGCCGGAGTCGTCGGCAAGCTGTCACCGTTCTACTTCGCAGCCGCGCTTGGCCTCATGGACGCGACGATTGCAGACAAGGTCGTGCTGGGCGTGCGCGCCGGCTGGGAGGTGAACGGCCTGGTGCAAGAGGGCGACTTCGCCTCGATCGTGGCGCCGGGCGCCAAGACGGCGGCCGAGGTCATCGACACCGCAATCGCCGCACCGGCGACCCGCTCCGCGCTGCTCGATCCAGAGATCCGGCGCATCGCGATTGGCACCGTCATCGAGCCGGCGTCGAACACCGCGGCAGCGCTGTTCGGCACCTACGTGCTGGCCGATCCGTCGAAGCACGAGAAAGAAGCGGCGGCGGTGATCGCGCGCATCACCAGGCTCCGCGCCGCGAAGAAGCTCCCGGCGCCGGAGATCATCGGCGAGGTGGCCGGGCACGCCGCGCGGGTCGCGCAGCAGATCGACGCGGGCGAGGCGACGCCGGACGAGGCATTGAATGACCTGATGAAGCAATCGGTCCAGACGCTCTCGAGCGGCGTCCAGGGCTTTGCATTGAGCGGCTCGTCCACCGCTCAGCTCTCGATTCCCGACGCCCTGCTCTCGCGTCCGACCCTGCGCCTGGCGATCGCGGTGGGTCATTACAAAGTCAAGAACGAGCCGTGGACCAAGCTCGCGGTCCTGCTCGTCCTGCCGGCGGAAGGGTCGAGACAGACCGCGCACGGGCCGGCCACGCGCTTCTTCTGAGCATCGAAACGCGGTTTGTATATCACGCGGTGCCCTGGGGGGTCGCGACCGACCTGCCTCTCGATTGAACATCGGTCCTGCAAAACCGTTGCGGTCCCCCCCCGATGTGTCACCGCAAGCCGTTGCGGAGCGGCGGTTGTCCCGGCCCGCCATCTCACGTCCGTTGCAGTCGTAGATGCATTCCTGAAATCGAGGGTCTTGATCGTTGCCCTTCAGCACCGCGCAGCTCGTGCTCTCGAAGCAGGGCACCTAACACTCGGCCTCTTCCGCCATCTTCTCCGTCCACTCCTGCTCCTCGTCGAGTGTGGAGGAGCGGACCGCGAGGTTGCACTCGTCGTACTTGGCAAGGAGCTTGTCGGAGGCAATCTCGCACCTGCTCTTCGGATTGCTCAGCGAGACAAACCCTCCCATGCAGCTGGAGAGCGTCTCGACCTCGGTGTCGCAGCCGTCGGCGTCGAGGCGCGATCCATCCACCGCGATCCCTCGATGGTAGATCGCGCCGGACGTGTTCGTGAACCATCCGTCGACAGCGGAGCTGGAGACGTTCACGCGCCGGACATCGTCCGCGCCCCACATCGAGGGCAACACCAACCCCGGGGGCGGGCGCGACGGCGACGGGGTGTAGCGGCGCAACCAGCGGCGCCTCCGCGACATCAACGTGGGGTTCCCTCGACGTCGCGACCCGGGCCGGCCCCGTCACGCGCACGACGGCGTCCGAGCCGAAGATGCCTTTCTCGACGGTGGCTGTGCCAAAGGGCATGTCCTCGTGTGGCAGGTCGAGCTCGGCCTCCGGCATGACCTTCAGCGGTCCGAGCGCGCGGTTCTCCGGCTCGACGAGCAAGATGGGCTGTGTCGGCGCGACGAGCGGTGGGTAAGCGCTCGCGCCCGTGGCGCCCTGGTTGCGGTGGCGACACCCGGTGGAGGCGGAGCGCATCATCAGCAACGCCGCGCCGACCCATGCCAGCGAGCGCGACTCGCGCCCCGGCGTGGCCGGCGGCTCGCTCGCCCGCGGCGCAGCCTCGGTCTTGACGCGCGCACCCCATCGCAGGTACCGCGCTCTCGCGATGCGCATGCCCGACCCGCCCACCTTCGACCCCTGCCCTCTGACCCTCACCAGCCTCGCCGGCGTCCGCGCTGCGGGCGTGCGCGCGGGCATCAAGGCCAGCGGCAACCCCGATGTCGGGCTGCTCGTCTCTGGCTCGCCCATGAGCATCGCCGGGGTCTTCACGCGGAACCTCTTCGCCGCGGCCCCGGTGCTGCTCTCGCGCCGGCACCTCGCCGCCTCGGGGGGTGTGGCCCGCGCGATCGTCGTGAACAGCGGCAATGCCAATGCGTGCACCGGGGAGGACGGCGAACGCGATGCCGCAGCCATGGCGGCGCGGGTCGCCGAGCGGCTCGGCTGCGCCGCGCACGAGGTGCTTGTCGCGTCGACCGGTGTCATTGGCCACAAGCTTCCAATGCCCAGGGTGATTGCGGGCATCGACGCGTGCTTCGGCGAGCTGTCGGACGACATCGAGGCGGGGCGGCGCTTTCTCGCCGCGATCCAGACCACCGATGCGTTCCCGAAAGAGGCCGGTGAGGAAGCCAGGGGCGCGGGGGACGAGCCCGGCGTGCGCGTCGCGGGCGTCGCCAAGGGGGCCGGCATGATCGAGCCGAACATGGCCACCATGCTGGCGTTCGTGGGGACCGACGCGGCGGCATCCCCCTCCGAGCTGGCCAGCGCGATGGCCGGCATTGCAAGGGACAGCTTCAATGCGGTGCACGTCGACACGCATACGAGCACCAATGACACCTTCTTGCTGTTCGCGACAGGCAAGCGCAAAGAGACGGGCCCCTCCCGGTGGCTCTCGACGGCGACGCGCGTGGCGCAGCGCCTCTCGTGGCTCATCGCCCGCGACGGCGAGGGCGCCACCAAGGTGACCACCATCGAGGTGCGCGGCGCCCTGGACGACACGGCGGCGGACTCCGTGGCTCGCGAGATCGCCCGCAGCGCGCTCGTGCGAACCGCCCTGTTCGGGAACGACCCGAACTGGGGGCGCTTCGTCAGCCAGGTCGGAAACAGCCGCGCCGTGCGCGACGTCTCGCGCCTCCGCTGCGAGCTTCAAGGCACCACGGTGTTCGAGCGCGGCGAGCCCACCCGCTTCGACAAGGCCGAGCTCTCGCGCAAGATGGCCGTGGAAGACGTGTCCCTCGTGATCGACGTCGGCGAGGGCGCCGGGCGCGCCCGCCTGCTCACGAGCGACCTCGGCTACAAGTACGTCGAGGTCAACGCCGAATATACGACCTGATTCGGCGTGCCCGGCTCGAACAGGTCAATGCCAAGGACACGACTCGATCGCAGTCGTCCGGCTCGAACAGATCGACACCGAGACGCGACCTGACCCCACGTGCTCGCACGGACGCCGAAGGCTCGGCCCGAATCTGCAAGGTACCTCCGGCGGGAGTCGGACCCGCATCGTGAACGCAAAGGAGCCTTTCGGAGAACACGCTTCCCTACAGAACCCTCGCGGACCCTGTCCGGTGCATCCGTAAACCGGTGCTCCACCCCACACCCCGTCTCCGGGTAGCAGGTCTGTTCACGCCTCTTTCGAGGGCCGCTAATGACGTTTTTACGGTGCTCTGCCGTTTTGAGCTACGGAGGTGTACATCGCTCTTCAGCGACACCTTCCCCATGAGCACACCGCGTGCCGCCGCTCGTTCCCGCGGTGCCCGGGCCGCGCACAGCCTTATTTCCAGCGATCCATCGTCACCACCCACACTGCCAACGATACCCCCCTATAAACCACCTCTCCTACCGTATCGCCTCCAGCGTCGAGCCGTTGCACGCTGGCCGAGCCGATCCGCGCTCCACCCGCCGGCCGGCGGCCGGTCCGATCCGCCGCCGAATCGTGCTACGCAGCCGGCGTGGCCGCCCCGCCCGCCGCACCGAAGAGCTTTCTCCAGCGCCGCGGCCCGGCCCTGCTCGTCTCGCTGTGCCTCGGCGGCGGCCTCGCGTGGGTCCTCGCGCGCGGCGGGCTGCCTGTCGTTCCCGACCTGAGCGCCTTCGCCGGCGTGCGCCCGTGGGCCGTGGCCGGCTACGTCGTCTCGCTGGCCATCGTCCACTTCTTCCGCGCCGCGCGCTGGCGTCACCTGCTGCGCCCGCTCGCCGACGTCCCCCTGCGCCGCGTCGTCGCCGTGTCGTGGATCGCGTTCGCGGCGATCCTCCTCTCGCCGTTCCGCACCGGCGAGGTCGTCCGCCCGTACCTCCTCGCCTCTCGGAGCCGCGTCCGCCTCTGGGAAGCGGCAGGCACCGTCGGGGCCGAGCGCGTCGTCGATGGCCTCGTCCTCAGCCTGTTCCTGCTCGCCGGCCTGCTCGCCGGCACCCCCGTCTCGCCGCTGCCCGACCACGTCGGCGAGCTCCCCGTCCCTGCCGCGGCGGTGCGTCCCGCCGCCTACCTCGCGCTCGCCCTCTTCACCACCGCGTTCGTGGCCATGGGCGTGTTCTACGCGCGCCGCGACACCGCCCAGCGCTGGACCTCCGCGGTCATCGGCTTCTTCTCCCCGCGCCTCGCCGACAAGCTCGCGGGCATTGCCATTCGCCTCGCCGACGGCCTGCGCTTCCTGCCGTCGCGCCGTCTCGTCGTCCCGTTCCTAAGCGAGACCCTGGTGTACTGGGCGGTCAATGCGCTCGGGGTATGGCTGCTCGCCTGGGGCACCGGGCTCACTGGCATGTCCCTCGCCGACGCGACCGTCGTCATGGGCTGTATCGGGATTGGCATCCTCGTCCCCTCGGGCCCCGGCTACTTCGGCGCCTTCCAGCTCGCTGCCTTCATGGCCCTCGCGACGACGGTCCCCGCCGCGCAAATCCAGGGCCCCGGCGGCGCCTTCGTCTTCCTGCTCTACGTCTCCCAGACGGGCTTCCACATCCTCGCGGCCATTGTCGGTCTCGCCATGGACCCCGTCCTCGAGGCCGAGACTGCCTCGCTCGCCGGCGCGGGATCACCGCCCCTCCGTCACGCTGTCCTCGAAGCCGAGACTGCCACGCTCGCCGGCGTCGGCTCGACGCCCCTCCATCACGTCATCCCCGGCGCCGAGACTGCCGCGCTCGCCGCCGCCGGCTCAACGGCAGTCGATCCGTCGGCCCCGGTCGATCACGAAGGCAGCACGCGCAGCGAGCCGCGCACCACGCCGTAACCCGCCTCGGTCTTGAGCGCGCCAAACACCTCGTGCGCGGCGAGGGTGCCGGCGAGCAGCCGTCGATAGGCATCCACGATGCGGGCCACGTCGGCGGCTTTCTCGCGCACGAGCTCGATGCGGAAGCGGCGGGCGCCGCCCTTCTGCGCCGCGGCGACGATGCCCGCCGCGCTCTGGGCAGCGGCGTGAAACACCGTGTTTCGACAGCCCACGTCGGCCTCGACCGGGTGGACCATGCCGGCCCGGTCGCGCAGCGAGACCTCGTGCCTGTCGCACGGGCGGCCGCAGTCGCGGTGGTCCTTGCCGGTCGAGAGCAGCGCGGCGATCGCGCAGTGCTCCATGTGGAAGAGCGGCATCGGATGGTGCACCACGACCTCGGCCCACGGCCCGAACGGGGACGCGAGGAGCTTCGCGAGCTGCACGGCGTCGAGATCGAACGACGGGGTGAACGCCGCCAGATCGCGCGACAGCACCTCGGCCGCGGTGAGGCGGTTGGTGACGTTGAGCGAGAAGTCCCCGATGCGCGCGACGCCCGAGCCCGCGCCGTCGCGCAGCGCGCCCAGGCTGCGCACGAGGATCGCGTCGGGCGACAGCTCGCGGAGGAACTTGTCGATCTTCTCCTCGCCTGGCTTGCGAATGCGCGGGGGCGCGACGGTGATGTGCACGCGTCCGCGCGCTCGAAGGGTGCGCACCGCGTGGCCCGTGCCGGTCAGCTCCAGAAAGTCGAGATAGACGCCGTCGGCGCCGGCATCGACCGCGGCATTCGCCTGCTCCAGCGTGCGGCAAAGCACGAACAACCCGGCAGGTGGGGGCGGCGTCGCGGGCGGGACCGCCTCGGCCAGCAGGTCGCGATAGGTGATCGGGGCGGCCACGTGCGCCACCTTCGAGGCCGCGAGGAGCTTCTCGACGAGGGCTCGCCGCGCGCGATTGAGCGCCGACGGCGGGATCATCGCCGAGGGCGGCAGCGCCACCGAAACCTCACCGAGCACGAACGGCGTGTCGCCGAGACGCCCGAGCTTGTCGCGCAGCACCTCGGAAACGGCGGCGCCGTTCGTCGCGCGCACCGTCGGAGCATCGCACTCGACCACGACGAACGCGCCCGTCTCGGCCCGCGCCTCGAACCGCGCGGGCGCCTCGAATTCGCCCGAGACCGCGACGTCCACGCGCACGCGGTGGGGATGGCTGGTGACCTCCGCGAGCACCGCTTTCTCGCGCGCCGGATCATCCGTCTTCCAGACGCGCCGCCCGCTCGGCGCCCCCTCGACGCTGCGCTCGGGCCCGAGCCACAGCGACACCTCGCGCCCCGCGTCGGCGCGCTCCACGTCACGCCCGCCGGCAAACACCGACCACACGCGCCCGCCGAGCTCGCCCTCCCCCGCGTAGCCACCCTCGACCAGCACGCCGTCGCCGCGCGCGATCGGCGCCGCCAGCTTCACGCGCAGGCACGTCCGTCCGTTGGTTCGCACCGTCCCCAGACAATCGCCCGACAGCGTCCCGCGATGGTCGCAAGCGCGCCCCTCGACAAGCCGCTGGTGGTTCACTCCCGCGAGAAATCCAGGCCCCGAGCCGCGCGAGTACATCTGCAACGCGGCCTCGCGCAACGCGCTCACACGCGACGCGCCCTCGTGCGGTCCGCTCCCCCGCACGACCGTGCGCCCCGCTGCGCTGTTGCCGCTGTTGCCAACCGCACCGCCGTTGCCACCCGCACCGCTCTTGCCAACGGCGCCGCCCTCACGACCCTCCGCGCGCGCTCCGAGCGCCTCGTCGATCGCCGTTTTGTACAGCCGCGTCGTCGCCGCGACGTACTCGGGCCCCTTCAATCGTCCCTCGATCTTGAGCGACGACACGCCCAGCTCCATCAGCGCCGGGACCAGCGCGCTCGCCTCGAGATCTTCCGGCGACAGCAGGTACGCCCGATCGCCCCCGTCGCGCAGCTCGCCGTCGACGAGCACGTCGTAGGGCAGCCGGCACGCCTGCGCGCACGCCCCGCGGTTCGCGCTGCGCCCGCCGATCGCCTCGCTGGTCAGGCACTGCCCCGAGTACGCGATGCACAGCGCGCCGTGCACGAAGACCTCCAGCTCGACGGTGGTCTCGGCGCGGATCTTCGCGATGTCCGAGAGCGACAGCTCGCGCGCCAGGATCACGCGGCTGGCGCCGAGCTCACGCGCCAGCTCGATGCTGCCGGCATCGGTGCACGTCATCTGCGTCGACGCGTGGATCGGCAAATCGACTGCGATGGTGCGCACCAGCCGCGCGACGCCGAGGTCCTGCACGATCACCGCGTCGGCGCCGGCCGCCGCGCAGGCTCGCACCGCGGCCTCCGCCGCTTCGAGCTCCTCGTCGAATACCAGCGTGTTGAGCGCCACGTAGCCCCGCACCCCGTGCTCGTGCAGGTACGCCATGGTCGCGGCCAGCGCGCCCTCGTCGAAGTTCTTCGCGCGGGCCCGCGCGTTGAACCCGGACAGACCGAAATAAACCGCGTCGGCGCCCGCGAGAACCGCGGCCTTCAACGCGGCATCGTCGCCTGCCGGCGCGAGGACTTCCGGTTTTCGAAGAGCCATCGGCGAGGTCATGCGGTAGGTCGTATACCGTAGGAGCGGTCCGATGGCTCACGAACCCGAATCCACAGACAACCTCACCGCCATGCGCGCCGCGATCGACGCCCTCGATCACGCGCTCGTGGATCTGCTCGCCGAGCGGCGCGCCCTTGTTTTCAAGCTGTTTGCCTACAAGCTGCGGCGCGGGCTACCGCTCATCGATCGCGAGCGCGAAGAGGCGCTGCTGGCCGAGCGCGCGGTCTTCGCCCAGGCTCGCGGCGTCCCCCACGGCCTCACCGAGCGCGTCTTCCGCGCCGTCCTCGACGCCAGCCACGACGACGCCTCGACCCCACAAAACTTGGCCCACCGGGACGACGCCGGATAACGCGGGCGGATGCGGCGTTTTCTGCGCGTCCTCTCCGTGCTCGTCGCCCTGGTCATTCCCGTCGGGCTCTTCGCCTGGTCGGGGGATGTGCGGGCCAACGCCGGCTACTCCTCGCCGTACACCTTCGAGCAGACCTTCTCGACCGCGTTGCGCATGCTGCGTGTCGACCTCGGTTACAAGATCACCGAGAAAGACGCCGAGAACGGCTACGTCATGTTCGAGTACACGAGCCCCGAGAGCGGCAAGCGGGTGTGCGCCGCCGCCATCGAGCTGGTGAAGACCAAGGGCCGCATCCAGGTCACCGTGCAGATCCCGGCGATGCCGCAGTACCACGAGCAGATGATCGCCGACGCGCTCTCCAAGAAGCTCGCCTCCGACTACGGCGACCCGCCCAAGAAGACGCCGCCTCCCCCGCCCCCGGCCGAAGATGCCGGCACGGCCGACGCCAGCAGCGCGCCCTGACCGCGGCGCGCCCTGGCCGCAGCGCGCCCTGGCCGCAGCGCGGTCTTTCCGCAGCACGCCCTGACCCCTTCGCACAGCACCGTCGCTTCGCCGCATCTCGTCACGTCACTCACGTCACTCCCCTCGCGGCACCCCCAAGTCCGCGCCATGGCGCCGCGCATCACCTTCGTTCGGCTGCCTCACCAATCCAGGTGACACGCCGTCCTGTGAACTCGTAACATCGTCCGGATCGGGCCTGACCAGGCGGTATCCAATGACGACGTTGCAGCTCGCGGTGGCCTCCGGTGACGCTCTGAGCGTCCGAAAGTTCGAGATCGAAGAGACGATCTCGGACCTGTTCTCGGTCTCGCTCCTCGTCCGGTGCGAGAACCCCAGCGTCGATCTCGAGGCGATCGTGGGACAGCCCGCCTCGTTCCAGATCGCCACGGCGCTGGAGCTCGCGTCCGCGGCGGGGCGCTCGTGGAGCGGCATCGTGCGGTCCATCGAGCAGGTCCAGGCCGTCATCCCGGGCGCCAGCGCCGTCGAGCTCTCGACCTACTCGCTGCGCATCGTCCCTGATCTGTGGCTGCTCACCCAGCGCCGCAATTACCGCATCTTCCAGCACCTCTCGATCCCCGACATCACCGACAAGCTGCTCACGGAGTGGACCATCCAGCCCACCTGGAAGATCGACCGCGGCAGCTATCCCAAGCTGGAGTTCAAGGTCCAGTACGGCGAGAGCGACTACGCCTTCCTGAGCCGCCTGTGGGAAGAGGCCGGCATCTCGTTCACCTTCCCCGAGCAAGACGGCCTCTCCACGCTCACCCTCTCCGACAAGCCCGACACAGCGCCCCCGCGCGCGGGCGCGCCGGTGCCCTACGCCGACAACCCCAATGTCGAGGCCGAAGAAGAGTACGTCTCCAGGGTGCGCCTCTCGCACGACGTCCGCCCCGGCGCCTACACCATCCGCGATTACGACTTTCGCAATCCTGCCTTTGCCCTCTTCGGCGAGGCCCCCAAGGCCATTGCGCCGGAAGACAGCTACGAGCAATACCATTACGAGCCGGGAGCCTTCCTGGTCGAGGGCGGCAAGGGCTCTGCCACCCCCGCCGCGGACGATCAGGCCGTCGCGCGCCACGACCAGACCTTCGGCATCGGCCGCGCCGAGCGCATGCTCCAGGGCGATCGCGCCGGCCGCCGCACCGTCAGCTTCGAGACCAACGTGATCGAGCTGTGGCCGGGGCAGGTGTTCTCGATTGACCAGCACCCCCACGCCGAGATCACCCCCGTCCAGAAGCTCCTCGCCACCCACTTCGCCATCGCCGGCACCCCCGAGGGCGAGTGGACCATGAAGGGTCAGGCCGTCTTCGCCGACGTCCGCCACAAACCCTTGCGGCGCACCGCCAGGCCGCGAGTGCAGGGCGTGCAGACAGCCGCCGTCGTCGGCCCCGCCGGCAACGAGATCCACACCAACGAGCTCGGCCGTGTTCGCGTCCAGTTCGCCTGGGACCGCGAGGGCCAGAACGACAACCACTCTTCGTGCTGGATCCGCGTCAGCCAGGGCTGGGCTGGCACCGGTTACGGCATGATCGTGATTCCGCGCATCGGCCAGGAGGTGCTGGTGGGCTTCCTGGAGGGCGATCCGGATCAGCCCATCATCGTCGGGCGGGTGTTCAATGCGACGCAGCGGGTCCCCTACAAGCTGCCCGACCACAAGACCCGCAGCACCTGGAAGAGCGACTCTTCGATGGGCTCGGGTGGCTTCAACGAGATCATGTTCGAGGACCTCAAAGGCCAGGAATTGGTCTACGAGCAGGCCGAGAAGAACCGCCGCCGCCTGGTGAAGAACGACGAGACCATCACCATCGGTCACGACCGCGAGAAGCTGGTCAAGAACGACGAATACGAAAAGACTCTGGGGTTCGTGAAGGTGTTCGTGGGCAAGGACCAGGACATCGTGGTGAAGCAGGACAAGCGCGAGCGGGTCGAGGGCGACAGCCACGTTCGCGTCTGGGGCAAGCGGAACCAGCAAGTCGACGGCTCGCAGTCGCTGGTGGTCGGCAAGGACCGCCACGAGGTGGTCGGCAAGAACCACGCGCTGGCCGTCTCGCAGGAGATCCACATCAAGGCGGGCACCGCGCTGGTCATCGAGGCCGCGAACGATCTCACCCTCAAGGGCCCGGGC
>Ga0163144_10010611_pt1 | contig 19607 bp, 15 predicted proteins | sample OliLak19BULKMAT1_FD_123175 | JGI IMG/M metagenome (GOLD analysis project Ga0163144, IMG submission 123175) | Freshwater microbial mat bacterial communities from Lake Vanda, McMurdo Dry Valleys, Antarctica - Oligotrophic Lake LV.19.BULKMAT1 | ecosystem: Environmental > Aquatic > Freshwater >... | reverse complement strand
ATTGCTTTTGCAGGCATTGCTTTTGCAGCCATGCACCTTAGCCCAGATGTGTGCGCCCCAGATGCGTGGGGCCGCCCGCTTGCGTACACTACCGACGATCTACCGTGTTGAAGTGCCGATCATGCCAAGCATCAAGATCTCCCGCAGCCATGGCCTTCCCGCGCGCGACGCAAAACAAGCGGTCGATGAGCTGGCCGAGACCTTCACCAACAAGTTTGGCTTGCACACGCGCTGGCAAGGCAACACCCTGCATTTTGAGCGCGCCGGGGTCAACGGCACGATTGAGTTGGCTAGCAAGCAAGTGAGCATTGACGCGCAACTCAGTTTTTTGATGACCCCGATCAAGGGACGCATTGAGAGCGAGATTCATCGCTACTTGGACGAGAAATTTGTCTGAGTCGCAGCACCCCTCAGCGGAAGCGCTAGAAACCGTTGCGAGCGGTTCCAGTGCAAGCCGCCCGGAGCGCAGGAGCCGCAGTGCACAAAGGGGCACATGAGGATTGCGAGCACCGCGCGACGCCGCATTCGGACCGCGCCGTAGGTTTCTAGAGGTTCCCCACGCATTTATGGAGAGTACGTTTATGTTCCGGATCCTAGCTGCTGCGCTGTGCGCGGCCTCCCCGTTTGCAATCGCGCAGAATCTGGCGGCCGAGCTCAGCGGCGACCCAGGCGCCAATATCCAGGTCAGCGCAAGTCTTGCGGCAAATCCCGATCAGCGTGAGCAGGCGCTCGCGGTGCTTCCCAGCACGGGACTGCTGCTGGTGCCGGACAGCACCAACAACCGCATCATGGCGTTCGATCCAGCCACCGGATTGCTGGTCGATGCAAACTTCATCCCCAGCAGCCCAACCCAACTCAGCACGCCAATCGACGTCGTGCTCTCCGCCGATGGCTCACGCGTGCTGGTCTCCGACCAGATTCGTGACGTCGTGCAGGCTTTTGATCTCGCCACTGGCGCGTTCGTCGCCACTTTTGCGCCCGCAGGCGGGGTCAACAATGCGGTGCTCGACAATATTCGCGGCATCGAACGGCTGGCCAACGGAAGCCTTTTGGTCACGGTCGGTGCCGGGGGAAACAGCAACACCGTGGCGCAGTTTTCAGCTGCAGGCGCAACCCTACCGGTATTGGTTGCCAGCGGCGCCGGAGGCTTGGACTCACCGTTCGATGTCTACCGCATCCCCACCAGCAGCGGGCCGCTGAACGCCGGAGAATTCCTGGTCTCAAGCTCCGGTACCGCCGCGGCGCCTGGACGCGTGTTTCGCTTCAGCGCTGCCGGCCAGCCGCTCGGCGTATTCGCCACAGCCGGCATCTTTTCGCAGCAGATCATCCAGGCGCGCAACGGCAATATTCTGGTCGCCGTGTTCTCGCCCCCAGCGGAAGACGGCGTGTTCGAGTTTCTCCCCAATGGCAGCCTGCTGCGGCGCTTGGACAACCCTGAATTGGCCGGATATCGCGGCGTCTGGGAACTCGCCAGCGGCAACATTCTGACCACAAACGGGAACGGCGTGCACGAGATTGATCGCACCACGGGTGCGCTGATTGCATCGCGAATCACCGGTATTTCCGGCCGCTATATCGCTTTCGAACGTCCGGCTGAGGGCGTAGACCTAGCGCTGACCCTAAACGTGATCGGCAGCAATACCTTGGGCGAGCTGCAAAGCTTGACGCTGCAGGCGCAAAACCTTGGCACCACAAGCGCCTCGGCAGCTGAAGTGCGCTTCCGCGTGCCGAGCTTTCTGACCATTGCCGGCAGCAGTTGCGCCCTGACCAGCGTCGCCGATGGCACCAGCTGGCTGCTCGGCACTCTGGCTGGCGCAACCAGCGCAAGCTGCCAGATCCAGCTGCGCAACAGCGGCATCGGATCGGATCGAGTTCAATTCCAGATCCGCGCCGCAGGTACCGACCCAAATCCCAACAACAATAATCCGTCCATCGTGCTCGGCGTCAATGCGCCAGCGGTCCCGGCCCTGAACACGCAAATGCTTGCCTTGCTGCTGCTGCTGGTTGCAGGCGCTGGACTCTGGGCGCAAATGCAAAAGGCTGGCGGCTAACAACGATCATTGCGCCTAGCCACGCCGAAGCATGACACGCGTCGCTAGGCCAGCCACCAGCGGTCATCTCGACCGGTTTGTCATCCCGACCGGTTTGTCATCTCGAGCGAAGGGAGAGATCTCCAGCCATCCGCGATGAGATTTCTCCCGGCGCTCGACATGACACAGTCGCTCGACATGACAGGCGCTCGACATGACAGGCGCTCGACATGACACAGGCACTCAATATGACCGGCGTGCGCAGGGCGCGCACCACTCGGAAGCGCGCCGCCGCCCCGCCAAACCGCTTTACAAGCGCGCTTCGCCCGCCAACCAGTCGTGCTCGCTGAGCGTGTGCTCGCCACGGCGCCCGAGCGCCGCAAAATCGAACAGCTCGCGATCGGCAAGTTGCGAGGGACGCAGGTTCTGCATGCTGCGGAAGATGTTCTCGACCCGGCCTGGGAATTGCTTTTCCCAGTTGGCAAGCATCTCGCCGATGACCTTGCGCTGTAGCGTTTCCTGAGAGCCACACAGATTGCAGGGAATGATCGGGTAGTCGCGCCACTGCGCGTGCGCCGCGATCTCGGCCTCAGGCACATAGCTAAGCGGCCTAATCACCACGTGCTTTTCGTTGTCGCTCTTCAGTTTGGGCGGCATCGCAGACAGCTTCGAACCGTAAAACATGTTGAGAAACAAGGTTTCCACCAAATCTTCGCGATGGTGCCCCAAGGCAATCTTGGTGAAGCCCTCGGCCTCCGCAAAGGTGTAAAGCGCGCCGCGCCGCAGACGCGAACATAGCCCGCACATGGTCTTGCCCTCGGGCACCACGCGCTTGACCACGCTATAGGTGTCCTGCTCCAGGACATGGAACGGCACACCCAGTCCGCGCAGATAGTCAGGCAACACGTGCTCGGGATAACCGGGATGCTTTTGGTCCAGGTTGACCGCCACCAGCTCAAAAGAAATGGGTGCCTTGGCCTGCAGCTGGAGCAGGATGTCGAGCATGGTGTAGCTATCTTTGCCGCCTGACAAACAGACCATGATGCGATCACCGTCTTCGATCATTTGGTAGTCGGCGATCGCTTGTCCGACTAGACGTCGGATTCGCTTAACGCGCTTGTGGTGTTCAAACTCATCCCGGCGATCCATCACAGCAGACATCGGCGCAATACCTGGCAAAATGTAGGCGCGAAGTATAGTCAGGCTTGCTGAGCACACTCAAAAGCGGGGAAAAATGAACCCAACGACTGGATGTAACAATCTTCGGCAATTGTCCGTACCACCGCTCGCCTGTGAGAATCAGCCGAGAAGCCGGTGCTAGAACTATGAAAATTAAGTGAATTGTGCTTTGCGCAGCGGTGCTGGCGCGACTCAGAGCGCACGCTAGGCCGCGTTCTCGGTGCGCGCGTTCATAGAATATCGTCGCTTCGATACAAAAACGTCATCTGGTGGGATTAAAATCCCGTTAAGTTTTGACTGATCCCCGTTCCGGGCCAGTCGTTCATCACAAAGGAGCAGTTATGAAATTCACGCATCCGCGTTTTAAGGTGCTTGTGCTTGCACTGGCACTTGCCGCAGGTCAAGTTTACGGTCAAAGCAGCACTTCGTCGGCCCTGTCGGGCCGCGTCACTGATCCAGAAGGCAAGCCGGTAGCGGGTGCCACGGTTGTGATCAAGCACGTGCCATCGGGAACCACGCGCACGGTCACCACGGACGACGAAGGTCGCTATGGCTCGCAAGGCCTGCGCGTCGGCGGTCCGTTTGAAGTCACGGTTACCGCTGATGGATACGAGGCCGTGGTGCGCGATGACCTGAGCCTCAAGCTTGGACAAGTCCAGTCGGTAAATCTGGTGGTGGAATCAGATGCCTCTGAGCTGGATGCGGTAGAAGTCACCGGCACTGCCACGGCCTCGGTGTTCGATCAGAATCGCATGGGCGCAAGCACCAGCGTGTCACGCGAACAGATCGACTCTTTGCCGTCCGTCCGACGCTCGCTGGACGACTATATCCGCCTTGACCCGCGCATCGTGCAGGTCGACAAGGATCGCGGCGGTCTCTCCGCTGGCGGCCAGAACAATCGCTACAACAACATCACCATCGACGGCGTGTCGGCCAACGATGAATTCGGCCTCAACGACAGCGGCTTCCCAGCCCTTAACCAGCCCATCTCGCTGGATGCGATCGAGGCAATCGATGTCGCCATCTCCAGCTTCGACGTTACCCAGGCAGACTTCACCGGCGCCAACATCAATGCCGTGACCAAGTCAGGTACCAATGAATTCAAGGGTTCCGTGTACAGCTATTACCGCAAACCCAACTGGGTTGGCGAGGACGATAACGGCAACAATTTCCGTGGCTTCCAGAGCGAGCTGACCTATGGCGGCGTGCTGGGCGGCCCAATCATTCAAGACACGCTGTTCTTCTTCGTGAACTACGAGAGCTTCAAATCGAAGTCAGCCGCACCAACGGTAAATCAGCGCGTGCTCAACGGTCAGCTTTCGCAGATCATCTCGGACGCCGATCTGGCTGCCGCACGCACGGCACTGACCGGGATCGGCTACACGCTGGGCAGCGCAGCTTCTGGCGTCGACAACGAAGACGAAAAGATCATTGCCAAGATCGATTGGAACGTCTCGGACCAGCACCGTGCAAGCTTCCGCTACCAGAGCACCGAAGGTTCGATTCTGCGCACGCCGGACGTCGGCAACAACACGGTTTCGTTCTCCGACCACTGGTACACCGACAATATCGACAACGAGAGCTACACCGGCCAGTTCTACAGCGACTGGACGCCCAGCTTCTCGACCGAATTTTCGGTAGCGCGCAACGAGTACAGCAGCATTCCGCAAAACCGCGTGTTCTTCCCGCAGGTGCAGATTGGCTTCAACAACAATGCTGATTCCCTGGTCATCGGCACCGAGCGCAGCCGGCAGTCGAACATTCTGGAAGCCAACACCACGACCGGCTACGGCAATGGCACTTTGTTCCTGGGCGATCACACCTTGAAGTTTGGTGCGGACTGGAAAAAGAACGAGGTGTTCAATCTGTTCATCCAGGACTCGTCGGGCACTTACAACGCGCGCAGCATTGCCGACTTGCAGGCCAATCGCTTCTCCCGCTATCGCTATCGCTTCACTCCGCTCGGCGGCATCGACACCGGAGCGGCTCAGTTCGATCTCGCCAACTTTGGCCTGTTCCTTCAGGATACTTGGCTGGCAAGCCCGAACCTGACCATTACCGCTGGCGTGCGTATCGATGCGCCAGACATCAGCGACACTCCACAGTTCAACCAGAGCTTCTTCAACGCCTTTGGTCTGCGCAACGATTCAACCATTGACGGCAACGAAATCGTGCAGCCGCGTATGGGCTTCAACTACACCTTCGACGGTGAGCGTCGCATGCAGTTGCGCGGCGGACTCGGTCTATTCGCAGGTTCGTCGCCGAACGTGTGGATGTCCAATGCGTTCACCAACAACGGCGTCACGATTACCGGCTTCGACATCACCAACCCCGCCGTGTTGGTGTTTAACGGCAACCCTGCCACCCAGCCGCGCCCAACCGGTACGCCGCTCACGCCGAATATTGACGTGATCAGCCCGGATTTCGAACAGCCGTCGATCTGGAAAGCGAACTTGGCGTTTGAAACCGAATTGCCGGTCTATGGCTTGATTGGCAGCGCAGAAATTATCCAGACCGAAACCAACAACAACGTGTTCTACGAGCATTTGAACCTGGGCAATGCGGTGGTCTCGGCAGTGACGCCGAATGGGTTACTGCCCGATGGCCGCCTGAACTTCTGGGCCAATCCTTCGGCCACTGGCTTTGTGAACCCGGCTTCGCCAAACTCAGCGCGGCGCGGCAATCGCAACCCGAACTTCAATGACGTGCTGCTGCTGCGCAATACCAACAAGGGCTTTGGCACCAGCCTGACTTTGGCGCTGGAAAAGCCGATGCAAGACAACTGGTACGGCAAAATTGCCTATACCTACGGCGATGGCAGCGACGTCAATCCGGGCACCTCGTCGGTGGCTTTCTCAAACTTCCAGAATCGCTCTTCATTCAATCCGAACGAAGAGATTGCAAGCCAGTCCAACTACACCTTTGACGACCGCATCACGGCCATCTTCAACTACCGCATGAACTTCATTGAGGGTCTGCCAACGGAAGTTGGCTTCTTCTACGAAGGCCGCACCGGCCGTGGCTTTTCCTACACCTTCGTCGGTGACGCGAACGGCGACAACATCAGCGGCAACGATCTGTTCTACGTTCCAACCGGCCCGGGCGATGTGACCTTCGTCGCTAGCCCAGCTTCCGGTACGCGGGCGGCCCTGACGGCTCAAGAGGCCGAAGCAGCGTTCTTCTCGTATATCGAGAGCAACGAATATCTTGATGCCCGCCGTGGCCAAGTGGTCGGTCGCAATGGCGAAAACAGCCCGTGGGTCAGCCAGATCGACGTGCGTATCTCGCAAGAGCTGCCCATGGTGTGGAACGTCAAGGGCCGCGTGTTCCTCGACATCCAGAACTTTGGCAATCTGCTGCGCGATAGCTGGGGCCAGATTGACGAAGCTTCGTTTCCCTACAACGTCCAAGTGGCTCGCTTTGCTGGGGTAGGCGCGAACGGTCGTTATCAGTACCAGTTCCTCGGCGAGCCGCAAGGCTTTGTCCGTCAGGATCGTGTTGGTCAATCACGCTGGGCCGCGCAAATCGGCCTGAGGTTCGACTTCTAAGTCGCACCTAACATGCAGCAACAACAACGCCGGCATTGCCGGCGTTGTTGTTTTGGCGGAAAGCTGCAACCGCCGCGAAACAAACCAAGCCGCAGCCGTCATTCGGCGCGCAGCCGTCGTTCTGCGCGCAGCCGCTAGGCGCAGTCGCAAAATCCACACGCTGCGAAAGATCTCAAGCCAGAACCGCCGCGAAACAACCCAAGCCCCAGCCGTCATTCGGCGCGCAGCCGTCATTCTGCGCGCAGCCGCTAGGCGCAGTCGCAGAATCCACGCGCTGCGCGTCCCAGGCTACCTGCGCATCCAGTCCGGATAGATCGAGATCAAGGCGAGCAGCTGTGTCGTCTCGTACATGGGCAGGCCCATGACGCCGCTGAAACTGCCTTCCAGATGTTCGATGAACGCGGCAGCACGCCCCTGAATCCCATACGCGCCGGCTTTGTCAGCCGCGTCACCCGTATTCACGTAGTCCTGGATTTCCGCGATCGAGAGCGCCTTGAAGCGCACCCGGGAAGTTTGCAGCTCGCAGCGTTCGCCACCTGGGCCGACCAACGCGACCGCGCTCAACACCTGATGGATGCGTCCTGAAAGCGCGGCCAAAATAAGGCACGCGTGCGCGCGATCGAAGGGCTTGCCGAGCACTCTGTCGTCCAGCACCACCTCGGTATCCGCGCCGAGCACAAAAGTGTCCGGTGGCGCGCCAAGCGCGTCACGCACGGCCCTAGCCTTGTCCAGCGCGACACGCCGCACATATTGCTCGGGCGCCTCTCCGGGCATGACGATTTCGCCGGTCGGACGCGTCTGCACTTCGAAGGCATAGCCTTGGGACTGCAACAGCTCTTTTCGGCGTGGCGAGGTGGAGGCCAGAATGAGTTTGGGCACGAATCTCGACGCTCGGAAGATCTGGCGCGATGAGAAGCAGCCAGATCACGGTGGGAACTCAGTCCAAATTGCGACCGTGGAACAGCTCTTCGATCTCACGCCGCAGCAAGGCTTCGATGCGGTTGCGGTCCTTGAACGAAAGCTCATTGGCGCTCGACTCGAACAGATAGTTGTCCAGATCAAAGTCGGAGATATGCATCTTGGTGTGGAAGATGTTCTCTTGGTAAACGTTGACGTCGTACATTTGGTAGCGCTTCTTGATCGGCCGGCTCAAGAAGTCCTGCACCGAGTTGATCCGATGGTCGATGAAGTGCTTCTTGCCCTTGACGTCACGAGTGGCGCCGCGCACGCGGTAGTCCAGCGTAACGATGTCCGACTCAAAGCTGTCGATCAAAAAATTAAGCGCGCGCAGCGGCGAAATAATGCCGCAAGTTGCGACGTCAATATCGGCGCGAAACGTGCTAATCCCGTTGAACGGATGGCTTTCCGGATAGGTGTGAACCGTGATGTGGCTCTTGTCCAAATGCGCCACCACGCTTGCGCTTTCGTCATGCTCACGCAGCGTTCCTTCAACCGTCTCGCGTCCCAAGTCCTCGCGGTCGATGACCGGCTGTTCGCTGATCAGGATCGTCACGCTGGCGCCCTGCGGATCGTAGTCCTGACGCGCAATGTTCAGAATATTGGCGCCGATGATGTCGGCGACCTCGGTCAGAATCTGGGTCAATCGCTCAGCGTTATAGGCCTCGTCGATGTACTCAATGTAGCGCTGACGCTGCTCCTGCGTGACCGCGTAGCAAATATCGTAGATGTTGAACGACAGCGCCTTGGTCAGATTGTTGAAGCCTTGGAGCTTCAAGCGCGGCAGCGGTTTCACCATTTCGGCAGGATCCAGGCAGGGGCGAAGGCGCCGGATTATGCCCCCTAAGTCGTGATACGCAACACCTCGAAACTGGCTAATTCAGCTAGGCATGCATAGCCACTGGGTCAACTCGGATTTCGTGCCCCAGATCACCTCGCGCCTGCTTTCGTTAGTGGAGGCGATTGCGACGCTGCGGGAGCGGATTCAAGGGGCGGCGGTGACGCTTTCGTGGGTTCCGGCGGTGCAAAAAGACACGCGGACCCGCAATGTTCATGCGTGCACGGCAATTGAAGGCAATCCGCTGACGCTGGAGCAGGTCAGGGCGCTTGCGGAGGGCCGCGAGGCCACCACAGATATGCGCTCGCGGCGCGAGGTGCTCAATGGCGTCGCCGGGCTGCGCGTAGGCGCCCCCAAGCTGTCATTCTGCGCGAAGCCGATAGGCGTAGTCGCAGAATCCACATGTTCCTGGGTCAGTCAACCGAACTGAGCGAGTTTTGCACTCATGGATTCCGCGACTGCGCGCGGAATGACCGTCTTAGGGTTTCGAGGCGACTCATGGATTCCGCGACGGCAGGCAGCTATCGGATGCTTGCGGTGCGGGTCGGCAAGCATTTCCCGCCAGCGGCTGCCAAGGTGTCGGGGCTGATGTTCGAGCCGCTTGAGTGGTGCAAGCGCAACTCCGTCGCGCTTTCGCCGGTGCTTAGTTCCGCCATCCTGCACTATCGATTCGAGCACATTCATCCCTTCGCCGATGGCAACGGGCGCACCGGTCGCGCGCTCGCACTGTCGGAACTCTATCGGCGCGGCTTCGACAGCCACCCCATTTTCTCGGTGGACGAATATTACTGGGAAGACCGCCGCGGCTACTACACTGCGCTCGAGGCGTTGCGCTTGGCGGGTGAAGACTTAAGCGGCTGGTTGGAATATTGTGCGCAAGGTGTGCGGCTTACGCTTGAGAATGTGTGGCAGCGTCCTGCACGCGCAGATAGCACGCGAACGAGGATTGGTAGGGATCCAAGTCGGCGTAAAGGAAGGTATGCGGCTCCAGCGCGCCGCGGGTAAGTATGGCGTAGGCATCGCCCTGACCCAGAATCTCAGCTTCGAAACCCAGCGTCTGATAGAACACCAGCGTGTCGTTCATGGCGCGACTTGGCAGCGTTGGGATCGCTAGCTCACTTGCCTCCATGCGGGAGACCTCACGCCGCGTTACGCCGCGATTTGGGCAGATGCGAGCGCAGAAACGCCATTTGATCGACCAGGATATTGCGGTTGCTTAAAATCAGATGTTCGACCCAGCTGGGCCGATACGGCACTGCCAGCAGCGGCATTTGCGCCTGTGCTGGCGTGCGGTTGCCCTTGTGCACATTACAGCCGATGCAGGCGGAAACCACGTTTTCCCAGTGATCCCGACCGCCCTTGGACAATGGGATGACGTGGTCACGGGTCAGCTGGCTGCGCGCGAAGTGATCGCCGCAATACAGACAGACGTGCCGGTCACGGCTGAACAGCGCGATGTTGGTGAGCGCTGGCGCCGGATCAATGGACGGGTGGCGGGCGCGCGAGCGTGACGCCACGATCGGGTGCAGATCGAGTGTGGTTTGCAGCCCCGTGCTTCGGTTCTGGCCGCCGTGAATGGTCAGGCATGCTTCGCCCAGCGTCCACGCAACGGCGCCGCGGACATACAGGCAAACCGCTTCCTGCCAACTGATCCAGTCCAGAATGCGACCGGAACTGTCCAGGGACAACACGCGCGTGGTATGGATGTCGGACGCATTGCCTGGCGTGTTGCTTGCCGTATTGCCTGGAGCATTGCCTGGCGAAATGCCTGATGCATTGCCTGGCGAAATAACTAAAGAGTCGCCTAAAAAATGGCCTGAAGTAATGGCTGAAACACTGCTGGACAACCCTGTGGAAGCTGGGGGCGAAGCTTGGGCCGAAACTGGCACCGACGTCATAAGCGATCCTCAATCCGCGCGCGCGGTTGAATGCTCAAAGAGCACTTGCCAGCATTGTGACCAACCGCGTGTTGGCAACGCCGAGCGACAAGCCAGTCGGCCTATGCTTGCGTCAGCATAACCGAGAACCGTGCCAGGAACATGTCATGCAAAACCAGACTTACTATCAGGCAAGCGCCGCTGCGCCAACGCCGCTGCCCCTGAACCGCTCATGCAAGGTGCAAGTGGCGATTGTCGGCGCGGGATTTGCCGGGCTCAACACCGCCTATGGTCTGCTCAAACGCGGCGTGCGCGAGGTGCTGGTGCTTGAGGCCGAAACCCTCGGCCACGGCGCGTCCGGGCGCAACGGCGGATTTGTGTTTGCGGGGTACTCATTGGGCGAAGGCGCCCTGCTGCGCCGCTTCGGTCAGACGCTGGCGCAGCGCATGTATGCGCGCACGGTTGCGGCGGTGAATGAGCTGCGTGCGCGCATCAAGAGCCTGCAGCTGGAGTGCGAGCTGAGCGATCATGGCGTGCTTTGGGCGAACTGGTTCCGTGACCCGGAAGTGTTGCGACGGCGGCAAGCGCTGCTCAAACAGCACTACGGCGTGGATTGGCAGTGGCTCGACGCGGAAGAAATCGGCGCCCACGTGCGCAGCGCGCGCTACCGCGCTGGCCTCTACGAGCCAAACGCATTCCATATGCACCCATTGAAATATCTGCTGGGTCTGGCCGGTGCGCTCAGGACCGCCGGAATTCCTGTGCATGACCAAAGCCGCGTTTCTCGGCTGGAACCTGTGGCGCAGGGCTGGCGGCTGAGCTGCAACGGTTTTGAGGTGGAAGCCGAACACGTGGTGGTGGCCTGCGGCGGATATCTGGCTAATCTGGTGCCCGCGTTGCAGCGCGCACTGATGCCGATTGCAACCTATGTGATGGTCACCGAGGCGCTCGGCAAGCAGGCCGAACAGCTGCTGCCCAGCGGCGCCGCGATCTACGACACGCGCTTCGCCTTCGACTATTACCGCCGCTTGCTGGATCAGCGCTTGCTCTGGGGCGGACGCATCTCAATGATGGACCGCGCGCCAGATCAGGTCGCGATGCTGCTGCGCCGCGATTTACTGCGCGTGTTTCCGCAGCTGCACGCGGCGCGCATTGAATATGCCTGGAGCGGCTTGATGAGCTATGCCCGCCACGAGATGCCGCAAATGGGTCAATTGCAGCCTGGGCTTTGGTTCGCGCAGGGATTTGGCGGCCACGGACTGGCGCCGACGCTGGTCGCCGGTGAACTGATCGCAGGCGCGATCGCGCACGCTGATCCCGCCTGGCAGGATTATCGCGGCGCCGGCTTGGATGCCGTATTCGGCGTCTGCGGTCGGCTTGCTGCGCAGGCGACCTATAGCTGGCTGCAATGGCGGGATCAATGGAAGGACTGGCGCGAACAGCGCTTGGCCTAGCTAGCTGTTGTGACAGTGAGCCACCCCGACGCATGAAATCTCGGCGCCAAGATCGCTTTGGCCAAAATTGCTATGGCCAAGATCACGCTGGCTTGTATCTCGGGCGAAGGAAGAGAGCTCCCGTCGTCCAGCGTGAGATTTCTCCCTTCGATCGAAATGACAGCTGTGAGTGTCTTGGCTAGCTTTCACCCAACACTCACAAGCCTGCAAACCTCAGGCGAAAGCCGATAGGTGCAATTCGTTACCAGTATGAAGCACGATTGCGGCTGCGATTTACGCACATGAGCGCTTGTCAAGACTTGACCTTCGCTGCCGGCACCGCGATGATCAGCCCGCGTTTCGAACACAACATCTTGTGTCAGCCCGCTCGCGGCTCACAATATTTTGTGGTTTCGGTGCGAGTCAGCGGTCTTGAGGAAGGCTTGCTGGTGCTTAGACAAAGCCATCACTGCAGGCGTTGCGATTCGAGTTGAAGACAGCGCGGCCCCATAAGCGCGGCCCCGTAAGCGCGGCCCCGTAAGCGCGGCCCCGTAAACGCGGCCATGTAAGCCAATCTCCAATCGTAACTTCAACAGCAGCAATGGCGGTAAGCGCGTGAGGGAAATCTAGGTACCAATCTCCTTTCAGGCGCTACTGGCCTGTCAGGTGGCACCGAACCACTGCAGCACAAAAAAAACACATGGTGCAAACACCACGAGTCGAGCGTGGGGCGAGAGCCTGCAGCGGCGTCGTGGTTTTTGCATCCACCTTGGTTTGACCCTGGGAGGGGCCAATATCGATGAATACGGTTCGCCTTGAAGCCGTCCGAAATGAGCATGTCGAAGTGACGCTGCAACCTGCGTCCTATGACATTTGGGACAAAAAATATCGGCTCAAAAACAAGCGCGGTGACGCCCTTGATCAGAGCATTGATGACACCTTTAAACGCGTGGCACGGGCGCTGGCAGACGCCGAAGTCTCGGTCGAGAAGCGCAGCTATTGGCACGAGAGATTCCTCTGGGCACTGCGTCGCGGTGCCATTCCGGCAGGCCGCATTACCAGCAACGCCGGCGCACTGGAACACAAGCCGGCCACCAGCACGATCAACTGCACCGTGTCTGGCACCGTACTTGATTCAATGGACGACATCCTGGGCAAAGTCCATGAAGCCGGCCTGACGCTGAAGGCCGGTTGCGGCATTGGCTACGAGTTTTCCACGCTGCGTCCGCGCGGCGCCTATGTTTCGGGTGCCGGCGCTTACACCAGCGGCCCGCTCTCGTTCATGGACATCTTTGACAAGATGTGTTTCACGGTTAGCAGCGCGGGCGGAAGACGCGGTGCGCAGATGGGCACCTTTGATGTCAGCCATCCGGATGTCAAAGAGTTTGTGCGTGCAAAACGCGAAGACGGTCGCTTGCGCCAGTTCAATCTGAGCTTGCTGATCACCGACGACTTTATGCGCGCGGTACAAACGGACGCTGATTGGCCGCTGCTGTTTCCAATGGCGCCGAAAGAAGCTGCCGAGCTGGACCTCAACGATCCACAGCAGGTGGTGTGGCGCGACTGGCCGCATCGCGAAGGCTACGTCAGCCGTGCTGACGGCATGGTTGCCTGCCGCGTATACGGGCGCAGCCGCGCTCGCGGGCTGTGGGACATGATCATGACCTCGACCTATGATTTCGCCGAGCCGGGCTTCATCTTGATCGATCGCGTCAACGAAATGAACAACAACTGGTGGGTCGAGAATATTCGCGCCACCAATCCCTGTGGCGAGCAACCTTTGCCGCCCTACGGATCCTGCCTGCTTGGCTCGATCAATCTAACCAAATTCGTGCGTGCGCCGTTTACCGCCGAAGCCTGGTTTGATTGGGAGGAGTACCGCGAAGTGGTGCGTGTATTCACGCGCATGCTGGACAACGTGGTCGAGGTGAATGGCCTGCCTTTGGCAGAACAGCGCCATGAAATCACGCGCAAGCGCCGGCACGGCATGGGATTCCTCGGCTTGGGTTCAACCCTGACCATGCTGCGCATGCGCTACGGCGCGCCCAACTCGCTGGAATTTACCGAATCGGTGGCGCGCGAAATGGCCATCGCCGGTTGGGAAGAGGCACTCGAACTGAGCCGTGAAAAAGGGCCAGCGCCGATCATGAGTGAAAGCTTTGCGGTGGATGCGGAAATGCTGCGCAAGCGTCCGGAAATGGCGCGCGACGGATACAAACTTGGCGATCAGATCGCCGGTCGCGTGCTGCACGCACGCTACAGCCGCTACATGCAGCGAATCGCCAGCGTGCGTCCTGAACTGGTGGCGGAGCTGGCCGAACACGGCGCACGCTTCACGCATCACAGCTCGATCGCGCCCACTGGCACCATCTCGCTGTCCATCGGCAACAACGCATCGAACGGAATTGAGCCCTCCTTCGCGCATCACTATTCCCGCAACGTGATCCGCGAGGGCAAGAAGAGCAAGGAAAAGATCGAGGTTTATTCCTACGAACTTTTGGCTTATCGCACCGTGATCAACAGCAAGGCGATGCCTTTCAGTGACAAGGCCGATGAGCGGCTGCCAGAGTATTTCGTCTCCGCCGATGACATCTCACCGAAGGAACACGTCGACGTTCAGGCCGCGGCGCAGCGCTGGGTGGACTCCTCAATCTCGAAAAAGGCCAATGTCCCGACCGACTACCGCTTCGAAGATTTCAAGGACATTTATCTCTACGCTTATCAGCAGGGCCTGAAGGGATGCACCACGTTCCGCTTCAATCCGGCAGCATTCCAAGGCGTGCTGGTGAAGGAGCAGGATCTGGAAAACACACGCTATCGTTTCGAACTCGAAGACGGCACCACGGTGGAACTTAAGGGCAACGATGAGATTGAGTACGACGGCGAAATGCACAGCGCGGCAAACCTGTTTGACGCCCTGAAAGAAGGCTACTACGGAAAGTTTTAGCGCGATGGTAATTCGCGCCCGCTGTTTTACTCTTGCCCCTCCCCGCTGCTTGGGGAGGGTTGGGCTGGGAAAGGCAAGCACGCAATCTAACTTCATGGCGCGTGCGACGAGTTTCATCCGCAGGGATGGCCTCGCGCCATGCAAGTTGGCCAAGAAGCGACCTAGGTTGTAGCGGAATATTGTGAGGGTTTGATTGATGAAAAAGCCGCCTCTTTCGCCAGTTTTCGGGCTCAGGCCCGTCCTCAGGCCCGTCCTCAGGCCTGGACTCAGGCCTGGACTCAAACTTGGCCTCATGCTGCTGGTTGGCGCTTGGTTGTCCCTGTCGGCGCTTGCCGACACGGTGCTGCTTCCGCGCACCAAGACCGCGCATGACGAGGACTTGAAAGCCTTGCACGAGAAGTACGGCGCCGAGGCCGATGCAGCCGCAATTGAAGCAGCAAAATCCGAGGCTGCAGAACTTCAACCCCCGCAGCAAGCGCCTGGTGCCGCGCCAGAAGCGAAGCAAAGCCGAGTGCAGTTGAGCTTGACTCCAGGCCCAGGCGACCGTCTTCGCCTTGCTGAAACAGCCCTTGACAGCGAGGCGCTGATCGCCGAGGTTGAGCGCCTGCGGGGCGGCGCGCGAATTGACAGTTTGCTGCTGCTGGAAGACGCGGAACGGCCGATTTCAGCCGGACACCTGGTGGCACTGCAGCGCATCGCCGAGCACTTTGACGTACTGGCTCTGTACCAGAAGGGCAGCGAGATTCTGCCGTTGGGGGCACAGCCCAGAGCCGCGCAGCGTGCGAACTAACGGCGCAGTCCGCGCGATAACCGCGCCGTGCACGAACTAACAATAAAACACTGGCCAGCAGCATGGCCGTAATTGGGCACGATCAGGCGCAACGCGCCGTTAAGGATGGGGAGAGAACCATGGCAATAAAGATTGACCAGCGCATCGTAGGCTATTCGGTGCAAAAGCCTGCGGATGCGGCACGCGCTGAGGCAAGCAGCAGCGAGCCGAAGATGGCTGAAGTGGTGCAGATGCACGAGCGCCTTGAGCGCCCGGAAATTCTGGAAGGCACCACGTACAAGATCAAGTCGCCGCTGTTTGAGCACGCGCTGTACCTCACGATCAACGACATCGTGCTCAATGCCGGCACCCCACATGAGCATCGCCGACCGTTCGAGATTTTCATCAATTCGAAGAATCTCGAGCACTTCCAGTGGGCCGTGGCGCTGACCCGGATCATGAGCGCGGTATTTCGCAAGGGTGGCGACGTCACGTTTCTGGTCGAAGAACTGAAAGCGGTATTTGACCCGCGCGGCGGCTACTACAAGGCCGGCGGCATCTATATGCCAAGCATCGTGGCTGAACTGGGCTGCGTGATTGAGGACCACCTCAAGCGCATTGGTCTGATCAAGAGCGAGACCTTCGTGCCCCTGGAAAAAGCGCCGAAGGCCGCTGCCAGCAGCCAAGCGTTTGCGCCGGTTGGCGCGGTTTGTCCGAAGTGCAGCTCCACATCCATGCAGTTGCTCGATGGCTGCATGACCTGCCTCAGCTGCGGCTATTCCAAATGCGGATGAAGCGCAACTTGAAATCGCCGCAAGAGATGACAGCGACCTGAGCAACTCAGGCTAATTACCGGTCATGGCGTCAAGCCACCTCGGAGCCTGAAACGCGGCAGGATCGTTAATGCCTGTCATCTCGAGCCTAGGAAGAGATCTAGCGCCGCCTAGAACGAAATTCCTCCCTTTGGTCGAACTGACACGGGCTGTCGAAATGATACGGGCTGTCGAAATGATACGGGCGCCAGCCGCCAATCTGCGCGGAGCCGTCAGGCGCAGTCGCTTGATGAATCCACGGCTTCCAATTTTGGCGCAACTGAACGCGTTTCACGCGAAGCACTCAGGGCTGCAATGCGGCCCTGAGTGTTTTTGCCAACGCGGCACTTACTGCGGCGGGCAGCCGGTGGGCGTGAGGTTTTGGATCATGTTGGTGCCGAATATGCCTGGCAGCCGGTAAGTCACGTCGGCGATCTGGCAGTTGCGGAAAGTCACCGTTACGGTACCCACCAACTGCGTGGTGACCGGATTGGATTGCAGCAAGCGTCCGCCAAAGGTCTCATAGGCGCCAAACACCGCGACTTGATCGTCGAACACGCCCGGGTTTGCGCAACCGCTTTGACCCACCGGGGTTCGGCAGGTATCCAGGTAGTACCAGCGCTGCGAGCCGCCACCAATCCCGTCATAACCAAACAGCGTGCCAATCAGGCGGTTCTCACGCGGAATGGCTACAAACTGGAAACCCTGCCCGGGCAGCTGCGGGTCCGACCAAAGTCCGTTCGCACGCTGGCTCACCAAGCCTTCAAGGCTCAGTTCTCCAAGCGGAACGGCGATCAAACCCAGCCGTTGATTGCGTCCATCGCCAACCGCAAACACCGTGGTCACCACACCGGGCAGCACGTTGAGCGGCTGAGCATCGATCAGATTGACGTCGCCTGACGGATTCGCAATTTTGATGTCCACCGCCGGATTGGCAGGCAGTTCGAGAAACTCACCGGCCGCAAGATACGGCAAGCGCGCCAGACCAGCGACGACATCGCCCGCATCGGTGCGCACCGACACTTCGGCGCGACCAGCCGCAAACGGAGCGGCATGCGCAACGCGCAGCTTGAAGCGCAGCCCGGTGGGTGCCGGCGTGTCGTTGTCGAAGCTGGCGATCGCTAAGGGCTGTTCAACCCCATTCCCGACCGCGGCCAGGATGTAAGACCTACCACCGATCAAACTCACGCTATTGTTGATCGCGGCCACGCTGCTGCCGCGGGGAAACACTTCAATGCGATAGTTGCCGCCGCTGGGCAGTGAAATCTCAGGCGTAAAGTCCTTGTAGCGGAAGTTCTCAAGGATCTGCGTGCCATTGACGCGCACGCTGACATTGGTGCCCTCGGGCGTATTTGCGATCGGCGCAAAGTGCGCGACGCGCAAAGTCACGCTCTGCGCGAACGCCGGCGCAGCGGCACACACGATGAGTAGTCCCAAAGTGGTGGCGAGCCAGTGTCCGAAGGTTCGCTGCGTTATAGACATGATGCGTGCTCCCATGGTTTCAATGCCCTGTGATCGCTAAGTGTGCCCTGAGTGCAAGAAAATCGCGACCGAGAACGCTGCTCTGACACAGAATCGGTGCGCAAAACGATCTTTCGAAGCCGCTTAGTGGATCGCAGGCGAACAATTCCTTCACTGTCGTGGCACGCAGGCCGCTAAAAACATGAAACCCGTCGCCATGATCGACCGCAGTTGTCATGTCGACCGCCGCGCTTGTCATCTCGACCGCCGCGCTTGTCATCTCGACCGTAGGCAGCAATCCCATCGCCTCCGGCAGGCAGGAGATTTCTAGCTGCGGTCGAAATAACAGCGGTTGCGTCAACGCCCTCAGTCAATCGCCTCAGTCAATCGCCTCAGTCAATCGCCTCAGTCAATCGCCTCAGTCAATCGCCTCAGTCAATCGCCTCAGTAAATCGCCTCAGTCAATCGCCTCAGTCAATCGCCTCAGTCAATCGCCTCAGTCAATGGCCTCAGTCAAGAGATTTCGGTCAAGATGGACGCGTTTCACGCCATAGCAGCAATTACTAAGGGCCATCAGCGGAGCTGAAACATGCGTTGGACGATCGAGAACTTGGGCGAGTGTGCCTGGCTGGCCAAGCCGGTGGACCTGCCGCCGGAGCAAACGCTGGCGCAGATTCTGGCAGCGGCGCAGGCACTTGGGGGCGAGCCGCGGCTGCGCACGGTGCATGCGGGCGCGCACAGCCTGTTGCTTGAGTGCGATGTTGGACAGACGCTGGATCCCCTGGCGCTGCTGGCACAACTGGGCGTTTTGGCGCCTGCGCAGCTCGACGCTCGGCGTCCTGGACGCACGCTTGAGGTGTGCTTCGACGGCATCGATCTGGAGGAAGTTGCGGGCAAACTTGGGCTCGCCAGCGGCGCGCTCCGGGCGGCGCTGTGTGCGACGGATCTGGAGGTTGCGATGTTGGGATTCCTGCCCGGGTTTGCCTATTTGCGCGGCTTGCCGCCCAGTCTGAGCCTGCCGCGCCGCAGCGAACCGCGCGCGCGCGTACCCGGCGGCAGCCTTGCGCTCGGCGGTAGCTACCTGGGCGTGTATCCATGCGCGGCGCCGGGTGGCTGGCATTTGCTGGGCAGTGTTGCGGCGCCCATGTTCGATCCATGCCGATCGCCGCCAGCGACGCTGAGCGCCGGCATGCGCCTGCGCTTGGTCGACCGCACCGACACGCATACACCAGACGGTATCGCATCCTATGCTTGAAGTGCTTTCCGCGGGACCGCAAGCCTCCGTGCAGGACCTTGGATGGCGCGGCTGGCGCGATCAAGGCCTGAACGACGCCGGCGCGCTTGATCAAGCCGCGCTTCGGCTGGCCAACGCTTTAGTCGGCAACCCAGCTCGCGCGGCGGTAATCGAGATCACCTGGGGCGGGGCTGCATTCCGCGCCCTGAGCCCGCTCACCATGGCGGTCACCGGCGCACAGCTCAAACTGGAGTGCGACGGTCGCTTGCTGCATTGCAATCAGGCCTTTGCGATCGCGGCCGGGCAGGTCCTGCGTTTCGGCACCCCGCTGCGCGGCGCGCGCTGCATACTGGCTGTGCACGGCGGCATTGATGTGCCGATGCAGCTGGGCGCACGCGCCACTCAGCTCAAGGCCGGATTCGGAGGCTTTCAAGGCCGCGCGCTGCGGCGTGGCGACTGCCTGCCGATCGGCGTGGCCGAAGGTGTCTGGGCCGAGCCCGGATTCGCACGCAGCACCGGATT
>Ga0163144_10010609_pt1 | contig 19608 bp, 13 predicted proteins | sample OliLak19BULKMAT1_FD_123175 | JGI IMG/M metagenome (GOLD analysis project Ga0163144, IMG submission 123175) | Freshwater microbial mat bacterial communities from Lake Vanda, McMurdo Dry Valleys, Antarctica - Oligotrophic Lake LV.19.BULKMAT1 | ecosystem: Environmental > Aquatic > Freshwater >... | reverse complement strand
GCGACACCGAGCACCGCGACACCGATGCCTGTCCGCGACGTCGAGGATCCGATCGCGAGCGAGCCCGAGCACGACGCACTTTCAGGCGCGATGCGACTGCGCAAGTCCGGACTGATCACGCTGATCGTGGGCGCTGGTCTCGTCACCCTCGGCGGCGGGATCGCCGGGGGCTACACGACCGGCGCCGTAGGTGCCAAAGGCCTGTGGGCCGGCGTCGGGATCTTCGCCGTCGGACTCGTCCCCACGATCGCCGGCGCCGCGATGTTCGCCGCTGGCAATCGCCGCGCTGCGAGGCTCCGACGGCTCGCGACGCTCCGGTTCGCGCCGCTCGCGGGCCGTGGGCACGGCGGGGTGGTGGTCGGCGGAAGGTTCTAGGCGACTGCGGCCACGGCGAAGCCCGGGCCGTGCCCGCCGGACTCCTCCCTCCGCCGCGAGGCCGGATCCGCTCAGTTGCCAGTGTCGACGTCGAGGTACGCGATCGCCTCCACGAGCTCGAGCAAGCGGCGATGGTGTCGGCGAAGAAGAGCACGCCATCGCACGCGCCTCGCGGATCACTTGCGTCGCTTGCGACGCTTGTTGCGCCGCTTGGACTTCGACTGCGGCTCGGCGACTGCGACCGACGGCTTGGCCGGCTTCCACTTCATCACCGGTGGGTGCTCCGACAGCGGCTTGCCCGCGGCCTTCGGCTTCGCCGTGCGCGGCCCCGCGTTCTTCACGTGCTCGTCGAACCACGCGATGGTCTCGGCGAGCACGTGCTCGACCGACTCGCGTGCGATGTAGCCGTGCGACTCGTGCGGCAGCATCAGCAGTCGCGTCGTGCCGCCGGTGCCACGCACCGCCTCGAACAGCTTCTCCGATTGCAGCGGCACGGTGCCGGGGTTCGCGTCGATCTCACCGTGCACGATGAGCAGCGGCTCGTCGATCTTGTCGGCGTGTAAGAGCGGCGACAGCTTCAGATAGTTCGCCCGCGCCTCGTACATGCTGCGGCGTTCGTTCTGGAAGCCGAACGGCCGCGTGGTGTGGTTGTACGCACCGCTGCGCGCGACACCGGCACGGAACAGGTCGGTCCACGCGAGCAGGTTCGCCGTCATCAGGCCGCCGTGGCTGTGCCCGAACACGCCGACTCTGTCGCGATCGGTGACGCCGAGCTCGACCGCCTTGTCGATCGCCGCCTTCGCGTTCGCTTCGACCTGCTCGAGGAATGTGTCGTATGCCGTTTCGCTCGGGCCGACGACCGGCATCGCGACCTCGTCGAGCACGACAAAGCCGGCGAGCGCGAGGAACACCGGCGACGGACCGACCACCGACGTGAACTCCTGCTGCGAGCCGGCGATCTGGCCGGCGTTCTTGGTCTCGGTGTAGTCGAGCGGATAGGCCCAGAACACGGTCGGCATCGGCTTGCCCGGCGTGTAGCCCGGCGGCAGATACATCGTGAACGACAGCGGCACCCCGTCGGCGCGCTCGTACTTCACGAGCTGGCGGGTCAGCTTGCGCAACTGCGGCGCCGGATCCTCGAACGTGGTGATCATCTTCACCGACGTGCTGCGCGTCGCTTCGCCGGACGCGGCCTTGGTCGTGCCGGCGGCGAGCGTGTGCAACGCGAGGTTGCCGGGCGACGTCGGCGACTCGCGGCGCGCGAAGAACGTCCCCTTGTCGACGTCGGCCCACGCGGCGAAGCCCTCGCGCAGATCCTTGCTCGAGCGGAACAATCGCTCGGTCGCAAACGTGTCGAGCGCCATGCGATCGAGGAACGGCCGATCGCCTTCGGGCGATGCACCTGCGCCCGAGAGGAAGATCGCGTCGTCGTGGATCCGCACGACCGGCCGACCATTGGGCAACAGCCGCATGATCGGCTGGCCCGGATCGCCGTAGCGATCGTCGTAGCTGCGATCCCACACCACCTTCGGCGAGCGCGTCGGCGCGTCGGCGTCCACGAGCGTGCTCTTGAGGCGGTGCTTGTCCGCATCGACCTCGATCACCATCGCGCGCTTGCCGTCGTCGAGCCACCACACGCCCGCAGCGCGCTGCGCGACCTCGAGCCACGTCACCGGCGCTTGGCCGATCGTCTTGGTCACGATCCGATCGTGGTGCTCGACCTTCTTGTATGTGTCGCCACCATCGAGCGCCTCGGACCACATCAGTGTCGCCGGTGCAGTCGGCTGCCAGCCGTGCTCGCGCGGTCCCGTACGCACGCCACCGACCGGTACCTTGTCGGCGAGCGGCACGCTCACGATCGTCTCGGTGCGCTCGCCGCGGAGATTCCACAGCTCGACCTCGTGCGGGAAGCGCCCCCACGATCGCGTGAACGAATACGGCCGCGCGATCCGAGTGACGAGGATGTGCTTGCCGTCGGGCGATACGTCCGCGCCGCCGAGCACCGCTGGCTTGCCGAGCTTGCGCACGCGACCACCGCGTTCGACGACCGCGAGCTGTGCGGTCGCGTAGTGCTCGAACAGATCGGCGTCGTGCGGCGTCCGCAGCAGATCGCGAGACTCGTACGTGCTGCTCGCAACCGTGCCTTTCGCACTCGTCTCGACGCGCGGACCCGTCGGAGCGACCGGGGGCGGCGGCGGCTTGCGAGCGGACGGCACGAGGCGCACGAGCAACGACTCGCCGTCCGGCATCCAAATGGCCGCCGGGCCGAGCACCGGATTGAGCGCGACGCCGGGCACCTTGCGCACCTTCGCGGTCGTGACATCGAGGATCCACAGCTCGACCGAACGATCGGTGATGTTCGTCAGCGCGACCTTGGTGCCCGCCGCATTCCACACGATGTCATCGATGCGAGCATCGCGAGGCAGCGCGACCTTCTGGTCGGTGCCGTCGGGCAGCGCGCGCACCGACACCTCGTAGACATGCCGCCCACCGTGCCCCGCGTTGTTCGCAGGATCGATGCGCACGCCGGCGAGCTTCAGCATCGGCGCCGCGAGCTCCGCGATCGGCGGATACAGCGACGTGCGCGTGAGCAGCATGTGCTTGCTGGTCGGCGAGATCCGCATCGACGGCACCGGCGCGGCGTCGAGCACCCCGTGGATCTCCGGCGGCGCTTGGCGGTAGGTCTCGGCGGCGGTGGCCGGCACCGAGAGCGTCACCGCAAACGCGACGGCAACGCCACCGAGGAGACGGGCGAGCGAGGGGAGCGACATCCCCCGCATCAAATCAGACGAACAGCGACGGGTCCAGGCAGCTCTCGTCGCCCGACTGCACCGTCTTCGCCGTCGCGATCGCGCGGGGCAGCAGGTGCGCGACGTAGAAGTCGAGCCCGAGCAGCTTGCCGCGGAACAGGGCGTGGCGCGGATCGGATTCGCCGTGCTTCGCTATCAGGCGCTTGGCCACTCTGGCCTGCTCGAGCGCCTCGAACGCGAGCAGGATCGTGCCGAACGTCTGCAGAAATGGGACGGCGTAGATGAACGCGCCGTCGACGTTGCCGCCGCCGGCCGTCTTGCCCAGATGCATCGCGCACGCACCGAGCTGCGCGACCGCCTTGCCGATCGACTCGGCCTGCGGACCGAAGCCCTCGGCGCCCGCGGCCGCGAGCTCGGTCTGCGCCTCGGTCATCCACGACATGAACAGCGCGCCGCCCTGCGCCCGCAGCTTGCGACCGACCAGATCCAGCGCCTGGATGCCGTTGGTGCCTTCATAGATCGATTGGATCTTCGCGTCGCGTACCAGCTGCTCGACCGGGTACTCGCCGATATAGCCGTAGCCGCCATAGACCTGCACCGCGAGCGCAGCCATCTCGAAACCGAGGTCGGTGCAGTGGGCCTTGAGCACCGGGATGAGCAGCTCCTGCCGCTGCTCGCAGCGCACACGCTCGGCCTCGTCGCTCGTGTTGCGCGCGACGTCGTGCAAAAATACCAGGCGAATGCACGCGGCGCGCGTCGTGTCGGCGATGACCTTGAGCGTCATCAACATGCGCCGCACATCGGGATGCTCGGTGATCGCCACGCGCTCGGAATCGCTGTCGCGCTTGGTGAGCTTGGTGCCCTGCACGCGATCCTTCGCGTACTGCACGGCGAACGTGTACGCGGCACCGGCCATCGCGGTGCCCTGCCCTGCGACGCCGATGCGCGCCTCGTTCATCATGTGGAACATGAGCGCGATGCCTTCGCGCTCGCCACCGACGAGCCAGCCCTTGCACGGGCCTTCGGAGCCGAGCGCGAGCGTGCACGTCGCGGAGCCGTTGATGCCCATCTTGTGCTCGATGCCGACGACCTTCGCGCCGTTGCGCTCGCCGAGCTTTCCGTCCACGTCGAACATGAACTTCGGCACGAGGAACAGCGACAGGCCCTTGGTGCCACCCGGCGAGTCGGGCGTACGCGCGAGCACGAGGTGCACGATGTTCTCGACCAGATCGTTGTCGCCGCCCGAGATGAAGATCTTCTCACCCTCGAGGTGCCACACGCCGGGCTCGCCGCTCGGCACTGCCTTCGCACGATTGTCGCCGACCGAGCTGCCTGCGCCCGACTCGGTGAGGCACATCGTGCCCGACCACTTGCCGGTGAACAGGTTGCGCGCGACGAGGTCCTTGGTGTCCGCGGGACCGTGCAGGCGAACCATGCGACCCGCGGCCGCGGTGAGGCCCGGGTACATCATGAATGCCGTGCACGCGGCATCGAACATGTCGTTCACCGCCATCGTCACGGTGCGCGGCAGGCCGGGACCGCCGAGCTCGATCGGTGCCGACGGTGCGATCCATCCGCCCTCGGCCATCTGTCGCCACACGGCGCGATAGCCCGTCGGTGTCGTGACGTTGCCCTTGTCGTCGAGCTTGCAGCCCTCGCGATCGCCGACCTTGTTCACCGGATGCAGCACGGTCGTTGCCATGCGCGCGGCCTCGGAGAACGTCGCTCGATACGTGTCCGCATCGAGCTCGCGATACGGCTCGAACTGCGCGAGCCGATCGGCGGCGCCGAGCTGATCGAAGAAGATGAATTCGAGGTCTTCCAGGTCGACGCGAAAAGCCGTGCTCATCTCGACAGGAGCATACCCGGCCCGCCTGCCCGCGGCAGCGTCGGAGCTGGCTGCACGTCCGCATGGTCCCCCGGCGCATTCGCCCGCGGACCCGCTATGATGCGGCGGCCGCTGGCGCCGTGGACTTCTGGCGATCCTCACTGATCGACAACGTGCTCGGGCTCGCCGTGCTGCTCGCGATCGCAGCCGCGCTGCGGACGCACGTCGGTGTGTTGCGCCGGCTCGCGATCCCCGACGGCATCGTCGCGGGTGCGCTCGGGCTCGTCCTGGGCCCGAATCTCGTGCATGCGCTGCCGCTGTCCGGCCGCGATCTCGAGCCGCTCGTCTATCACGGGTTCGCGATCGTGTTCGTCGCCGTCGGCCTGCAAGGCGCCGAGCGCGTGCGCGCGACCGGCTCGGCGCGATCGTTGTCGTTCGGCTTCGTCGCCCTCGCCGTCGTGCAATCTTTGCTCGGGTTCGCGCTGCTCGCCATCTGGTTCTCCGCGACCGGCGACGAGCTGCATCCCGGCCTCGGGTTCATGATCATGCTGGGCTTCGCGCAGGGCCCCGGTCAGGCGCTCGCGTTCGGCAGCGCGTGGGAGCCGCTCGGCCTCGTCAACGGCGCGCAGATCGGGCTCTTGTACGCGGCGCTCGGCTTCGCGTGGTGTTGCGTGCTCGGTGTGCCGCTGGTCGCGTTCGCGCGGCGGCGTGGGTGGCTCGATCCACCGCCTGTGCACGTGCCTGCCGCGACGCCGATCACGGTCACCCACAGCGCGACGCACACCAGCGATCGCACCAGCACGATGGAGCCGCTGACAGTGCAGATCGTCACGATCGCCTGCGTGTATGCGGCGGTGTTCGGCGTGCTGTGGTCGATCACGCGCGCGCTCCCGCCGAGCAGCAACTTCGCGGCGAGCCTGTGGGGCTTCCACTTTCTCGTCGGCTCGAGCCTCGCGATCGCGCTGCGCAAGATCGTCGACACGGGGCGTATACGGATCCCGTTCGACGACGGCCTGCTCGGTCGCATCGCAGGCACCGCGATCGACTTCACGACGGCCGCGGCACTGTGCGCGATCCAGCTCGACGAGCTCGGCGATATGCTCGTGCCGATCCTCGTGATGTCGAGCATCGGCGGCGTGCTCACGCTCGTGCTGTGTCTGTGGCTGACGCGACGCGCGTTCGAGGACGCTCCGTTCTCGCACATGCTCGTGCTGTACGGCACGTGCACCGGCACGGTACCGACCGGGCTTGCGCTGCTGCGCATCGTCGATCCCGAGCTCCGCGGACCGGTCGCGCGCAGCACCGTCATCGCCGCCACCGCCGCAGTGCCGCTCGGCATCCCGCTGTTCCTGGGCGTGATCCCGCTGTCGATCGCCCAGTGGAGCTCCGGATTCACACAGACGGTCGCGCTCACGCTCGGCCTGCTCGCGGTCTACACGGTCGTGCTGGTGTGGATCTGGCACCGCACGGGATCATTGCGGTGGTTGCGACCGCTCACGTCGGTGTGGCCGCGCGCGCCGGACGAGCCCGCACCACCTTCGTGAGTTGCGTGAACCCGCGGATTCCGCGAACGTGACCTCTGTCGCGCGAGTGATGCGAATGTGGCCGGTGATCGCGTGCGCAGCGCTCGGCTGCAGCGGCGACGCCTCGCATGCGGACGACGGCGACGCGAGCACAAGCACGTCCAGCACTGCGACCACCGGCGCCAGCGACGATCCGAGCGCGGACACGTGGACCGGCGGTACCACCGAGGATCCGCCGGTCGTGCCCACGCCCGGCGGCCTTCGCCGTCTTCGCGCCGATCAGTACATCGGCACGGTCGGTGTGCTGCTCGGCGGCGACGCGGCGGCAGTCGCCGATCCACCGGACGATGCCGGGCAACACCTCGGACATCGCGCTCGCGTGTCTGCAGGCGTTCGAGCCCGCGGCGTCGACGTTCGGCGGCGGTGCCGCATTGTCGACGTCGGCGCTCAGCAAGATCCTCGCGTGATTGCGGATCGATGCAACCAACTGCGGCGTCGCGCGACGCAACCAGCTCGGGTTGGGCGGATTGGTGAGCTGGACGACGAACGCCGACGTGCGTGTGTGGGTTTCGGGGGTCGCCACGTGCGTCTCGCATGCGTGCATCGAGCAACGCACCGGTGCGAAGCGCATTGCCGAGCGGCCGTCGTCACACGTCGGGTCGCACCACTTTGCATTGCGATCACGCGGTGCCCAGGCTCGATGACGTGCATTCGATCCTTCCCTTGCTGCTCGCTTTCGCCGAACCGCCGACCACCGTAACGGCAGTACCAAAGCCAGAGCCCGAGCCTCTGTTCGCGCGCGGCGGCTACTTCACGATGGGCCTCGCGCCCGCAACGACGATGTACAAAAACGGCTTCGCGCCGGCGCTGCGCTACGACGCCGAGACCGGCTTCATGTGGACGCGTCGTCACGTCCGCCTGTCGGTCGGCGCGGACGCCCACATCCTGCAGTACTTCGGCCGCAAGAGGCCCGCGGGTGGCGTGGACGCGATGCTCACGATGTCGTGGCGCGCCGTCTACGTGCGCGGCGGCCTCGGTGTGATGGCCGGCATGCCGGCGACACGAAATCTGAACGATGCGCGACCTGCCGTTGGTGGTGTGATCGGGATCGGCTTGCAGACCTGGCGTAGCAACCTCGGGGGAAGGATCGGCGTCGACTACGACTTCCGCGTGGACACGATGGGGCGACCGATCCAGACCGTGCTACTGACGCTGCGCATCGCGTTCGGGTGATCACACCGGCTTGCCCGCGACAATCGTGACCTTCCCACCGCCCTCGAGCCCGAGCATCACGCTGTCGCCTTCCTTCACCCGCGTCAGACTCCCGTACAAATACCGGTTCTCGCCCGTCACGTCGTGACCATCCACGTCGACGATCACGTCGCCGACCTTCAGCTCCGTCGTCGACGCGGGACCGCCCGGACGGATCACCGCGACCTTCATGGGCAGATCCTCCGCCTCCGACTCCGGCGGGATCTCGGCGAGGCCGAAGCCGAGGTCCCCACCGCGCTCGCGGCCTTCGGTGCGCGTCGCCGCGACCTTGATCGGCGGCAGCGTGTAGGTCTTCTGATCGGTCGGGATGCTCGCGCGCATGCGGGTCCATCCGTAGTTCTTGCCCGCGCCGCTGCCGAAGAAATTCCGGCCGACGATCATGAGGCGCACCGGGCCGGCCGGCGCGGCGCGGACGGTGAAGCTGCCTGAGTCGTCGGAGACGTGCTCCTGCTCGCCCGCGTCGGAGAAGCTGAAGCTGTTCTGTCCCTTCGCCGGCGAGATCGTCACCCTCATATTCGGCACCGGCTCGCCGGTCTGCAGATCGACGATCGTGCCGGTGACGTCGACGCGCGGCATGAGCTCGAGACGCACGCCGTCCATCGGCGCAGCGGTGAGCTCCACGGTGGTATCCGCGGCGCCCTCGGTCGCCGACACCGCGAGCACGTACTTGCCCGGCGGCAGATCGCCGATGCTCCACGCGCCCGACGTGCGCATGAACGTCTCGTTGCGCCACACACCCTGGGTTTCGTCGTTCGCGGAGACAGTGAACTGTCGCGGGCTGCCGCCGCCCGCGAGCACGACCATGCCGGAGATCCGCGAGCCCTCGGTCAGCTTGATCACCACGCCGGCGCTGCCGGTCTCGATGTGCTCGACCAATCCCTCGCCACCACCTTTGCGCTGCGCAATCAGGGTGTGCTTGCCGGCCGGGATGCGCTCGAGCGTGAACGCACCGCTTTGCTCGGTGAGCACGGGCGCCTCGTCCCAACCCGACCATCGCACCGCTTGCTTCGCGCGATTGCTCGTCGCCTTTGCCGAGTCACTCTCGCGCGAGTACGAGACGAACGCGTCGTCGACCGGCCCACCGTCGGCATCGACGACGCTGCCCGCGATCGATCCGAACTGCTCTTCGACCACCAGCTCGACCTCGGTGACCTCACCGATCCGCACCGAGACCGCGGTGCCCTGCAGATCGTCGTCGGTCGTGCCGGGCGCACGCATCTGATCCCATCCGCTCGACGTCGCCTTCACCCGATGCTCGCCCGCGCGTACGTGCTCGATCGCGAACGTGCCGTCGTCGGCGGTGCGCCCACCCGGTTGCCGCGTCTTGCCGACGAGCTGCACCTCGGCACCCGACACCGGGCGGTGCTTCGCATCGACGACGCGCCCCTTCACGGTGCCGCCCGCACCGAGCGTGACCGTCACTTCGGCCTTGCTCCCCGCGGCAACGACATGCGACGCGGGCTTCTCGGGCGACACGTGATCCTCGTGCGACGCCTCGACATCGTAGGTACCCGGCAGCAGCCCCTCGAGCGCGAAGCGTCCGTCCTTGCCGCTGCGCTCGCCCCACGCACCGGTCCGCTTCGCACGCGCGGCGGTATCGGTCGCCCGGGCGCTGATGCTCGCGTCCGCGATCGGCTTGCCCGCATCGTCGACCACGATTCCCGCGAGCGTGAGCCCGGGCTCGACTTCCCACACGAGTCCGTCGACCGGTGTCTCGCCGAGCTCGACCGCGTCGTACTTCGCCTTCGCCACGAAGCCGTCGCAGGTGACGTCGATGTCGTACGTGTCCGGCGGCAGCCCCTGCGCAACGACGAGCCCGTCGCGATCACCCGCCGTCCACGCATCGTGCTTCGTCGTGCGGCCGACGACCGTGAGATTCGGGCGGTCGCACGGCGTCGGCTTGTCGCCCGCGAGGACGACGTGGCCGGAGATCGATGCCGAGGGATACATCCTCACCTCGATGTCCTCCACCGCTTCACCGAGGCCGACGCGACGCGACTCGTTGCTCACGCCGTAGCGATCGATCGTCGTCGCGTTCACGACGTAGCGCCCGGGCTCGAGGCGACCCAGGCGGAATCTGCCGGCCTCGTCCGAGTACGTGACTTCGCCACCGCCCCAACCACCGCTATTCACGCTCACGCGTGCGTCCGCGATCGGCTTGCTCGTCGCCGCGTCGACCACGATGCCGCCGACGACCGACTCGGGCGTCAGGAACAGCTCGAACGTGTAGCCCGGCGCGGCGCCGCTCTTCGATCCAGGCGCATAGCCCTCGGCCTGTGCCGAGACGTAGACCTCACCGGGACCTGTCCACAGGCTGAACCCACCCTCTTCATCCGTCATCGCGAGGGACAGCCCGCCGCCGCGCCCCCACATGCCACCGCCCGTTCGTACCTGCGCGCCCTCGATGACGCCGCCGGCGATGTCCTTGACGACGCCGCGCACCTCGACGCCGCCCGATCGCAGCTCGACATCGATGTTCGCGAGCAGCTCGCCCGGACGCGGGGTCACACTCCGCTTTTTGCCGTCGGGATCGTGCTGCCCGGGGATGAAGGTCGGTGCACTCGCCGAGACGGTCACTGCGATCGGCTGCACGTCGCCGAGGGTGTAACGACCATCGGGCGCCGACGTCGTGCACTTCGGCGTGTAGCGCATCTCGGCCGGCGTCTGTTCGTCGACGATCGACGCGCACACCATCGCGCCGCCGACGGGCTTTCCGCTCTCGTCTTGCACGCGGCCGGTGATCTTCGCGGCGGTGCCACGCCACGGTCGCAGCGATGCCATCACCGCCTCGGCCTCCGCTTCGGCGCCGATCGGCCGCTTCGCGATGGGTCCGGTCTTCCCGGCATCCGTCGCCGCATCCGTCGCCGCGACGCCATCTGCTGCGTCGGGTGACGGACGTAGTGCGAGCCACGCAATCAACGCGGCGGCGACGAGGGACACGATGAGGAGTACACGGCGCGAGCTTGTCGACATGCGAAGTCCCGACTGCGGCAAGTATGACGGAGGAACGCGGCGCTAGTTCCCGGCGTGCGCCGCCTGTATCGACGATCGTTGACATGCATTGCGCCGTGTGGTTTGCCTATGTCGTGCATCCTGGGCTCGTGACATGGATCGTCGTCGGCGCGCTCGCGTCGGCACCTACGCGGGTCGCTCCGCCCGATCCGGTCGAGGTCGAATCGGTAGCCGCGAAGACGCCGGACGCCGCGAGCTCGACGACGCCACCGGACGCGCCGACGCAAGCGAGCGACGCGGCGCCTGCGGTCGAGCAGGACGAGGCCGCGCCCGCGACCACACCGGTGGCCGAAGTGCCGGCACCACGGGTCGACGCACCTGCGCGCCGCGAGCTCGACGAGCCGCCGGTCGTCACGCGCGGCGATCGAACGGCCTATCTCGTCAGCGGCGCGGTCGTGCTCGCGGGTGCCGGCGTCGCGCTCGGCTTCATGGGCTTTTTCGTCGCCGAGTCGAAGCGGATCGAACGCGAGGGCCACGATCGCGTCGGTCCTACCCCGGCGGATGTCGACGCAGCGTCGCTGCAAGATCGCGTCGACGATGGCGTACGGGCCAATCGCCGCGCGATCGGCTTCGGGGTCGCCGGCGCGCTCGCGACGAGCACTGCAGTCGCGCTGCTCGTGCTCGGCGCACGGAAGCCCAATCGGCCCGGCGTGAGCGCGTCGGTCGGTCGTGGCGGCGCGGGCCTGGTGTGGACGAGAAGGTTCTAGACGATGCGCGCGCGAACCTCGACGTTGGTGTTGCTCAGCCTGCTCTGCAGTTGTTTCCGCGGCGAGTTCCTCGACGGCGTCGCGTGCACGAAGGACGCGGACTGCTATCCGCGATTCCACTGCATCCCCATCGACGAGGAGCTACAGGCCGATCCTCCGCCCGAGCCGTACGACGGCACGTGTCGCGAGCCGCCGCTTCCGTCGGGGACGTCGAGCTCGGACGGACCGATGCGCGAGACGGCGACCGGCGACACGACGACCGGCGACACGACGACCGGCACCGGCTGAGCGCCAAGCGCCGAACGCAAGGCCGTATCACCCCGGGATCGGACACGCCGCGCTCTGCGTCGCCGCAGTGTTGTTCTCTTCGTCGCATTCCTCGACGACCTCGTCCATCGCCCCGTCGACCGTGACGAAGAAGCTCGCGGCCGCACCGTTCGCGGGCGCCTCGAGATCCCAGACCAGCTCGACCGATGCGCCGGGCAGTAACGCCTCGGGCGTCGGCATCGTGCCGATGACGGTCCCGGTCGCGTCGGTGCCTTCGTAAAGTGTCACCGGCACGCCCGCGGGCACGCCGAGCGCACCGACGTTGCGCACCGTCGCGAGGATCTGCAGCTGCATGTCGAGACAACCACCGACGCCGATCGCGAGCTCGACGGTCAGATCCGGTGCGTTGAACACTCCCTCGCCCTGCACGTTCTGGCGATAGTTGTTGAGCCCCGGCTGCGTCCAGTTGTCGACCTCCATCGCGGGATAATTGCCGGCCGAGGTCGCGTTGCTCACATGATACGTGTGCGACGTCCACACGCGGCGCGTCTGCACCCAGCGGTCGAATGCGTCGCCGTACACGAACACGCCGTGCCGCGTGACGTAGCCGTCGATCGCGGCGCAGCTGTTCGCGGCATCGTTCGCGACCACCACGATCTCCGAGTTGCCGTCGCCGTCGACGTCGACGACGAGCGGATACTCGTGGATCGTCGCGCTGCTGTTCGGCTCCTCGAACAGCACCGTGCCGTCGCCACCCGAGTACACGCGCAGGTAGCACTCGTCGGCGTACACGACCTCGGCGATGCCGTCGCCTTGGAAGTCGAACACCGACGAGCCGGTCGCGTTGCTCGACTGATCTTGGGTCGTCTGCGACCAACGCACGTAGATGTCGCCGTCGGCCGGCGCCGGCGCGCCCATCGGCACGACGATCGCCTCGTCCTCGCGCGCGAGATCGTAGACCGAGTACGAGCTGCCCCCGGCCGCTGCGATTTCGGGGCGACCGTCGCCGTCGAAGTCCGCGATCGTCGGGGGGCCACCGATGCCTCCACCGGGGATCGCGATCGCGTCGGTGCGCAGCGTGGCATCGGCGATGCACAGCGCATCGGTCGGATCGACCCCACACCACGCCTCGCCGGTCCCGCCATCGAGCACGCGAACGGTGCCGCCCGCGACGAGCACGACCTCTGGATCGCCGTCGAGATCGAGATCCGCGATCGCGGGATAGCCATCGGGCGCGCCCGCATCCCACAGCGGCGCGAGCGTCACCGTCGGGCCTGGCTGCCAGTCCACCGACCACGCGTGCCGGCCCGATACGATCTCCGCGAGACCATCCCCGGTGAGATCGACGATCGCCGAGATGCCGCCGGTGTAGCCACCGTTGGTGCCGAAGCCTGCACCGTCGCCACCTTCGTCCCACACGACGAGACCATCGTTGTCGATCACCGCGGCACCGAACACGACCTCGGCACCGGCATCGTCGTCGAAGTTGCCGAAGCTCGGTGCACCGTTGACGACGCCGAATGCGTGACTCTCACCGCCCGCGTCGTGCGACGCCCACAGAAAATTGCCGAGCCCGTCGTACGCCTGGATCACCGAGCCGCCACCGGCGGGCCGACCCGCGTACACGATGTCGGGTGCGTCGTCGCCGTCGACGTCCGCGATGCCGACCGTCGACCGACCGTGCGGACCGACGGCACCTGCGACGCCGTGATCGACGCGCCACTTCGGCAGCCCGGTCGCACCGTCGAGCACGACCAGATCGCCGGCCTCGTAGCCGCCGCCTTCGTCGACCGTCGTGATCATCACGACCTCGGGCACGCCATCGCCGTCGAGATCGGCGATCATCGGGCTCGAGATCGACTGCTCGTCGGTGTAGCTCCACTCGAGCACGACCTCGATGTCCTCGAACTCCGGCGCGTACGCGCACGTCACCGGATCGAACTGCGGCAGGCACTGCCCGAGCGTCGGCTCGCAGAACTCGCCGATCTCGCAATCGAACGAGTCGATGCACATGCCCGTCGGCGTCACGCAGGCATCCGACACGCACACCTGGCCGCCGTCGCAGCAGATCGAGGCATCGGCGCCGCAGCGCACGCCGCTGGGGCACGCTGGCATGCACGCGCCCGCCGCACAGTCCTCGTCGGCCGCGCAGCACGTCGAGTCCTCACCGCACAGCACCGTGTCGCACAGCGCGTCGCCGCCCGACGAGCTCGATCCGCTGGTGCCGGTGGTGTCCGCGACGTCGGTCGTCGTGCCGGTCGTCGACGAGTCGGCGACGGTGACAATGCCGCCCGAGGTGTCGGAGCCGGCTGAGCCGGTCACATCGGAGCCGCCCTGACACGCGCCCAGACTCGAGATGGTGGAGAACCCAAGGATGGATGCTGCGATGAAGCGTGCGCGCATGGGGGGCCGCGCCTTCGACACCGCGAAGGCACGAGCTTTCCGCGCAGCGCGAATCAGTCCGACGCGCCCGGCGACAGCCGACCCGGCTCGCGCAGCGTGGAGATGGTCGGGACGATCAACCGATCGCGGCGCTCCACCACGAGCTCGGTGCCGGTGAACTCGCCGACGTCGAACGTGACCACCGAGGTACGACTCGCGGTCACGCGCACCGCCTCGACCTGACGCGACAGGCCGAGCACCGCGAGCTGACGCAGATCGATACGCGCGGTGCCGTGATCGGCGAGCACGCACGTGATCTCGTCGCCGGACGCTTCGCCGCCGACGAGCGGCACCAGCCGCACCGTGATCACCTCGTCACCCTGCGGGGTCCAGCGCAGCACCAACGCACCTTCGCGCTGCTCGTCGAGATCCGCCTCGGTCGCGCCGAGCTCGAGCGCCGCGGGCACGCGACCCTGCGCCGTGAACGGCGGCATGTCCTCGGTCATCGACCCTTGCGCGACGACGACGACATCGGGCGTGCTGGCCGAACGAATCGGCATCGTATCGCCCTCGTGCAGGTACTCGACGCCGGACATGTACGGCAGCAGATCGGGCACGAGCGCGAGCGGGACCTCGAACGCCGACTCGCCGATCGTCACCGTGAGATCGCCGGCATCGACGAGCACCAGCTCGCGCGCATCGCTGTCCTCGGGCTCGCCGGACTCGAGCAGCAGCGACGCGCTCGGCACACACTCACCCGCACGCAGTGCATCGGCCGGGAGCACCGGCACGTCGATGCGCGCGCGCACGAACTCTTCGTCGAGCCCGCGCACGAATGCGAAGCGAGCGCTGACATCGAGCTGGGAATCGATCGCAGCTTCGCCGAGCTCGCGACCGTCGGGCGCGATCGCATCTTCGCTCGGCTCGAGCACGACGTGCACGCGACCCAGGCGCAGCGCGTCGCCCTCGGACTCCGGTCGGGTGTCGCCGGCATCGGAGCACGCCGCAAGCAACGCGAGCATTGCGAGCACGCTCGGACGCAATCCGGCGGGGCGGTGGGCGAGCACGGTCCTAAAGCTACCGCCCGGGCGCGCCGCTGTCACGTTACGGTGCGGCGTCGCGGGTTCTCGGCCCGTTGCCGGCGGATCCGGGTGCGCGCGATGTGCGACCCCCCGGCCGCATCGCCCGGATCGGCTAACGTCGCGACCGCGATGGCACTGCACGCGGACGAGGTCGATGCGCTCGCCCGCCTCGCCGGGCTGACGCTGCGCGAGGACGAGCGGGCGACGCTGGTGCATCAGCTCGGCGACATCGTGCAGTACCTTGCCGCGCTGGCGAGCGTCGACGTCGAAGGGATCGCACCGTGGCAGCCGGTCGCGCCGAGCCGTGCACCGCTGCGCGCAGACATCGCGGGCGCGCCGCTCCCGGCCGAAGAGATCCTGCGCGGTGCGCCGGTTGTCGCGGACGGGCTCGTGATCGTGCCGCGGTTCGTGGAGTCGTGACGTGACGAGCCACGACGCACGCGTGCTCGCGGCGGCGGTGAAGGACGGCAGTACGACCGCGAGCGCGATCATCGACGCGCACCTCACTGCGATCGATGCGCTCCCGCATCTGCACGCATGGATCACGCGGGTCGATGGAGCCGCACGCGAGCATGCGTCCGGGCTCGACGCGGCGCGTCGTCGCGGCGAGGTGCTCGGTCCGCTCGCTGGGGTGCCGATGGGCCTCAAGGATATGTTCGTCACGCGCGGGATCGCGACGACCGCCGGCTCGCGCATGCTCACGGGCTGGCTGCCGCCCTACGACGGCGAGCACGCGACGCGACTGCGCGAGGCCGGCGCGGTGCTGCTCGGCAAGCTTTCGCTCGACGAATTCGGCATGGGCTCGAGCAACGAGAACGTGCCGGGCGAAGCGGTGCGCAATCCCTGGGCAGCGGATCGCACGGCCGGTGGATCCTCGGGCGGACCCGCGGCCGCCGTCGCGGCGCGAATGATTCCATTCGCGCTCGGCACCGATACCGGCGGCTCGATCCGCCAGCCCGCTGCGATGTGCGGCGTCGTGGGCATGAAGCCGAGCTACGGCCGCGTGACCCGCAGCGGCATGATCGCGTTCGCGTCGAGCCTGGATCACGCGGGTCCGATCACGCGATCGGTGCGCGACGCTGCGCTCGTGCTCGGTGTGCTCGCAGGCCCGAGCGACGGTGACGCGACGTGTGTCGCCGAAGCACCCGGCGATTTTGTCGGCGCATGCGAGCGCGGTGCGGCCGGTCTGCGCATCGGCGTGCACAAGAGCGCGCTGGACGACGACGCGATCGATCCGGAGGTCCGCCGCGCATTCACCGAGGCGCTCGCGGTGCTCGACGGTGCCGGCGCTGTGCTCGTCGACATCGAGCTGCCACACGCAGCGCTCGCGGTCGCGACGTACTACGTCATCTGCACCGCGGAGGCGTCGAGCAACCTCGCGCGCTTCGACGGCATCCGTTACGGCATGCGCGAGCCGGGCAGCACGATGACGGCGAGCCTCGAAGCGACGCGCACCGCGGGCTTCGGCGCGGAGGTTCGTCGGCGGATCCTGCTCGGCACATACGTGCTGCGCGAGAACGGCCGCGGTGCGTACTACGATCGCGCCACGCGAGTGCGGCGGTTGATCGCCGATGACTACGACCGAGCGTTCGCCCACTGCGACGTGATCGCGACCCCGACCGCACCGCAGCCGGCTTTCGTCCGCCGGGACCGCGACGCCGACCCGCTCGCGATGTACCTCGGCGACGTGTTCACCGTCGGAGCGAATCTCGCGGGGCTGCCCGCGATTTCGATCCCGTGCGGCTTCACGGCCGGGCCGCCACGGCTGCCGATCGGGTTGCAGATCGTCGGCCCGCACTGGCGCGAAGATGTCGTGCTCGCCGCTGCGGCCGCGCACGAGGATGCGACCGCCTGGCACCGCGCAGCGCCGCCGGGGACGGTCGGCGAAACTTCGTTCGGCCGGGGGTCGTCCTGACATGGCGGTGCAGTACGAGAGCGTGATCGGGCTCGAGGTCCACTGCCAGCTCGAGACCGCGAGCAAGCTGTTCTCGGCGTGCCCGCTCGAGATCGGCGCGGCCCCGAACACGCGCACCGATGCGTGGTCGTGGGGATTGCCAGGGACGCTACCGGTGCCGAACAAAGCGGCGATCGAGTCCGCGATCGCACTCGCGGTCGCGATCGGGTGCACCGTGCACCGGCGCAGCCGGTTCGCGCGCAAGCACTACGTTTATCCCGACCTGCCCAAGGGCTATCAGATCACGCAGGGCGACCAGCCGTACGCGACCGGTGGCGCGCTCGAGATCCCCGGTGACGCGCCGCATCGCGTGCGCGTGCAACGGATCCATCTCGAGGAAGACGCGGGCAAGAACGTCCACGCCGCGAGCACGAGCGGCGTCGATTACAATCGCGCCGGCGCACCGCTGCTCGAGATCGTCAGCGAGCCCGATCTGCGCAGCGCCGATCAGGCGGCCGCATACATGCGCGAGCTGAGGACGATCGTACGCGCGCTCGGGATCTCGCACGCGAACATGGAGGAGGGCACGCTGCGCTGCGACGCGAACGTGTCGCTACGGCCAGTCGGCGCGGACACGCTCGGTGTGCGCTGCGAGATCAAGAACGTGAACTCGTTTCGATTCCTCGCGCGCGCGATCGAGGCCGAGATCCTGCGGCAGACCGATCTGCTCGCGCGTGGCGAGCCCGTGCTCCGCTGCACGCTCGGCTACGACCACGATCGCGATCGCCTGTTCGTCATGCGCCACAAAGAGGATGCGGCGGACTACCGCTGGCTGCCCGATCCCGACCTGCCGCCGCTCGTCATCGACGACGCGTGGGTCGATGCGGTGCGCGAGACGTTGCCGCTGCTGCCGGCCGCACGACGTGCTCACTGGCGTGGGCTCGGCGTCGCAGTGGCCGATGCATCACTGCTCGCGGCCGAGCGCGATCTCGCGGACTACTTCGACGCGCTGCTCGATGCGGTCGGGCCTGCGCGTGCGCGGCGGGCCTCGAGCTGGCTCGTCACCGAGGTGCTCGGGCGCCTGCACGCCCTGCCGATCGCGAGCTGCCCCGTCGGGCCGAAGATGCTCGGCGAGCTCGTGGTGCTCGTCGACGACGACATCGTCTCGGGGCGCGCCGCGAAGGAGGTCCTCGATCGGTGCTGGGCGGGCGAAGGCTCGCCGCTCGCGATCGTCGACGCACGCGGGCTGCGGCAGACGAGTGACACCGCTGCGATCGATGCGATCGTCGCGGCGGTGCTGGCCGAGCATCCGCGGCAGGTCGCGATGCTCCGCGCGGGCAAAGCCAACCTGCGCGGCTTCTTCGTCGGCCAGATCATCCGCACCAGCGGAGGTCAGGCGAATCCGCGGCTGGTCGGCGAGCGCCTCGATGCCGCGATCGGGGAGGAACCATCGTGACCGCCGGCTGGATCGTACTCGCCGGCTACGTGCTCGTCGTCGGCGCTGCGTTCTCGCGCAGCAAGCAGTACGGGATCTTCGCGGCGATCGTGCTCGCGTTCCCGACGCTCGTCGGCAACGCGCTGCGTGACGATCTCTCCCCGCTGCAGTGGGTCGTGACGTACGCGCAGCTCGCCACATTCGGTCACTTCGGCGCGCTGCTGGTGCGCCCTGCCCTGCGCCCGGTGTGGTTCCGTGCGCTCGTCAGCATCCCGGGCCTGTGGTTCTCCGCGGCATGCCTGCTCGGATTCCCGTGGGCGATCTGGTCCGCGGCCGGCGGTGATCCGGTGCTCGCGTGGCTGCCGTTTCTGCTCGCGACGATCGGGCTGGTCGAGTCGCTGTTCACTCGCCGCGAGCGCGTCGACCTCGTGCTCGACGGTCGAGCGGCCGGCGAGCTGGCACGCGCGACCGCGTCGGTCAAGCGCGCGGCGATCGGCCGCGCGACGGCACCGAGCCGTGGCGATCGTCCGCTGCGCATCGTGCAGATCACCGATCCGCACCTCGGCCCGTTCATGTCGATCGCACGGCTACGCGAGATCTGTCAGCGCGCGGTCGATCAGGATCCGGATCTCATCGCCGTCACGGGCGACCTGATGACGATGGAGTCGCACGATGTCCGCGTCGTCACCGAGGCGCTCGCTCCACTTGGCGCCGCGCGCGGCCGCGTATTCGCGTGTCACGGCAATCACGATCACGAAGCGCGGGCCGTCGTCGCGAAGGCCTATGAGACGCATGGGATCACGTTGCTCGTCGACGAGTCCGCGCGAGTGTCGACGCCCGGCGGTGTCGTGCAGATCGTCGGCGCCGACTTCGTGTGGCGCAATCGTGCGGAGCACCTCGCACGCCTCGCTGAGCGATTTCCCCGCGAGTCGACGGCGCGCGACGAGGCGGGACCGCTGCGGCTGTGGCTGCTGCACGATCCCGGCGCGTTCAAGCACATCCCCGAAGGTGAGGCTGATTTGGTGCTGTCGGGCCACACGCACGGCGGGCAGGTCGGGCTCGTGAGCCTCGGGCTGTCGGG
>Ga0163144_10010608_pt1 | contig 19609 bp, 16 predicted proteins | sample OliLak19BULKMAT1_FD_123175 | JGI IMG/M metagenome (GOLD analysis project Ga0163144, IMG submission 123175) | Freshwater microbial mat bacterial communities from Lake Vanda, McMurdo Dry Valleys, Antarctica - Oligotrophic Lake LV.19.BULKMAT1 | ecosystem: Environmental > Aquatic > Freshwater >... | reverse complement strand
GTTATACTCTTCATGGAGGGGCTTCCACGCTCTCCTGTTGTCAGGGCCGTTCTGGTCCCTGCCTCCCGTGTTCCGTTCGCCCCTGTCTGCCCTAGTCGTCTTGGCCCATGTCCGCAGCCACCTGTTCAAGGAGGTTCCGCAATGTCCGCAACAGTCCGCCGTCCTGTCCCCGCCACTGCGTTTTCGACCCGAGGGTTTACCCTCATCGAACTCTTGGTGGTCATCGCCATCATCGCCCTCCTCATCGGGATCCTCCTCCCGGCGATCGGCAAAGCCCGTGTAGCAGGCCAGCGCACGGTTAGCCTCGCCAACCTCCGCAGCAACATGACCTACATGAACTTCTACCAAGCAGACAACAAGGACGAGTTCCTGAACCCCTTCTCCACCAGCAACCCCTCCGCCGCAGTTTTCGGCTGGAACGCTTGGAATGTCGTCTACGAGCCGATAAACATGGCAACGATCAACGGCCACACGCCCTACCAGTACGCTTGGGATTACGGTCAGGGTGTGCAGAGCACGAGCAGCACCGAGTCGTACGGGTATCACTGGCTCGCTCACATGTTCTACGCCGATGACGACAAATCTGCCCGTGCGAAATCAAACACGTCGCCCCAAGACACCGCGCTAGTCAATTGGTATCGGGAGAATCAAGACAGCAACGCCCAGACCGATGCGTCTTGGATTTTTCCCAGCAGTTACTGGTATCCCCCGACGTTCTGGCAAGATCCTCGTCGCTTCGTCGGCCCAACCCGCCTCTCGGGCGCAGGGCAGAACCGTAATTTTATTCGCAGAAACCGCACCAGCGACGTGCTGACGCCTTCCGGCAAGATCCAACTGTTCGAGAACAAGGACTTTACCGCCAAGGATCAGCCAATGTGGCATTCCACCAAGTCTCGACCCCAAGTCGCCTCGGTCGATGGTTCGGCGAAGGCAATCTTGATGGCCGACATCATCGCGGGAACTGATACCCCGACCGGAACCGACTACACCAAACTCCGCTATCCATCCGGCCCTTGGTCGCCCGGCGCGCAAGAGATGAACGGCCTTCTCTATGGTCAAGGTCAGCGCTTCATCTGGAACAGCACCGACAACCGAACGTCGTGGAATATCAACCCACCGCCTCCCGGCTACTTCTGGTCAACCCGAGACGGCGTTCGCGGAAGGGACCTGAACTAATGGATTTTTCTGACTCCGCAGTAAGGAAAAAGGCGATCGTTGTCGGCTCCGTAGTTGCCGTCTTGGGCGTGGTAGCCGTCTGGCAGTTGATGTCATATTTCAACGGTCCACCGCCCCCGCCGACCTTCACCGCCGCTGAAACTCAAGCCGCGATCATCGCCGAAGAGCAGATGAAACTTCCTATTGAAAAAGTCGAAGAAGTTGAGCGAGTGGAGGACGCAGGGCCTCCGACTCGTGCTCCCAAATCAGCACCACGCTGATTTTGCATACAACTCTTAAACGCCCGGACGCCTTCGTCCGGGCGTTTTCTTTTCCCGTACCATCCACACATGCCCAAATCCATCGCCGTCGTCCTCTGCGGTTCTGGCCGGTCCGATGGTTCAGAAATCACCGAATCCGTCTGTACGCTGCTCCACCTTTCAAGACTCGGCGCAACCTATTCCTGCTTTGCGCCCGACATGCCCCAGGCCGAAGTCGTCAACCACGTCACCGGCAAGCCCCAACCCGGCGGCACCCGCAACATGATGGCCGAATCCGCACGCATCAGCCGCGGCCAGATCGCACCCCTCTCCACCCTCGACCCCGCTTCCTTCGATGCCATCGTCATCCCCGGCGGAACCGGCCTCACCAAGAACCTCTGCGACTTTGCCACCAAAGGCCATGAGTTCACCGTCCTTCCCGACATGGAGAACGTTCTCCGCGGCTTCCACACCCTCAAAAAACCCATAGGCCTCATCTGTATTGCGCCCATCCTGGCCGCCCGCCTCTTCGGCACCCGCGCCAACGGCCCCGGTTGCAGAATCACCCTGGGCACAGACCAACCCGCCAGCGACGCCGCCGCCACCCTCGGCGCCACCCCCATCGCAAAGGGCGTCACCGAAGTGCAGTTCGACGACAAAAACCGCCTCTATTCAACCCCCGCCTACATGAACGCCGACGCCAAACCCCATCAAGTCTACGAAGGCATCGGCCGCATGCTCGACCTCCTCCTCAAACCCTAACCCGGCGCACTCCATCGCGCCCGCACCTCAACGCAGCGGTGTATGGGTTGTTCGTGGGGTACGCAGAGAAAGCAGAGTTCGAGCGGAAAGCGCAGAGAAGAACAATGCGGAAGAGGCCTCGGGCATCAGACGGGGGGAAGAGCCCAATGCCTATTGCCCAATGCCTAGTGCCTAATGCCCAGTGCCGAGTGACGCGCGCCTAATGCCTAATTCCTAATGCCTAGTACCTACTTCCTTCCCCTCACCAATCCGGCGAAGTATTCGTCGGATTCGCCTTCGGCCGCGCCACCGGCGCACTCACCGCAGCCGAATTCGCCCCCAATGCGGCACGCAACCGCCCCGCCGCAAAGTCCTGCGCTGCCTTCGCCTCATCCACCACCGCATCCATCCCAAAGAATTCGTGCGTCACCCCTTTGTAGTTGCGTGACACAACCCCCACACCAGCCTTCTTCAACTTGTCCGCGTACATCATCCCCTCGCTCCGCAACGGGTCGATCTCCGCCGTGATGATCGTCGCATCCGGCAGCGGCCGCAACGCCGATTCGGCCGCACCCAACGGCGAAATCCACGCCGTCTTCCCGTCCGCAGCCGACCGCAGATAATGCCCAAAGAACCAAGGCATCATCGCCTTGTTCAAAGGCTTCGCCTGCGCGTTGTCGCGATAACTCGGTGTGTCAAACGCATAATCGGCAACCGGGTACACCAGCAACTGATGAACCGGCATCCGCCCGCCGCGCTCCGCCGCCATCATGCACGCCGCCGTCGCCATGGTGCCGCCCGCGCTCTCTCCGGCAATCGCCACGCGAGCCGGGTCGCCCCCGAAGCGGGCGTCGGCACTCATCGCGTGCTGCAGCACCGCATAAACATCCTCATGGGCCGCCGGAAACTTGTACTCAGGAGCCATGCGATAGTCCACCGAAACCACCACCGCGTTCACCTTCGTCGCCAATGCCCGCGCTGAAGCGTCGTACGTGTCCAGCGTGGCAATCACCCACCCGCCCCCATGCACATACACAATCGTCGGCAGCGTGCCTCCACCCCTCATTCCCGCAGGCGTGTACGTCCGCACCGGCACCGATCGGCCCTCGGCCCCGGGCACCGTCCGCATTGCAACCGTCAGCCCCGGGGGCGGCGTCGTCGGCTTCCCCTGCTCCCGCAGCAAAGCCACCACCGCATCCGTCGGCGTCGGCTGCCGCCTCGCCTCCGCAGGTGTCAGAGATTCAATGGGCTTGCCCCCCATCCCCTCCAACTTCGTGATCACGGTCCGCATCTGCGGATTCATCTCGCGCCGCCAATCCGCACTTCCAGCGGCATCCCCGCCCCGCTCATCCCGCCGCGTATCCCGTTGCCCATCCCCGTCACTCCGCCCGTCCCGCCCACCCCAAGATGAACATCCCACCATCGAACCCGCAACAACCGCCAGAACCAACGCGGGACGCACATGTGAAAGCATGGTGAACTCCAAAAAGGGGTGTACCCCCATCTTCCCGCCCGCAAGCCCCCGATCCGCTGAACACCCTGTGAAACCACACTTATGCCCTCCCCACCCATTCAGGCATCGAACGGGCGCCTGATGGCCCAGACGCTCCTGGTTGTTCGTGGGGTACGCAGAGAAAGCAGAGATCGAGCGGAGAGAGCAGAGAAGACGAACGCGGAAGAGGCATTGGCCATTGGGCATCGCCTAGTGCCCAGTGCCCAGTGCCCAGTCCCTTCCGCCCACTCCCACGCTCCATTTCGGTCACTTTCCCCGAATCCGCCCCAACCCCCTTGCACCTCCGCCAGCACCCGTTACGCTGCCCGTCTCCGCTGTCTTCCACCCTCTTTGACAACCCACACACCCCGCCCAGATGGTCCAATAACTATGCACCGCGCGCACACACAAAACGCACGCAACTGCGCACCTTGACGATTTCTAACTCAAAACAAGCACGATCAAGGTGCGCAAAGGAAACCCTCTGCGCACCTTGCCCCGGTGACTGAATCGGACAGATGGACGATCACGCCTTTGTGGACGAAACCGGACCCCGTTGCCCCCTTGCCTTGACGGTGATCTCGGCTGCCGCGGATTTTTTGCGTGTGCTGAATGATCCGTGCGGATCGATGACGAATTTCTTCGGCGATCCCTCATCGAAGATCCGGTACGATTCGACGGCGTCGTCGAGCGAGATCACCTCGGTAGCGACGACGTCGTTGAGGTAGTCCATTCGGCCCCAGAGAATTGCGTTCATGAGTTCGCGGTTGTATCGCATCACCGGGGCTTGTCCGGCCACCAATGAGGGAGACTTGATCCACGATTTGCCGAAATCGAGGAGCATTTTCCCGGCCTTGGCTTCCTTGGTCTTGGCCTTCGGGTCACCCTCTGCGTAGACGCCGGGTATGCCCATCCCGCCGCCCGCACGCACGATTTCCATGAGGTCATTCAGCACTTGCTCGGGTTTCTCTTGGTCAGACTCAGACCCGTGGCCGTGGCATTCGAACCCGACGGCATCGACACCGCAATCGACCTCGCGTTCCCCGAGAATGGCTTCGACAGCATCGGGCAACGGGGTCTTTTTCGTGAGGTCGATGATCTCGTACCCCGCGTTGTTGACAAGCGCGAGTCGCTCCGGATTGACGTCGCTGACGATGATGCATGCTGCGCCGAGAAGCCTCGCGCTGGCCGCGGCGGCGCGACCGACAGGCCCGGCACCGGCGATGTAAACGCTCGAACCCGGTTTGACCCCGGCCGAGACACACCCGTGGAACGAAGTCGGGAGAATGTCCGAGAGCAGCGTGAGGGCTTCTATACGCTGCATGGCCTCGTCTTTGTCCGGAAACTTCAAGAGGTTGAAGTCGGCGTAAGGCACCATGTGATACTCGGACTGGCCACCCTTCCAACCGCCCAGGTTAAAGCCGTACGCGCCGCAGTCTTTTTCGGTGTTGACGTTCTGGCAGATTTCGGTGTGCCGCTCCTTGCAGTTGCGGCACCGACCGCAGGCGACGTTGAATGGAACGGAAACAAGGTCGCCCTTCTTGAGAAAGAGCACATCACGGCCCACCTCGATGACTTCTCCGGTGATCTCGTGTCCGAGTTGCTCGCCCTTGGGCATCGGGAACCGCCCCCGATAGATGTGCTGATCGCTTCCGCATATGTTCGTGGCGACGACCTTCAGAATCACGCCGTGCTCGATCTTCTTCCCGTTACTCGCATCCACGAGTTCGGGAAAGTCCACGCTTTGGACTTCCACTTTCTTGGGACCCATATAGACGACGGCGCGATTGGCGGGCATGACAGGTCCCCTTCACTTGGAGCGGATTCATCAGACGAACACAATGAATCGACCATTGCCACTGCGCATGAAGTGAACGGCAAAAGCGTCTGAAACTTTGATCATTCCGCATGGAGCCGCTGCCGCATCCCGCGCGACAGGCTTTGGTGGGGACGGGAACCTACATGATGGGTTCACCAATGGAAAAACCTCCGCGAAAGCGGAGGTTTTCCCAAAAGCGAGGCGGACGGGAATCGAACCCGCAACCTCCGAATCGACAGTCCGGTGCTCTAACCAATTGAGCTACCGCCCCAAGTTTTCGAACACGCTTCAGTTAGGCCTCACGGCCTACCGGAACGCCCCCACTGTCGCTGTGGGGTGGAGAGTTTAGGAGGGTGGAAGGCAGTGTCAAGCCAGACAAGACCACCGACCGCGCGTCCTTTCATGCGGGCTACTTCTTGGCACCCGCGATCTCGATTTTGGCGGCTTCTTGGAGGGTAAAGGCGCTGCCCCCCTTGCCGACCTTCGAGGCGGCCCCGAACATGATGATGCACGCGGCCAGCAGAAACGCGGTCGAGAGAACCATCAGGCCGGTGTAGACATCCGGGCTGGCGCTTCGCCTGAGGCGGGCACCGGGCATTTGCATTCCGAACTGGCTCATGGAATCGGCTCCAGGTGAAATCTGTCGTTCAGGTTCGGAAACTCACTCAAGACGGGAAAGGACGCGATCACCGGCGCGGGCGGTCTCGCCCCGGCCGAGAGCATCGAAGCGACCGACCGACCACTTGAGATCGGACTGCACCACCACGAGGTTGCCGACGAACGTGTTGTCGCGCACGATGTGGAACCGCATGTTCTTGGTCACGCGGTCGTTGCTGCCGACGTTGATCTTGACGAGCGTGCTGCCGCTGGCGGCGTCGCTGGCGACTTCCTCGACGCTGCCCGTGATGGTGGCGCCCGAGTAGGTGAACGGCTGATCGACGGCTGCGGCGGTGCCGGTGCGGACACCGTCGGTGGTGCGGCGGGCCTCGGCGAGTTCTTCCTGAACGGCCCGATAGTTCTGCTCCAGAACTTCGCGCTGGCTCTCGAGGTCGCTCATGCGGTCTTCCATGTCGAGCGACTGCTGGCGATACTTCAGTTCGTTCGTGCGGAGCGTGCGGACCTCGTTGGTGTAACTCTCGATGAGCGAGGCCTGCGTCTTGACGGTCTCGCCGAGTTCGGCGATCTTGGATTCAACGCTCTGGCGTGCCGCCTCGGCCTTGTTCTTGTCCGCGAGGAGCGTGGCCCGCTGCGACTCGAGGTCGCGCGCGAGGGCATCACGCGAGGCTAGGTCGCGATTCAGTTGTTCGAGTTGGGCGGAGTTTTCACGATCCCGCTCCCCGGCGGAGGCTAGGTTGGTGGCCACTTGGGCCTCGGCCACGGCCTTGGAAGCCAGTGCCGAGTTGTAATCGGCCGCGATCCGGTCGGTATTGACCGCATACGCGATGGTGAGGGCCGAGAGGCCGATGCTGAGAACGGCGGCAAAGACGAGGAAGACTTTGGTCAAAACGTGCACAATGGGCTCCTCAAACATGCAAAAACCGGGGAAGGATGGCGCCGGGGGTGGCGGTCCATTCGCAGGCCCCGAGCGTCGGGTTCGACGACGCTCAGCACCGAACAACTGATTGTGGACATCCGGTCCGTCAATCAGCGGGGTCGGTCGGGGGCACAGGATAGCGGGAATCCGGACGGTTTGCGCGGGCGACCGCCCCCAGCCGCTACGGGATCCAAGTTCCCCCTTGGCCACCGGAGGCGGCGTCGCCCCTTGGTTGACAACCTGGGAATTAGCGTTCGGCCGATCGAATCACGGCATAGGCGGCCGTCACACGCACCGATTCATCCGCGTCGCTCAGAAGGGTTTCCAGCCGAGAAAGCCCGGCGGCCCCCCCGATATTTCCGTAGACAAAGGCAACTTGGGCCCGGACCGCCGGATTCGCGTTCGTCAGGTACTGCTCGGGGATGAAAGATCCGCCGCGAACGCCCAGTTTGGCGAGGCTCGCCGCGGCGGCGAGTCGAACTTCCGCCGGATAGGTGTTCCCCGATGGATCCCTGTATTCGGTCAGATAGACGAGTTGGTCCACGGCCGATCGATCGCCGATCTCTCCCAGAATCTGGGCGGCGAGGGCCGCGGCTTCGAGTTCCTCGGGACGCGACGGGTAAAGGGCGGCTCGGAGCGATTGTCGCATTGCGTCATCGCCCAGTTTGACCATGGCTTCCGCGAGTTGCAGTTGGAAGAGTTTGAGTTCATCCGGCCCAGATCCGGGGATGGGCTGGTTCATGGCTTGGCGGAGGAGCGGGAGGGCGGAGGAATTGCCAATCTCGCCCAGCAGGAACGCCGCCTGGGCCCGGGAGCGAGTGGTCGGGCCTGTCAGCAGGAGATCGGCGAGCGGGGTCGGATCGACGGCGGCGCGATTCTTGGTCAGTGCGAATACTGCGCCCGTGCGGACGAGCGGAGATTCATCGGCGAGAAGCGGCCGTGTGCTCTCGGCAAGGTCTTTCAGTCCGGCCCGACCCACCGTGATTGCCGCGACGGTGCGGACACCCAGGTTTGGGTCGGTCAGGCCTTTCGCAACTACTGAAACCAGTCTGCCTTTGGCTTTTCCTGCGGCTTCCATGGCGTTGGCCCGCACGGCGGGGTCGTCGTTGCGAGACGCCGCGCGGATTTCTTCCAAAGCGCGTTCGCGCAATTGTGATTGTGAGACGCTGGGCGAGGCCGCGGGCGCGGCCGAAGCCGGTCCTGACCCGACGGAAGCGGTGCCCGGTGGGGGCGGACTGTAAGGCTTCTTTGCGGGCGACTGGCACCCCATCAGGCCAGTGAGAAGGGCTGCGGAAAAAGCAAGCGTTCGGGCGTGGGACATGAGGCGGATGCTCCGGGGGTAGCGGGAGTACGGGGTGGCCTGTGGCCGTGTTCGTTGGAAGCCATTTCGCTGGACAGCCAGTTTGCTGGAAAGCCGGTTGGCTTCAAGCCAAGTGATCGGCGAGATGAGGCGGGCGGAATGAGCGGTTTGAATCTAGGTCCGTGTGGGCTTTCTACGGATGGATCGTCCGATGTGCAGCAGGAGCGAAAGTCCTGAGGCCGCGGCACACAGCAGGGGGAGGCTGTTGCCGATGGTTGCAAAGGGCGGGACCTTCGACGTGGGCGACACTTCCCCGGTGAGCAGCCCATCGATATCGGAAGCCCCGGACCGGTCGTCAACGCCCGAAGCGATGAGGGAGCCGTCAAATGAAATGAGTGCGGAAACGCCGGTGTTGGCGGCCCGGATCGTGGGCGTCAGCGTTTCGAGGCTGCGCCAGCGGGCGGCTTGAAGGTGCTGCCGGCGGGTGAGGTTGGAGAAGGTGAACCAGCCGTCGTTGGTGAGGTTCACGATCACATCGCACCGGCGGATGCCTTTGTCGAACACCAAGCGGCGGAGGAGCCTGCTGTCGGTGGATTCAAAGCAGATTGGGGTGACACAGCGGATGGTTCGGCCGTCGGTCGCGGGGACGGTGAGAACCGTCGGTTCGGTGCCGGCGGCGAGGTCGAAGGTCATGCCTTTCGCGCCGATACTGAGGAGTTGCCGCTCGAGCCACGGCCAGGAGGAGATGTAGGGCATGACCTCGCCGAAGGGCGTGAGGTGAATCTTGAAGTACCACTGCCGCTCGATTTTGCCTTCGCGCAGGACGAAGGCCGCGTTGTAGCGGGCATCGCTATCGAGGACGGGCTTGCCGTCGGGCGTCAGATGGATCGATAGATTGTCGATGAACGAGTCGCCGACGATGAGAGGAACTTTGATCGTTTCGCTGAGATCGAGCATGGAATCGGCGAAGGCTGTGGCCCATTGACGGCTTCCATCTTCGTGGCGAACAAAAATGTCGTTCTCGCTCAAGGCTTTGAGGGCCTGCGGGGCGAGCGTCATGCCCGGAGCCATGGTTTCGGGCCACACCACGACGTCGGGGCCCACCTGGGGCTCCATCGCCTTGAGCGTGAGGTCGCGGAATCGATCAAAGTCGCGATTCTCCTGCTCGATCGTCCAATCGAGTTTGTTGTCTTGCGGGACGTTGGTTTGCACGATCGCGAATCGCACGGGCGCGGCAATTGATGGGACGGAGGGACTGAATTGCGAGACCCCGAACCACGACAGCAAGGCCCAAGCCGCTCCGACGCCGATGGGTGCCAAGAACCTCCGGTTGCGCGTGTGCTGTTTGGCGTAAACCAGCGCAGCGGCGAAGGCCGCAACGAGGAAAGTCACCCCGTACCCGCCGATGACGCACGCGGGCGCTGCGACCACCCTCGCATCGATCAGCGGGTGCGACGCCCAACCCCAGGCGTACCCATCAAACGCGATCTCGCCCCGAACATAATTGAGGCCGGTCCAGAAGACCGGGAAGGCCGAAAGGGCCAGCGTCCGGTGATTCCTGGCGAGCCGGGCGGTCAGGAAAATGGCGAACGCATCAAAGGTTGAAAGAATGAACGGCACCGCGAAAAACCCTGCCACCGTGACGTTGATGAGCCATGCGTGCGTGACGAACCACCACGGGATGAGGCCCAGAGCCGCGACCACGAACGCCTTGCGAGGAGCGTCTTTCAGCGCCAGCGCTGCGACCACACACGGGACGAGCGAAACAAAGGCAAGAGGCCAAGCCCCCACCATCGTGAAGATCGGTGACGCGGCGATCATGATGACGCTGTGCAGCGCAAGCCACGCCCCCGGCCGAAGCCCCATTCGCCAGGAGCCGACGGGTGGAAGGACGCTTTCGGACGCGGCGGTGGGCCGTGTCATTTGCCGGCGTAATCGATGGTGCGGGCGATCTCGGTACGGAGGTCTTTGCGGGCGACCACGCGATCAACCAATCCGGACTTGAGAAGGAATTCGGACCGTTGGAAGCCTTCGGGGAGTTCCTGACGGATCGTCTGCTGGATGACGCGCGGCCCTGCGAAGCCGATGAGCGCGTTCGGCTCGGCGAAGATAACGTCGCCCAGCATGGCGAACGATGCCGTGACGCCGCCCGTGGTCGGATCGGTGAGTACCGAGATAAACAGCCCGCCACGATCGTCGAAGCGGGCGAGCGCAGCGCTGGTCTTGGCCATCTGCATGAGCGAGAGCCCGCTCTCCTGCATGCGGGCACCACCCGAGCAACTTACGATGACAAGGGGAAGCCCGGCCCGGGTGGCCTCTTCGATCGTGCGGGTGATCGTTTCTCCTACCACGCTTCCCATGGATCCCATCATGAACGTGAGGTCGAGGCAGCAAATCAGGGCCTCTCGACCTTTGATGAAGACACGCCCGGCCTTGATGGCGTCGACCGCGCCGGTCTTGATCTGTTCTGCCAACAGACGATCCGAATATGCCTTGAGATCGCGGAAATGGAGCGGGTCCGTCGGCCGAAGATTCGTGAACATCGGCATAAAGGAATCCGGGTCGGCGAGTTGGCTGACGCGCTCGGCCGCGGAAATCCGATGGTGGAAATCACACTCGGGGCAGACGTGCTGGTTACCTTCCAGGTGCCTCCGATACACCATTTTGCCACACGAGGGGCACCGCAGCCACAACCCTTCCGGGATCGTGGCGGTGCGTTGAGGCCTGAGTTCTGTCCACGTCCGTGCGTTCGAGGCGGCCGATTTGGCCATGATTCTGAGTCCTTTGCAGAGCGGGGTGTTGGGCATCCAGCCCGAAACCGCGCGGAGGATCGGTACCTTATCGCCCGCTCAGGTCCCAAGCAGTCGCTTGAGCGGTCTTTGGAGCGGGCGCGGAACAAGCGAAGCGGGGCTGAAGCCGCCCTCCTCGATCGACTCCCGCAGCCGATCGACATCGATCAGGTATGGACCGACATCGTCTGGGGCGGCAAGGATTGTCGAGATATCGGACGTTGCTCGCTTGGTTGCCAGCCGCACGAGTTCCGCCCACGCCAACGGGCGAACGACGACTGCCATGTGCCGGGCTTCTCCTTCGCCGAGTCGGTCGCCCTCTTTTAGTACAGCACCGATGAGGCGGGGCGAAGCATCATTCCACTCTTCACCCGATGGGATGCTCACGGTGGCAGGATCCGCCCGCCAAGACTCAAAGCAGGAGGGGTAGCGGCGTTCAAGTTCGGATTCGAGCATGCCCTGCCAGCGACCGATCGCGGGGTCACGAAATGCCTCAACGACACGGGGTTTAGGGCGTTGGGGGCTGAAAATCGCGGCGGCTTGTTTGCAGGCTTCTTCCGGTCCGCAACTGACGCTTGCCACTTTGCCGAGAAAGGCCTGCCCGAGCGCGGCGATTCGATCGATGCCGTCTTGCGAAAGTGGCAGGTCGGTCGTGCCGCCGAACCGGTGTTGCAGATCCCACTGGGTGGGACCGGCATTGACCAGGAGTATGGAGACGAATCGCGACTTCTTCATGCCATTGGGTGGGGGGTTGGCCTTCCTCGCCCCTCGCGGAGAAGGGTAGCAGGAAACGAACGGTTTGGAACCTGTCGGAAGCGGGTTCCTAACAGGTTCCAATAATGTCGGTTTTCACACCGAACCCCGTAGGGTGCGGATGGCATTCGGCCGATTTTCTGGGGGAAGCCCAAATATTGCCGAGGCGGCCACAAGGACATCGCAGCCAGCATCCCGAACCGATGCGGCGTTCGAAGTGTTCACGCCGCCGTCCATTTGAATACGCACCGTGGCCGGGCAAACGGCCCGGAGCCGACGGGTCTTTGCAAGGCAATCCGGAATGAATGCCTGACCCGAAAAGCCAGGATTGACGGACATTACAAGAAGCAGATCGAAGTCCGCGGCAAAGCCCTCAATCGTGGAAATCGGAGTTGGCGGATTGATGGCCAAGCCAACCTGCATCCCCGACTTGCGGACCAAGCCGGCGAGGTCGCGGACGCTGGCCGGAGGGACAGCCTCAATATGAAACGTGAAAAGGTCGGCACCGGCCGCGGCGAACCGCTCGATGTACTGCTCGGGGTTTTCGACCATCAGATGGCAGTCGAGGAAGGTGTTTGGGAGGGCCTTTCGGACACCCCGGCACATGTCTGAACCCATGGTCAGGTTGGGCGCAAAGTGCCCGTCCATGACGTCGAGGTGCAGAAGGTCGGCGCCTGCAGCGACGACGGCGCAGCATTCCTCGGCCATCCGGCCGAAGTCCGCCGAGAGAATCGAAGGGGCGATGAGGGGAAGACGCGGTGGTTGAGAGAGTCTCATGGCGAGGAGAACGACTGTAGCGAGGAAAGTTCTCGCTACCATCGGCCCACAGCCCCTTGCATTCAACGAACACGGGGCGACCATGGGAGTTTGGAACCGATGTTGACCCAAGCGGACGTAACGGAGCGGCTGAAGAACGCGGGACAATCGCACCTGCTGGCCTTTGCAGGATCGCTCGACGAACCATCCCGCCAGCGTCTGCTTTCGCAAATCTCGGACATCGACCTTGAGTCGGTGCCCACATTGGTTCGGGACTACATCGCATCGAAGCCCGGCTTCGCGCTGCCGCCGGGGTTGGAGCCGGCCCGTTATTACCCATGCGACCCGGCCTCAAAGGAGCGTTCGTGGGACCGAGGTCATTTTCGGTCGGTGGGTGAAGGCCTGATCCGATCCGGCAAGGTCGCGGCCTTTGTGGTGGCGGGCGGACAGGGAAGCCGCCTTGGGTTTGAAGGCCCGAAAGGCTGCTTCCCCGCCGCCGCCATCAGCGGCAAGAGCCTCTTCCAGATTTTCGCGGAGCAGATCCGGCGGGCACGGAGTGTCTACGGAGCGGCGATCCCGTGGTACATCATGACCAGCCCTCTCAACCATGCGCCGACGGTGAAGTTCTTCGAAGCCCACGCGTGTTTCGGATTGCCCAAGTCTGATGTCATGTTCTTTTCGCAGGGCGTTCTGCCATCGTTTGATCTCACCAGCGGGAAGATCCTGCTGGCGGAAAAAGACGAGGTGGCGACCAACCCCGACGGGCACGGCGGCGCTGTGCGGGCCATCGCTCGGCATGCACTTGGCGATATGGACCGCCGCGGCATCGAACACGTCAGTTACTTCCAAGTCGACAACCCGCACGTCCGGATTGTGGATCCGGTCTTCATCGGCCTGCACGCATCGGCCCCGGATTCATCGGGGGAGATGTCGAGCAAGATGATCCCCAAAGCCGGCCCCGAAGAAAAGGTCGGCGTCTTCTGCATGAGCAACGGCAAAACGGAGGTGATCGAGTATTCCGACCTTCCGATGGAGTTGCAGTGTGAACGCCTTCCGGACGGCTCGCTCCGGTTCGTGGCGGGTTCCATCGCGATTCACATGATTTCGACGGCGTTCATCCGCCAGTTGGCGAACGACCCCCGGTTTACGCTGCCCTACCACCGGGCGGAGAAAAAAGTCGCGTGCATCGACTCCGTGACAGGCGACAAGATCGTGCCGACCACCAACAACGGCGTGAAACTTGAGAGGTTCATCTTTGATGCCCTCGCCATGTGCCGAGGATCCATCGTCCTTGAAACCGATCGGGTTGAAGAGTTCGCGCCTATCAAGAATGCCAGCGGTAGCGACAGTGCTGCAACGTGCCACGCCCTGCAGACCGAACGGGCATCTCGATGGCTTGGGGTTCGGGGTGTGAAGGTGGTGCGCAGGGCCGATCGTGTTGTTGACGGCGTCATTGAAATTTCGCCGCTTTCGGCCGCCGAACCCGCAGACTTGGCCGGGATCACGCTCCCCAGAGAGATCTTGGCGGGGCAACGTGTGATGTTGTAAGTGGCCGATGGAACCACATGCCCCGATGATTGATCGCTTCGCCCAATTCCCGCGGTCCTTGGCCGAACGATCGCGGACCGCTCGGTTTGGCGATGTGCCGGTGCTTCTGGCCCATCCTGACTGGGTGACGCCCGCTCCGACCATCCTCTGGATGCACGGGCGCACGGCCCACAAAGAACTTGATCCAGGCCGCTACCTGCGTTGGATCCGCGCGGGGATCGCCGCGTGCGCGATCGACTTGCCGGGTCATGGCGAGCGGCCCGAGGAAGGTGCACACAGCGGGCAGGAGACGCCGCGGATTCTGGCCCGCATGATCGCCGAGATCGATGGTGTGGTGAACGGGCTGCAGCACCCTCAATGGAATGGCGTCTTTGATGGCACGCGCCTGGGGATTGGCGGGATGTCTGCGGGTGGCATGGCCGCCCTGCGCCGCCTGTGTGACCCGCACCCCTTTGTGTGTGCCGCGGTCGAGGGCACCACGGGGTGGCTGGCCGGGTTGTACTTCCCGAAAGACGCGGTTGGCAAGTGGCCGCACGACCGTTCTCTCGTTCGAACCGTCGATGCCTCCGAACACCTTGGTGGGTTCCGGCCCATCCCGCTGCTTTTGGTGCACAGCGAGGCCGACGAACTGATCCCGTTTTCCGTCGTCACCGGGTTCGTCCAGCGACTCCGCGACCACTACGCGGCCGCCGGGGCGAGGCCGGAGGCTGTACGGCTTGAGTCGTGGCCCACGACCGGTGCACCGTTCGAGCACAACGGGTTCGGCAATCGATCCAACGATGCGAAGAATCTGCAGGTCGGCTTCTTCACGGAATATCTGAAGCCCGCAATTCACGACAGCCCACGAACCCCGGAGTGACCCGCCCGTGCCGAACCTCTATCCGCTGCGGGGCCTGACCAACCAGCGTCAGTTGTGGTCGTGGATTTCGTTCGACGTCGCCAACCAGTCGTTCACGCTGCTCATCAACACGCTGCTTTTCTCAAAGTACTACACCACTGTCACTCTCGGGAACTCGGCGAACGCGACCACCCAGTGGTCCCTTGTCTTCGCTGGCAGCATGATGGCGGTCGTCGTCCTCTCGCCGATCGCCGGCGCCATCGCCGACGCGCGTGCGACTAAAAAACAATGGCTGATCGCGAGCGGGATCGGGTGTGCCGCGCTCACGTGCGCCCTGGGGTTCGTGCCGCCGGGCGATGCCGTGCTCATCGCCGCGGTCTACATCCCCGCGAACATCCTGTTCAACCTGGGTGAAAACTTCCTCGCGTCCTTTCTCCCGGAACTAGCGGACCGGGGTGATTTCGGCCGGATCTCGGGCTTTTCGTGGGCCTGCGCCTATGCCGCGGCTCTCCTGCTGTTGATCCTCACGGTGGCCGGAATGTTTATGTTCAACTTGAAGGCGGAGGCGGCGTGGCGGCCCTTCTTTGTATTCGCGGGGCTTTGGTTTCTGGCCTTTTTGGTACCCACAGCACTCTTCCTGCGTGAGCGGGCGGTCCCGACGGGCGCCACCGGGCTTGCGATCGGTGAGGGCCTGTCGCGGCTGGCCTCAACCGTCCGAGCCATCGGCACGTTCCGCGATTTGGCAATCCTTCTGCTGGCTTCGTTCTTCTACGGCACGGGCATGAGCGTCATCATCGCGTTCGCCTCCATCATCGCGGGTGATTTCGGCTTTCAAGCCGTCCAACTGGTAGGGTTTGTGGCGGTGGTCACCGTGTCCGGCGTCGTCGGCACCCTGATCCCCACGCTCTTCCAAGATCGCTTCGGCCACAAAAAAACGACGGTGCTGTTGCTGATCTTTTGGACGATCGTCACCGCGGGGTTCGCGGCCTACGCCTTCGCGTTCACGCGCGCTCCCGACCCGGCGGCGTTCCCTCGATGGCCGCTGTGGGTCTTCGGCAATCTCATCGGTGTGGGGCTGGGCTCACTGGGTTCGGCCAACCGAGCCTTCGTCGGGTTTTTGACACCGACCAATAAGTCGGCGGAGGTCTTCGGACTTTGGGGTATGGTTTTCAAACTCGCGGCGGTCGGCACCGTTCCCTTTGCCATCGTGAAAGACCGGATCGGCATCGACTGGTCATTAGTGGTGCTGACGGCCTTCTTTGCCGCGGGCCTCGTGGTGTCGCTGTTTATAGACGAAGAACGCGGGCGTCGGCAAATCGCGGGCGTTTCGGCGTAACGGCCGTTGGGGCTGGTGCGGAAGTGCGTCGGGCTCTGTTGGCTTATGCCCCTGAAATACTTGCTCGCCATGTCCCTTATAAATAAGAGATGGACGGGCCGGCCCCGACGAATGCGAAAGCAGGGTGCCCTACTCTGTTGCCATGAGTCGCGCCGCCGTCAACGTGCCACCGAAGGCCGCCCCGCCCCGTCTGTCGGACGTTCCTTCACCCGCCGGGCGGTTTGGCGAGTTTGGCGGGGCCTACGTCCCGGAAACGCTGGTGGCAGCCCTCGATGAACTCACCCAGGAATACGTGCGTGTGCAGGGCGACCGCGCATTCTGGGAGACCCTGCAGAACCTCAATCAGACCTTCGTCGGCCGTTCGACCCCGCTGTATCACGCCAAGCGGCTCACGGAAGGTGTGCGGCGCCGAGCCGGGGCCACGTTGGGGGCTGAGATCTGGCTCAAGCGCGAGGACTTGGCTCACACCGGCGCCCACAAAATCAACAACACGCTTGGCCAGGCCTTGCTCGCGGTCGGGATGGGCAAACGCAGGCTTATCGCCGAAACCGGTGCCGGCCAGCACGGCGTCGCGGCGGCCACGGCCGCGGCGCACTTCGGCCTCGAATGCGAGGTCTACATGGGCACCGAGGACGTTCGCCGGCAGCGGCTGAACGTCACACGAATGAGGTTGCTCGGGGCCACCGTTCGCGAGGTCAACGAAGGCTCTCGTACGCTCAAGGACGCCACCAACGAGGCGATGCGTGACTGGATGTCATCGGTCGAGCACACCCACTACATCATCGGATCGGTGGTTGGGCCCCACCCCTTCCCGATGATCGTTCGCGATTTCCAGTCGGTCATCGGTCGTGAAACCAAGGCCCAGTGCCTGCGGATGCTGGGTGGTTTGCCCAACATGGTGGTGGCGTGTGTGGGCGGCGGCTCGAACGCCGCCGGTATTTTTTATCCGTTCGTCGATGATTCCAAGGTGCGACTCGTCGGGGTCGAAGCGGGCGGCCGATCGAGCAAGGCGGGTGACCACGCCGCCCCCCTCTCACTGGGCACCCCCGGCATTCTGCATGGCTCCCTCAGTTACGTCCTTCAATCGGTCGAAGGGCAGACCGCGGACGTGCACTCGTGCTCTGCCGGGCTTGATTATCCCGGCGTCGGGCCGGAACACTCTTATTGGAAGGATTCGGGACGGGTCGAGTACACCGTTGCCACCGACGACGACGCCCTCGACGCTTTCACCATGTTGGCTCGCACAGAGGGCATCATCCCGGCCCTCGAGACGGCCCATGCCGTGTCGGCCGCCTGCCGTCTCGCCTCAACCCTCCCGCGTGAACAGCACCTCGTCATCAACCTTTCGGGCCGAGGCGACAAGGATGTCGATGAAGCCACGCGATTGCTCGCGGAACGAACGCAGAGCCGGTCCCGATCGTAACGAATCTTCTTGAACATGCGCTCCGAGCACCGACCAACCCGATACCCGAACATCGCGGCAGCAGCGGTAGCGTTGATCGTTTTTGCATGCGATTTGCACGGCCAACCGGGGGTTGGCCGTCGACCCGACGTCCATGAATCCGCGCTCCCGGCCGCGACCCCTGAGCAGATCCATGTTTGGACCGCATCGCTCGATACCGGATCGGCCTCGGAAGCGATGCGGCTCGAGTCTGCTCGGTCGCTCGTCTCTCATGCCTCGGAAAGCCTAGTCGTTGCCGCCATCGACGCTTCGCTCTCATTCCCCCTCGCCGGGGCCGGTGGAGGTCGATACATCCTGACGGTCATTGAGGAAACCGCATCGCCCCCTTCGATGCTGGTTCCGGTGCTCGAATCTCGCTCCGCGAGAGCAGAAGAGAGCGAACTGCCCAGGCTCATCAGGGCACTCGGGTTTTTCCGAACGCGTGATGCCGCGCGGGCCATCCTGCACTTTACCGATCACCACTCCGCCACAGTTCGGGAGGCGGCCATCGAGGGCCTTGGATCGCTGAGCGGCGAGCGGGCCGCCGGACGGTTGGCACAGGCTTGGAGCGACTGGCTTGCCGCGGCCGATGCGCTCGATGAACTCGGCTGGTCAAAGTTGCTGGTCGACTCGATATCCCGGTCGGAACGCGCTGCGGTGGCACGCGAAGGTGTTGTCAGGGTTCGGTTGCTCGAAACATTGCGGAAACTTCACCTCGAAACGCCCACGGATCGACGCTCGGAATTGCTCGCGAGCATGCTGCGTGACAACGACGCCGATGTTCGGAGAGTGGGCTTTGAACTGGCGCGTCGAGAACTTTCGGTGAACGGTTCGCTCGATGGCTCGGTAGGCCAGGCGGCCATTGAACTCCTGCGGAACCCCGACGCGAGCGTGCGGGCGGATGCCGCCGTTCTGGTCCGACAGTTGGGTGCGCTCGAGGGCGATGAAGCGGTGCTCGCGGCCCTTCTGATCGAGTCCGACGCCGCAGCCGCCGCCAACCTTCTTGTCGCTTCGGCCCGCTGGCCTCGACCCGAAGCAACGCCCAGCGTCATGCGTTGGCTCGCGAATCCGGCGACCCGGCCCGAGGCGGCCGAAGCCGCGTGGGCGTTGGTGCGCACCGCAAGTATCGACGACGCAGCACGAGCAGAGATTCTGGACCTGGTCCTGCGTTCAGAAGGAATGGGGCTTTCCGCACCCGAGATTCAATTGATCGGAGCCCTCGGCGGCCCGGCAGACTTACAGCGGCTGGTGCCTCTGCTTGACTCGGCATCGGGCACGGTGCAGCGAGCAGCGGCGGACGCTTTGGTGTGGGATCCTGCCACCTTCAATACCGTAATCGAGGCCGCGGCACGCCACCCGAACCTCTTCGATGCCGCGACCACGGCAATCCTTGTTCACAACCCCACGATCGACGGTTTCCGCCGGGCGGCGAGCCTGCCCGTTGCGAGCGAAGACCTTCGACGGGAGCGCCTCGCCGGTTTGTCCCGCGGCATGGGCGCTACCGAGGTGCTTGCGGCTTCGGAAATGCTGGGTGACCCGCAACTCCGCTCCCTTCTTTTGGCCGCGATGACCACCGACGCTCGCATCGCTTCCGAGCGGGATCGCCCGGAGGCGCTCGCCGCCATAAGCGAGGCCATCGTGAGACTCACCGAGGACGACGTCGCCGCTCGTCGGCACGATGCGGGCCTTGGCCGCTTCGAATTGTTCCCGTTTGTGTTCGATTCCGCTGCGGGCGCGAGGGCCGCATCGCTCCGCTGCTGCTGCCTTATCGCGCTCGGGCGGCTCACCGCTGCGGTTGATCTTTCGTGCGATTTAGCATCGTGGTGGCGCGGGCTTGAGGGTGCCGC
>Ga0163144_10010606_pt1 | contig 19611 bp, 16 predicted proteins | sample OliLak19BULKMAT1_FD_123175 | JGI IMG/M metagenome (GOLD analysis project Ga0163144, IMG submission 123175) | Freshwater microbial mat bacterial communities from Lake Vanda, McMurdo Dry Valleys, Antarctica - Oligotrophic Lake LV.19.BULKMAT1 | ecosystem: Environmental > Aquatic > Freshwater >... | reverse complement strand
GGGGCCAGTTCCATGAAGGACATGGGCAAGGTCATGGCCGCCTTGCGCGAAAAGGCCCAGGGCCGGGCGGACTTCGCTACCATCGGCGAGCGGGTCAAGGCGCGGCTCTCGGCAAAATAGGCCGAGGCGAACCTGGCCCTTCTTGCTACCGGCCCGGCTGACTATTCACCGCCCCAACCAAGAACAAACCGGGGCGTCGTCACAACCCCCGTTAAGGAGGCAGGCCCTCGGTCGTGAGCGGTCTCATTCCCCAGGACTTCATTGACGACCTGGTCCAGCGCGCGGATATCGTCGAGGTTGTGGGCTCGCGGGTGCCCCTCACCAAAGCGGGCCGCGAGTACAAGGCGCGCTGCCCGTTTCACGCGGAGAAGACCCCGTCGTTCTGGGTCAGCCCGCAGAAAGGTTTCTACCATTGCTTCGGCTGCGGCGCACACGGCACGGCGCTCAGCTTTCTCATGGAGTACGAGCGCCTGGAGTTCCCGGTCGCCGTGGAGGAACTGGCCCGGAGTATTGGTCTGGAGGTCCCCCGCACGGACTCGGTCGAGCGGGTGTCTGTGGAGCCGCTGTACGCCGTTCTCGATAAAGCGGTGACTCTTTACCGGCAGGCACTGCGGGACAACACCAGCGCAGTCGAGTACCTCAAGAAGCGCGGTCTCGATGGCGACACAGCCCGGGAATTCGGTATCGGCTACGCACCACCCGCGTGGGACACACTGCTCACCGCCTGTGGCTCCAGCGAGGAGGATCGTCAGCCACTCCTTGGTGCAGGAATGGTCATTCCCCGGGACACCGGCGGCTTCTACGACCGGTTCCGCGACCGGATCATGTTCCCCATCCGGGATTCCCGCGGGCGCACCATGGCTTTCGGGGGGCGCATCGTCGCCACGGGCGAGCCCAAGTACCTGAATTCGCCTGAAACGCCGCTGTTCCACAAGGGCCGGGAGCTCTATGGCCTCTACGAGGCACGCCGCGCAGAGCGCAAGCTGGAGCGGCTGCTCGTCGTCGAAGGGTACATGGACGTCGTCATGCTGGCCGCCCACGGGATCCGCAACGCCGTGGCCACCCTCGGCACGGCGACGACCAGCGAGCACCTGCGACGGATCTTCAGCGTGGTTCCCGAGGTGATTTTTTGCTTCGATGGCGACCGGGCGGGCAGGGAAGCCGCCTGGCGCGCACTGCAGGTGAGCCTGCCGTCCCTGCATGACGGCCGGCAGATACGGTTTCTGCTGCTGCCCGACGGCGAGGACCCGGACTCGCTCGTGCGGCAGGAAGGCGCGGTGGCTTTCGGCGCACGGCTGACCCAGAGCACGCCACTGTCCGAGTTTCTCCTGGACTCGCTCAGCGCGGATGTGGACCTCCGCAGCCTGGATGGAAAAGCGCGCCTGGCCGCCTTGGCCAAGCCCCTCCTCAGCCAGTTGCCCGAGGGCGTTTACCGGGAATTGCTGACGACGGAGCTGGCCCGGCGGGTAGGTCTCCCGCGAGAGCGCCTTGACGGCCTGCTGGGGAACGGTGCTGGCGGGTCTTCCGGCGCTGGCCCCACACCCGCAACTCCAACCGCTCGACCGGTCAGGCCCAACCGGCAGGCAACCGCCCGCAGCAGTAGCCGGGGATCCTTGAGCCGGCAGGCCATCGCTTTGCTGCTGCACTACCCGTCGGTTGCCCACGAGGTGCCCCTGCCCGAGAACCTGGAGGGTTCCGGGCAACGGGGGGTCGAGCTGCTGCGGGAGCTGCACGCCCTTTCCCGGAGCAGGCCTGACGTAACCCCGCCCCTGCTCCTGGAGCGCTTCAGGGACCGGCCAGAGCTGCCTCATCTGGCCCAGTTACTCGCAGAAGAGCCCTTGGTGGCCCCGGACGGCGCCGCCGCCGAGTTTCAGGGATGCCTCGGTCGACTGCTTTCAGCCGCAACGCAACAGGAACTGGCGACGCTGCTACAGAAGGCTGGCCAGGAGGCACTCTCTGGCCCGGAGCGGGAACGCTTGGCCACCCTCCAGCGAACCGTCGTGGCAGGCACCGCGACCACCGGAACCGGACGGGGCTCCTGAAGTCCGGGACCCGAAGTGCCGATAAATAACCCGGCCGCGAGCGGCACCGGCACGCCGGACGCCGCAATCTCCTTGGGGCAGCTGCAGACCGTCCTGTACAATGAACGGCTTTTATTTCATCACTGCTGAGGGCTGACGAGTGAGTGAGCCGAATACAACCACAGAACAGCAATCCCAGCTGAAACTGCTCATTGCCCGGGGTAAGGAGCAGGGTTACCTCACCTACGCTGAGGTTAACGATCACCTGCCCAACGACATCGTCGATCCGGAACAGATCGAAGATATCGTTAACATGATCAATGACATGGGCATCACGGTGTACGAGAAGGCACCGGACGCCGAGTCCATACTCCTCTCCGACGCGCCAGTCGCCACTGACGACGAGGCCGCAGAAGAAGCTGCCCAGGCGATCGCGACCGTCGACAGCGAGTTTGGCCGTACCACCGACCCGGTCCGCATGTATATGCGCGAGATGGGTACCGTCGAGCTGCTGACCCGGGAAGGCGAGATCCGCATCGCCAAGCGCATAGAGCAGGGCCTTAATCAGGTCAAGCAATCGGTATCGATGTTCCCGCCGGCCATTGATGTTCTGGCGCGGGCCTACGCCCCGGTGCAGGCGGGCGAGGCTCGCCTGCAGGACGTCCTCACAGGTTTCATCGACCCCAATGCCCCGGACGAGATTGCGCCGCCGGTGCCCCGGGAAGTCATTGTCGCGGCAGCCGAGGAAGTTGACGGCGATGGCGAAGTTGCCGAAGCCGAGGAGGAAGATCTCGGGCCGGATCCGGTGGAAGCCGACAAGCGCCTGCAATCCATCTTCCGGCGCCACAAGCGCGTCGTGGCGGATATGGACAAGATGGGGGCTGACGACAAGAAGGTCATGAAGTCCCGCCAGAAGCTGGTAGCCGAGGTCATGGAGCTCAAGCTGGCGCCCCGGCTCTTCGACCAGCTGGCCAACTCCCTGCGCGACACGGTGACGAACATTCGCAACCAGGAGCGCAAGATCATGCAGATCTGCGTTCGTGACTGCGGCATGCCCCGCAAGGACTTCCTGGCTACGTTCCCCGCGAATGAGACCAATCTGAAGTGGGTCGACAAGCACATCAAGTCGAAGCGGAAGCACTCTTCGGCCCTGCTCAAGATGCAGGAGGAGATCCAGAAGACCCAGAAGCGCCTCCAGGCGATCGGCGACGAGGCTCACCTGTCCATCCCCGAGATCAAGGAAATCAATCGGGAAATGTCGATCGGCGAAGCGAAGGCCCGCCGCGCCAAAAAGGAAATGGTCGAAGCTAACCTGCGCCTCGTGATCTCCATAGCCAAGAAGTACACCAACCGCGGCCTGCAGTTCCTCGACCTCATCCAGGAAGGCAACATCGGCCTGATGAAGGCCGTGGACAAGTTCGAATACCGCCGGGGCTACAAGTTCTCCACCTACGCAACCTGGTGGATCCGGCAGGCCATCACACGGTCCATCGCGGACCAGGCCCGCACGATCCGCATCCCGGTGCACATGATCGAGACCATCAACAAGCTCAACCGTATTTCCCGTCAGATGCTGCAGGAGATGGGCCGTGAGCCCACGCCAGACGAACTGGCTCTCCGCATGGACATGCCGGAAGACAAGGTGCGCAAGGTCCTCAAGATCGCCAAGGAGCCCATCTCCATGGAGACGCCGATCGGTGATGATGAAGACTCACACCTCGGCGATTTCATCGAGGACACCACGGTGTCCTCGCCGATCGAGGCGGCCACCATGGAAAGCCTGAAGGAGACCACCCACAACGTTCTGGCTGGGCTCACGCCGCGGGAGGCCAAGGTGCTGCGGATGCGCTTCGGCATCGACATGAACACCGATCACACCTTGGAAGAAGTCGGCAAGCAGTTCGACGTAACCCGGGAACGGATCCGGCAGATCGAGGCGAAGGCGCTGCGGAAGCTGCGTCACCCGTCCCGCAGCGATCAGCTCCGCAGCTTCCTGATCGACGACTAGTCTGTAGGAGCGCCTTCAGGCGCGACCGGGTATTTCCCTCTGTCGCTGAGACGCTCCTGCCGGGAAATACCCGGTCGCGCCTGAAGGCGCTCCTACCGCCGGCATCGGATAGAGTTCGTCCAGAGGCACGGAGCGGCCGTTGCTCTGCACGATACGGCAGTGCTCTCGCCGCAACTGCCGCACCTCGGGTACTCCGCAGGAGTGCGCGATGACGCTCACCTCCTTCTCCATATTCTGCTGGTAGCGCATCACACGCGCAGACTTGTCCGCCGGAACCAGACCCCGCTGCAAGGCCGGGTCGTGGGTCGTGATGCCGGTCGGGCAGGTGTTCTGGTTACATCGAAGGGCCTGGATACAGCCCAGAGCGAACATGAAGCCCCGCGCTGAGGTCACGAAGTCTGCCCCCATGCACAGCGCCCAGGCCACGTTGGCAGGCGTGGTCAGCTTGCCGCTGGCGATAAGGCGAATGCGCTCCTTGAGGCCGTGCTTGTGCAGCAGGTCGACTACCATCGGGAGGCTTTCGCGGATGGGCAGGCCCACGTTGTCGATGAGTGCCATCGGCGCGGCGCCGGTGCCGCCATCCCCGGAGTCCAGCGTAATGAAGTCTGGGGCCGAACGCAGGCCACGCCGCTGAATTTCCCTGCAGAGCGCTTCCAGCCAGTCCGTGGAGCCGAGCACCGTCTTGAAGCCGACCGGCTTGCCCGTGATTCCCCGGACACGGTCCAGGAAGTCCAATAGTTCCTTGCCATCCCGGATGTCTGTATGCCGGTTCGGGCTGAGGGAATCCTCGCCCGCCGGGATGCCGCGAATCGCCGCGATTTCCGGGGTGACTTTGCCACCCGGCAGAATTCCGCCCTTGCCCGGCTTGGCGCCCTGGCTCAGCTTGATCTCGATCATGCGCACCTGCGGGTGATGGCCCAGCTCCCGCAGCCTGGCCTCGTCGAGCTGGCCGCTGGCATCCCGCACGCCGTACTTTGCCGTTCCCATCTGGAAGACCACATCCGCGCCCCCGTCCAGGTGGTAGGTGGCCAGCCCGCCCTCCCCGGTGTTGAGCCAGCAACCCGCCGCCCTGGCCCCGCTGGACAGCGCCTGGACCGCTGGCCGGGATATGGCTCCAAAGCTCATGGCTGAGATGTGAAAGAAGCGGTTTGTGGTGTAGGGGATCCGGCAGAATGGCCCAATGGTCAACGCTGCTGTTGGGCGATTTTCCTCATCGAGACCGGGGAACGCGGCGTTGACGAAGATGGCCGTACCGGCTGGCCGCAGATCGCGGGTAGAACCGAAGGCGACGGTGCTGTCCACACCCTTGGCAGCCCGGTAGGCCCACGCGCGTTCGGCGCGATTGAACGGCAGTTCTTCCCGGTCCATCGCGAAGAAGTACTGACGAAAAAATTCCCCCATCGTCTCGAAGGCGTACCGGAAGCGCCCGACGACGGGGTAGTTGCGGCGTATGGCGTGGGTGGTCTGGGTCATATCGACCACGTACATCACAGCCACTGAGATTGCCCCGACTCCCAGGGCAATCACGAACAGCGCCGAGAAGACGTCGAGAATGTCGGAAACGATACCCATACGTGCCCCGGGGCAGACGGAATGGGCCAGTCTCGGTCGCCGCGGCTCCTACCGCTGCGAAGCCGCGCACACTCAGAAAGAAAGCTCGAACTCGCACACTAGTGGCAGGTGATCGGAACCAGTCCGTGGCCCGACGGCAACGTTCCGGACCAGAACCGGGCCGCTGAAGAGACAGTGGTCGATGGGAATCCAGACTGGCCTGAGCCAGGCAGGAAAGGTGGCCGCCAGCCCGAACGGCAGGCCTCCGTCCCTGAGGCCTGCGTCACGCAACAGATCCCGGAAGTAGGGCGAGTAGGGCGTGGTATTGAAGTCGCCAGCCACGATCTTCGGCAGCGCGGGATCTGCTTCGGCCAGGCGCTCCGCCAGCCGGCGCAACTGGGTGTTCCGCTGCCTCGCCTGGGCGGGGCTCGATGGCGACGCGGGGTGCACCGCGTAGACCTCAGCCAGCCCACTCGGCAGCTGCACCACCACGCGCAGGTGGGAGCTGACGTCATCACCGAGAGCCAGGTCCTCGACTGCCTGAATCGGGTACTTCGAGTACACCGCGATCCCCCAGGCATTCCACCGCGCCCGCAGGGCGAAATGCGGGTAAATGCGCTCCAGGTCACCGAGCTTCTGCCGCCACCGGGGCGTGAACTCCGAGAGCACGAGGAGGTCTGCCGACTGGCGGGCAAGGAAGGCGCGGGTCGCGGCGGGATCCTCGAGGGTGTAGTGGAGATTCGCGGCGATGAGCTTCAGAGGCAAACGGGCTGGCGCTGTCGCAGCAGCGGTTGGGGCGGGGCGATTGACCAGCCCGGGCAGGTAGGGTGAGATCATAAGGAGGTTGGGAACCGCAGCCAGTAGCGCCACGCCTGCCCAGCGCTGCCTCTGCAGAGCGAGACAGAGTGTTCCGGCCAGCAGCAGGACCACCAGGTACTGCACGGGGAAGTGGGAGAAAAGCTCAAGGACCCAGTATTTCCGGGCACCCAGTGCTGCGACCGTCGCCAGTGTCGTGGTGAGAACTGCCAGAATGACAACGTGCGGGAAGAGCCGGACTATCATGAGCACCGTGGGCGACCGTAATCGGCTCAGGATACTCCGTTGGCGACGACGCCTGAGCAATCTCGCGTTTCCCGGACTCCTGCTCGCTGGCCTGTCGCTGGCGGCACTGCCGACGGTAGTGTCCGGTTCAGAACCGCAACCGCCAACTCCCGACGCGGTGGCCCGGCGGACTGTGGCTGCCGCTCTCGGTATCGCCGAGACTGAGATGAGCGTCATAAACACCGAGTCCCGGGAATTTGCGGATGGCAGCCTCGACTGTCCCCAGCCGGGTGCGGCGTATGCCCAGGTCATCACCCCTGGGTACCGAGTCCTTGTTGAGGCGAATGGCCGGCGCTTGGACGTGCGGGTGGCTGGCACCGCGGGGCGCATCTGCTATCGGCGCAAATTGTCGCCCGGCCCGTCGCCCAACCCACCAGCTGAGGCCAGAGTGCAGCCGCGGGCAATGGGTGAAGCAGCCCGGGCTGATCTCGCCCTGCGTCTGGGCAGGTCAACCGAGACCATCACGATCCTGGGCCTGCGCCGACTCAAGCCAGGCGCTGTGCTTCCCGGATGCGGCGAGGTCTGCGCTAGCGATGCGCTGCCGGCCAGTTGTGGCCTGGCGGTGCAACTGCGAACGGCGGAGCGGGACGTGGACTACTTTGCCCTGCCCACGGAGGTCCGGCCCTGCCCCGACATCGCGTCCCGCTAGCTACCGCGGCTCGCCTCTGCGCGCCTGGCGTCGCAACCGCCAGGCCTTGCGAACATGGCGGGCGGTGATCTTGCGCCACCCCCGACGAACGACGCGGGCCGCATCCTCCAGCGCGGTGGGACGATAGTGCGGCTGGTCCTCCGGTGACAGGAGATCGTAGCGCCGCCGATACTTGAGCTTCACCCAGGCGTTGAGATCCATCCGGCAGGCCTGGCGGAACAGGAAGCGATTCCACCAACTGCCATCCGGTTGCCGGACTACCGCAGAGCCGAAATCCAGCAGGATCGGTTCGCCTTCGGGACTGATCAGCAGGTTACCGCGACGCTTGAGATCGGCATGGGCCACTCCCGCGGCGTGGAGGGCCAGGATCCGCTCCTTGAACTGCCGGAAGAACCGGTCCCTGTCCTTGAGCGACTGCGAGTTTTCCCGATAGGGCTCGCCGGCCATGAACTCGAGCGCGAGGCTGCCGTCTTCCTGGAGACCGAAACAACGGGGCATGCCAGGGAGCCCTGCCACACGCTCATAGGCGGCGAACTCCCGGCGGAGCATCGCCGACCGCAGCACACGGGCCATCCGCCCGCCCATGGCCTGCTTGATGACGCGACGATCGGCCCCCGTGCCACGCAGGTAGACGGCACCCTGATAACCACGGCTCAGAAATTTTCCGGGAGCCGGATCGGGCACGACTAGATCCGCGTCCCGATCCACCCGATGCAGATCAGCGTGAAGGCGATGACGATCGGTTCGGCGTTCTGCCGGACGGAGGTCATGAGGGACCAGCTGGCAGGGCTGGTCGCCCAATAACGGCGGGGAATGACGGCGGGAACTGTCTGGCTCCATTGCTCCCAGGGAGCGCCGAAGAGCCGGTGCAGTTTGCGATCCTCGTACTCGATGGCCGTCGGGTAGTAGAACCACCAGAAGGCGCCCGCCGCAAGGACTGCCCACCACTGGCCGCAGGCGAGCGTGAAACCGATGAGGACCAGGAGATTACCGGTGTACAGGGGATGACGGACGAGGGAGTACGGACCATCCGTTGCCAGCTGCCGGTTCTTGACGATGTAGCCGGAGGCATAGATGCGCACCAGGCACCCCAGCACGACGATAAACGCCCCGGCCATGAACAGGACCGGCATGGGGCGGGAGAACACAGCGAAGACCGGCATCAGCGCCAGGCCAAGGCCCTGGCGCATTGCTTCCTGATGGCGCAACTCGCGGACGACACCCGGCAGGCCGGGCAGCGGGGGAAGATCGGCAGTGCGTTTGGACATGGTTTGCAAGTGTAGTCCGGGCCGAGCCCCGGAGGCCATCGGTGGCTGCCAGCGGGCATCAAAGGAGCAGACTGATAGAATTCGAGTCGCGGGCCTGTAGCTCAATTGGTTAGAGCAGGAGACTCATAATCTCTTGGTTCCAGGTTCAAGTCCTGGCGGGCCCACCAATCAAAGCACCCGCCGGCGTTGCGCCGGCGGGTCATCCAGCAGAGACTCTTTGCTAGTAGCGCGGACCACCTCGACCGCCACCACCACCGTCGCGGCCACCGCCACCACCACCGGGACCGCGATTGCCGCCACCACCGTCACGGCCACCGCCGCCACCGTAGCCGCCACCACCACCGTCGCGGCCACCACCGCCACCGTAGCCGCCGCCTTCGCGGCCACCACCACCACCGCCGCCGCCGCCGCCGCCGTAACCACCGCGCCCGCGACCACCGCCGCCGCCGCCGCCGCCGCCACCGCCTTCACGCTCACGGGCTTCGTTCACCCGCAGCGGCCGGCCTTCCATGTCCTGACCGTTCAGACGGGCGATAGCCGTCTGCGCGTCGGACTCGGGCATCTCGACGAAGCAAAAGCCGCGGAACCTGCCGGTTTCGCGATCGTTAATCAGCCGCACGGCATCGACGGTGCCGTGCTGTGAGAACAGCGTGCGGACCGATTCTTCATCAGCGGTATAGGGCAGATTGCCCACATAGATCCTGGTCATGACGGGTACCCTTACAATTTCTCAGTTGATGGACAGCACGAAAACATCGAACGTCAGCGCCTTGCCCGCGAGCGGGTGGTTAAAGTCCAGCACCACCACGTCGGGACGGACTTCAGCGACCCGGATCGGGCCGTCGAATCCCTGCGCGCTCAGCAGTGTGCCAACCTTGCGCGAGTCCTCCGGGATCTTGTCGAGGGGTACTTCCTGGACCTTCTTGGGATCAACGGGCCCGTAGGCCTGATCCGGCGGAACCCTGACCTTGACCCGCTCCCGCGCGGCTGTACCCTGCAGGGCGGCCTCGAGCCCGGGAATGATTTGCCCCTCACCGGCAACGAAAGCCAGCGGCGGTCCGCCCACGTTGCTCTGGACTGTGGAGCCGTCATCCAGGGTCAGCGTGAATTCCACGTCGACCTTCTTGCCCTTCTCGATGACGGTTGCCTTCGCCACAGGGAGTGCTGTGCCGGACTGAGCCAGTGCAGCCACTGGCATTCCGGCAACTGCCAGAAATAGCAGAGAAGCAAACAGGGCGCGAGCAGAACTCACGTCCATGGTCTGCTAGTCAGAAGGGAAAGGTACACGGGAGGAATAAAAGATCGTTGGGAAGAGGTTCTATGGACGTAGGGGCTTCTATAGGAAGGGCGGTTCTCACCGCAAATCAGGACAGTGCGCGCCTAGCCCCTCCAGTAAAACAACACCGGCCGTCGCCCAGATCACGGCCCGATCGGCGACCCTGGAATCGACTTTAGCACGGGTTTTCTGCCGATGCGATGGGCGGACCGGGGTCGCAAAGCAATGCAAAAGGCACGTTAGACCGCGCTTTTACGGGCAGTCCAGAAGGGGGGAGTTCCGTGAAGGCCCCCAATAAAGCGGGTCTGGGCGCGTTCTCTCACGTCACCATCGGTGTCACCCGACTCGACGACGCTCTGGTCTTTTGGGGGCAAAATTTTGGCCTTGAGGTGGGGGCCCGCCGCGAGGGCCCCGACGCAGCCCTGGCCCAACTCTGGGGCCTGGCCCCGGAGCGCGTTGTGCGGCAGGCAATCATCGCGACACCGCTGGCGGCCGGCCGCTGGGCAACTGCCGGCGCGCTATGCGGAGCTTAAAGCGGCTGGTCACCAGTTCCGGAGCCGGTGGACCGAGATGGCCGTTGGCGAGCATGTCTTCCGCGAAGTGCACCGGCCCCCGCATGACGAGATCAACGTCGTACTGCTGGAGGCACTCGGACCGGGCTATGCCACACCGCTCTCACCCCGAGGCTACGCCGGTATCGGTCCGCTTGTTGCCATCGTGGGCGATTGCGCTGCCGAGGGGCGCTTTCACCGTGATGTGCTTGGCATGGAACCCACGCTGGAACTGTCTCTGAAAGGCCCGGAGATCGAACGGACTGTCGGACTGCCGGGCGGCGCCGGGCTGGACCTCAAGGTCTACGGCGCCCCGACCGAGCCGCTGGGCCGGCTCGAGATCATCGAGTACCAGCAGGTTCAGGGTGCAGACCTCTACCCGCACGCCACCCCGCCGGCCACCGGAATTCTCCACGTGAACTACCGGGTGCCGGACCTGGCGCCGATTCGCACACGGCTGGGCAAAGCCGGGGTACCCTGCAGCGACCACGGTTTAGTTTCCGCGATGTACGGTAGTGGCCCGGTCATTTCCTTCCGGTCGCCGGCCGGGCTGCGTATAGAGGTACAGGCATGCGTCATGTCACCAGCATTCATTTTCACGCCCAAGCCGGAGATCACTGATGCCTGAGGGAGCGGGTTCAGCGGGCAAGCAGGGAACGCGCGTGACCGGCCTAGGCCGCCTGTTCCTTCGCAAGTCGGTCGCGCAGATGCACGCCGAAAATGCCCAGAGCGATCTCAAGCGCACCCTCGGGGCACTGAATCTGGTGCTGCTCGGCATCGGCTGCATCATCGGCACCGGCATTTTCGTCCTTACCGGCCGGGCCGCGGCGAATTTTGCCGGGCCCGGCATCATGATCTCCTTCGTGATTACCGGAGCACTCTGCACCCTCGTGGCCCTCTGCTATGCGGAACTGGCCGCCGCTGTCCCGGTATCCGGGTCTGCCTACTCCTACTCCTACGCCGCCCTGGGAGAACTGGCCGCCTGGGTGATGGGGCTGCTGCTGGTCCTTGAGTACGGGCTCGCTGCCGCCACCGTGGCGGTCGGCTGGTCGGGGTATCTGGTCAGCCTGCTGAACGACGTTGGCCTGCATATCGCCCCGGAATTCACTGCGGCTCCGGGGGTCGAGATCAGGGAAGCCGGGGTCGTCGTGGCCCAGGGGATTGTTAACCTGCCCGCCCTCCTCGCCATTCTTGCCGTGACCGCGTTGCTGGTCGTGGGCATCTCGGAATCCACGACCGTCAACAACATAGTGGTCGCGATCAAGCTCACGGTCGTCATCGCCTTCATTGTGATTGGCAGTTTTTATGTGGACCCCCAGCTCTGGTCACCGCTGGTGCCGGAGGAAATCCCGCCACCCCCGGTCGGGACGCCCCGGGGCTTCTGGCCCGACATCTGGCGCGCGCTGGTGGACGTCGTCAGCGCCGAGAACACCTCCCGTTACGGTATCGGCGGGCTCATCTCGGGCGCTGCCACCATCTTCTTCGCCTATATCGGCTTCGAGGCGGTATCGACAGCGGGCGCGGAATCAAAAGATCCGGCCAGGGACATGCCCATCGGGATCCTGGGCTCGCTGCTGGTCTGCACCGTTCTCTATATCCTGACCGCTGCCGTCCTGGTCGGCATCGTGCCTTACACCGAGCTGGATGATCCCGCGCCCATTGCCAAGGCGGTGAACCTGATAGGCCTGCCCTGGTTCGCCATCGCGGTGAAGATCGGCGCCATTGCCGGCCTGTCCTCCGTGATGCTGGTACTGCTCTACGGGCAAACCCGGATCTTCTACACCATGTCCCGGGATGGCCTGCTACCCGCTCCACTCGCGACCGTCCACCCGCGGTTCCGCACACCCTGGATCAACACACTGATCGTGGGCAGCCTTGCGGCGGCCAGTGCCGGCCTGATGCCCCTGGGTTCCCTGGCCAACCTCACCAACGTCGGCGCACTGGCGGCGTTCGCCATCGTGTGCCTGACGGTGCTTTATCTCCGGTACTCGGCACCCAACCTGAAGCGGCCGTTCAGGACACCTTTTTTTCCGGTGACCCCACTACTCGGTGCGGTCATGTGCCTGTTCCTGCTGATGGCGCTGATGGCCAACCCGGAGACGCGTCGATTCTTCCTGATCTATGTGGCGGGAGGCCTGGTCGTCTACTTTCTCTACGGCTACCGGCATTCCCGGCTGGGCAAGGGGGAGATCGTTATGGGCGCGGAGCCCTCCCTGAACCTGCCGGAGAAGCGGCTGTAGGAGCGCCTGGTAGGAGCGCCTTCAGGCGCGATCGAAAAGTGGAATCGCGCCTAAAGGCGCTCCTACCAGGCGCTCCTACAGGCAACCAGTGAGCGAGTTGACCCAGGCCGTCAGGAGTGCCACGCCGCTGGCGTCGATCACGTTGGAGCCAATCGGCGGCATGGCATTGACATCGCGGCGATTCATGCGCGCCACCAGCACGGACCGGGCCGCGTCACCCGGGGCAATCAGTCGCGCATTCGTGATCTCGAGACCACCGGACTGGGGATTGGCGTTGCAGGTGTTCATGGCCGCCAACGCCGTCGTGGCGCGCAGGTCCATGCTCGACGGCGTCGGCCCACCCGGCCGGTGACACTGGGCACAGTTGGTCTCCAGGTAAGCCCGGGCCCGATCCGTGACGGACGCCGCCGTGTCGGCGGGATCCACCAGCGCGGCCAGCGTGGCCGGCGGTCCCGGCAGTGGCGTCGTGAACAGGTTGATGTGCTCCAGGGTAGCCAGCTGGTTCGCCGTCTGGCCCGACGTCGGGTACGTGAGCGTTCCATTGAGCTGGGCAATCTGGGGTCCGAGGGAGAACCCGCCAGCCGAGGTGTGGCACTGCATGCACTCGCCCTCACTCGGGTATATCCAGGCCTGCGCGCCCACCTGCCGGGTCTTGCCCCCGATCACCCGGGTGGCCTCCGTCTGCCCGGCGTTCCACTCGTAGGTATAGCCCGCCCACACACCGTCCGGATGCCGCATGAACAGCCGCGTCTCAATCAGCTGTCCTCCCAGCCGGAATGACTTGAGGATGACCGAGCCCGCGGGGAAATCGAAGTCCCCGGCGGCGGTCCGTGCGATCCGCGTCCCATCGGGTATGGCGAAGTACCGCTCCTTGACAGCGCCGTCCGACCAGAACGGTGCGTTCACCCGATAGGGAATGACGCCCGCAGCCGGCTGCGTGGGATTGCCCGCAGCGACGCAGCCGCTGGCAGAGAGGGTCTCGGGAATCGTGTTGGGCGCGCCACCCACCCCAGGCGCCAGGCGCCGGATGCGACCGGAGCTGAAGTCGGCGATATAGAGTTCGCCGTCCGCGCCGGAACCGAAGGCGCTGATAAGGAAGGGGCTATCGAGCAACTGGTCATTGCTGTAGCCGCCCTGGCCGTCGTCCTCCAGAGCCCAGATGCGACCGGAGCTGAAGTCGGCAAAGACGTACCGGCCCCGCAGGACCGGAATGGCAGTACCCCGGTAGACGTAGCCGCCGGTGATGGACCCGTCCCCGTCGGCATGGGGGTAATCGCTGACCGGGTCCAGCAGTCCGGCAGTGCTGCAGCTCGACGGGCCGCCACTGAACCCTTCCCGGCAATCCCAGCCGTAGTTGCCACCCCGCCGGATGCGGTTCACCTCCTCGCGGTTCCCCTGCCCCACATCGCCGAGCCACAGGTCACCGGTGGGTGCATCGAAGCTCCAGCGCCAGGGATTGCGCAAACCGGTGGCGTAGATCTCGGGGCAACTGGCCGCGTTGGCTCCCGGTCCGCACCTGACATTGGCTGCAAACGGATTGTCCGCCGGGATGCGATAGCCCGGGCTGGGGAAGGCCACACTGGCCACATCGATCCGCAGCATCTTGCCCAGCAGGCGGGTGTTGTTCTGGGCGTAGTTGTTCGGATCGTTGGCGCTGCCTCCATCGCCCAGGCCGAAGTACAGGTACCCGTCCGGACCAAAGGCGAGGTCGCCGCCATTGTGATTGTCGAAAGGCTGGTTGACGGTCAGCAGAATTTGCTCGGTGACGTTCACCGGCTGCGTCACGCTGTCGAGGATGAACCGGGAAACCCGGGACGTCAGGGGCGAACCGTCCGTGGTGTAGGAAATGAACACCTCCCAGGTCGCCGGCCAGTTGGGGTGAAACGCGAGACCCAGCAGTCCCCCCTCCCCGGCCGGATTGACCGGGCCGGCAAGATCCAGCCAGGTGGTGACCGCCGACGGATTGCTGGTGCTGAGGACCTTGAGGAGGCCACCCTTCTCCAGCACGAACCAGCGGGAACCATCGCCCGGTGCCTGAAGGATCTTGGTGGGTTGGGCGAAAGCCGGCGCCGTGGGAAAGGCATCGACGGTCGCGACCGTGGCATTGCCGTCCGGCCGTGGGGGCGCGAGGCAGGTCGGGTTCGAGGGGCGGGTGTCCAGGCCGAAGGGTCCGCCCGCTGGTGAGTCGTCGTTGACGAGGGTCCCCGTTGCCGTGGCATCCCCCAAAACGGCGTTGCCCGTGACGTTGGCCAGCAGGACGGAAAAACTTTCGTCGGGCTCCTCGTTGGAGTCCCCCGGGATCAGCACGCTGAAGGTCTGGCTGGTACTGCCGGGAGTAAAGGTTAGCGTGCCGCTCGTCGCGATGTAGTCCAGTCCCGCGGTGGCCGAGCCTGGACTCGTTGCATAGTCAACCGTGACGACGGCCGCCTCCGGGCCTGACAGGGTCACCGTAAATGGCAGGCTGGAATTTCCAACATCGCCTTCGGTAAGTGCTGCGTTAGCCACGCTGAGCGTTAGCCCACCGGCCGACCCGGAATCGCCACCGCCACCGCCGCCGCAGCCGGCAAGGCCATTCAGCGTCGCAATAACCAGTACCCAGGCGACCGGTGAATTGTTCATAAGGATTGCCATGTGCACGATCCCGATTGGAAGTCCCGTCCACGCCTGCTGCCCAACAGGCGTACAACCCGCATCTTGGTCACCCTGCCGCGCCCCTGTCGAGCGTTGAATGCCGAAACCGGCGTTTATACTGCGCTGAATCAAGGACACTTATTCATGACGCGTTCATTTCACCCCCCTGTCCGGACCCTCATGGGTCCCGGTCCCTCCGACGTCAACCCGCGCATTCTCGAGGCACTGTCACGGCCCACGATTGGTCATCTGGACCCCGCCTTCATCGGGTTGATGGATGATGTCAAACGGCTGCTCCAGTTCGCCTTCCGCACACAGAGTTCCCTGACGCTGCCCATCTCGGCACCGGGCTCCGCAGGCATGGAGTGCTGCTTCGTCAATCTCCTGCAGCCCGGCGACAAGGTGATCGTCGCGCAGAACGGGGTGTTTGGCGGCCGCATGAAAGAGAATGTGGAGCGCTGTGGGGCGACGGCAATCATGGTGCAGGACGAGTGGGGCTCCGCCGTGGACCCCCACAAGGTCGAAGACGCCATCCGTTCCCACCGGGACGCGAAGGTCCTGGCCTTCGTCCATGCCGAAACGTCTACCGGTGCACGCTCCGATGCGGCAACTCTCTGCAGCCTGGCCCGCCAGGCTGGCCTGCTCACAATCGTCGACACCGTGACCGGCCTCGGCGGCATTGACGTGAACGTGGATGGGTGGGGAGCCGACGCGGTGTACTCCGGCACACAGAAATGTCTGTCCTGCATCCCGGGACTGTCACCGGTGACGTTTAGCCCCCGCGCCCAGGAGGCCATCCAGAGGCGCGAGAAGAAAGTGCAGAGCTGGTTTCTCGACATGGGCCTGGTGATGGCCTACTGGGGCGGCGGTCAGCGGGCCTATCACCACACGGCCCCCATCAACATGCTCTACGGCCTGCATGAGGCCCTGGTCATCCTGGAAGAGGAAGGACTCGAAAACGCCTGGGCGCGACACGCCCGGCACCATGCCGCACTGGCGGCCGGACTGGCCGCCCTCGGTATCGAGTTTGTCGTGGATGCCAGGCATCGCCTGCCCCAGCTGAACTGCGTGCGTATTCCGGCAGGCGTCGACGACGCACTGGTGCGCCGGCGACTGCTGGAGGAATACCACCTGGAGATCGGGGCGGGCCTTGGGCCGCTGGCGGGCAAGGTGTGGCGCATCGGCCTGATGGGCTTCGCCGCGAACCAGACCAATGTGCTGTTCTGCCTCGGCGCGCTGGAAGCGCTGCTGGCGCGGACAGGCGGTGTGGCGGCCGCCCGGGAATTCTACGGCCCGTAGGAGCGCCTTCAGGCGCGAACCGCTAGAGATCGCGCCTAAAGGCGCTCCTACGAGGCGCTCCTACGGGCGCGAAGCAACAGCCAGACGCACCAGCGCGAGAACCTGATCCAGCGTCGGGGTCAGCACGCCCACCAGCCGACCCATCTCCGTGACAGACGCGACGAGGGCATCAAGTTCCAGAGGCCGGCCCTGTTCAAAGTCCTGGAGCATGGACGTCCGGTGGCCGCCCACCTCTACCGCAGCGTCGATGCGTTTCTCGATGTCCATGGCGAAACTCACGCCCAGCGCGGTGGCGACGGCGACCGCCTCGGTCATCATCCGGCGGATCACCTCGCGCACGTCCGGATCCCGGCCCATCTGCTCAAGCGTCGCCCGGGTCAGGACACTGACCGGATTGAAGGTGGCATTGCCGAGCAGCTTGAACCAGATATCGTCGCGGATTTTTCCCCGCACCGGGGCCTTCAAGCCAGCCGCTGTCAGGGCCTCGCCCAGGGCAATGACCCGCGCAGACTTCGAGCCATCCGGCTCGCCAACCATGAAGCGCGTGCCCTCGATGTGCCGGACCACCCCGGGTTCGACGATTTCGCAGGACGGGTACACGACGCAGCCAAGCGCCCGCTCCGGGCCGAGGGCCCGCCAGATCCGGCCACCCGGATCTGCAGCCTCCAGGTGACGGTCCTGCAGAGGGCCGGGGAAGGCGTGGAAGTACCACCAGAGAATCCCGTTCTGGGCGGTGACCACGGCGGTGTCCGGGCCGAGCAGTGGCTGCAGGTCGTCCAGGATCCCGGGCGTCGAATGGGCCTTGAGGGTCAGGATCACGTAGTCCTGAGGACCGAGTGTCCGCGGGTCGTCGGTGCAGTGCATCGCCACCGTCTTCCTGTCGGCACCGCTCAGCAGGGTCAGCCCCCGCAACCGCATCGCCTGCAGGTGGGGCCCCCGGGCGACCAGCGACACGTCGACCGGTGTGCCCGCCAGCCGGGCGCCGAGATAGCCGCCGATGGCACCGGCACCGTAGACACAGATCTTCATGCGAACCCGAGCTTCGCCGCGAGACCGATCCGCTGGAGCTTGCCGGTTGCGCCCTTGGGAATCTCGTCGAGGAAAACGATCTTCCGCGGCACTTTCATCTCAGCCAGGTGTTCGCCAGCGTACTTGCGCAACTCGCGTTCGGTGGACTCAGCGCCGGGCTTCAGCACGACGGCGGCGGCCACGTCCTCGCCGAGCATCGGGTGCGGCACGGCGAAGGTCACCGCCTGGGCCACAGCGGGGTGATTCAGCAGAACCTCATCCACTTCCCGGGGCGAAAACTTCTCACCGCCCCGGTTGATGATTTCCTTGAGCCGGCCAGTGAGGCGGAGGTAGCCCTGGGGGTCCAGGACACCCTGGTCGCCAGTCCGGAACCAGCCGGCGGTAAACGCCACGGCGTTGGCTCCGGGATTATTGCGATAACCCGCGGTAACGTTCGGTCCACGAATCACGACCTCGCCGACATCGCCCACGGGCAGCAGTGCGCCGTGCTCATCCATGATCGCGACGTCCGGCCCCGCTGCCAGGCCCACGCTGCCGGCGAACCGCGCGCGGGGCGGCAAAGGACTGCTGGTCATCTGGTGGGCGGCCTCGGTCATGCCGTAGGCCTCGATCAGCGGGCAACCGAAGGTGGCCTCGATCTCCAGCATCACCTTGTTGGGCAGGGACGCGGATGAGGAGCGGATGAAACGCAGCGGGACGGCATCGATAGCCTCGCGATTGCGCTCAGCCCGGGCCAGGATCGCCTGGTGCATGGTCGGCACTGCCGTGTACCAGCTGGGCCTTACGTCGCGCAGCTGCGCGAAAAACTGCAGTGCGTTGAAGCCGGGTGTGCAGCAGACGCCAGCCCCCGCGGTCAGGGAGCTCAGGACAGCAGCGATGAGCCCGTGAATGTGGAACAGCGGCATGACCTGCAGGTTGCGGTCGGTCGGCGTCAGCGCCAGGCTCGCAGCGATATGCGCTGCCGACGCGCACAGGTTGGCGTGGGTGAGCGGCACGATCTTGGGCCGCGCCGTAGTCCCCGAGGTGTGCAGCACCAGGGCGACGTCTCCTGCTTCGGCGGGGCCGGGACGGGCAGCCTTCCCGGGCGCGCCCCGCAGCTCGAAGTGCCCCGCCGCAGCGCCAGGAGGTACCACGAGTTCAGCAAGCGGAATACCGAGCTTTCGGGCCGCCGGGATCGCAGGCGACGTGCTGCCGGCCTCGACCACCAGCAGCCGGGCTGACAGGTCCTGAAGGTAGAACGTGAATTCGTCAGGGGTATACCCGGGATTCAGCGGCGCCGTCGTGGCACCCGCAGCGATCGAGAGGAAGGCTACGGCCATTTCGGGCCCATTGGGGAGCACGATGGCCACCACGTCGTCACGACCCACACCGAGGCTGTTGAGAGCCGCAAGGGTTACAGCGACCTGGTCACGGAGCGCCGCGTAAGTCAGATCGGGGCGGCCTGGCGCCGAGACGGCGGTGGCCTTGGCGGCCCCCCGGCCCAGCAGTTCACTAATGGTCTTGGAATTGGACATTCCTGATTCTGTCACGGGTAGCGCTTTCGCGGCTGAAGCCGCTCCTACTCGCGCACCAGAGATTTCGCGGCTGAAGCCGCTCCTACTATTCCTGATTGTGAGAGCAGGCCCACAGACCCGGCCGGGTCGGGAGACTAGCTTATGTCAGCAGCGACCGGCGCCTAACTTATGTCGAACGAACTGATGATCGTCCTGGCGGGAGCCAGCTTGGCAGCCCTGATCGGCGGCGGGCTGGTGGCCTGGTTTACCGTACGCCCGATCCAGACCCCGGACCCCGAGCTGGAAGGTCGCCGGGAACTGCAGGTCCTGGAACTCCGCGACCTTGCAGAGCGGCACCGACAGGGGAGCCTCGCCGCCGCAGAGCGCCTGCGGACCCAGCAGGCGGAACTCGAAGACAGACTGGCCCACCTCCACACCCTCGAAGACCAGGTGGCCGCCTACCTGCGCCAGTACGCCCAGGCCAAGAACACGCT
>Ga0163144_10010605_pt1 | contig 19611 bp, 17 predicted proteins | sample OliLak19BULKMAT1_FD_123175 | JGI IMG/M metagenome (GOLD analysis project Ga0163144, IMG submission 123175) | Freshwater microbial mat bacterial communities from Lake Vanda, McMurdo Dry Valleys, Antarctica - Oligotrophic Lake LV.19.BULKMAT1 | ecosystem: Environmental > Aquatic > Freshwater >... | reverse complement strand
GCCGCCCTGCTGACCGACGAGCGGGGCCGGTTTGCCGGCCTGTTGACCGATGGCGACGTGCGCCGTGCGCTGCTTGGCGGGACGGGACTCGAGTCTCCGATCGGAAGCCTCGGCGCGCCCGATCCCGTCGTGGCCACGGAGGAGACGCCCCCGGAACAGCTCTCGGCGATGTTCACGGAGCGCATCCGGTTGATTCCGATCCTTGACGGGGCGCGCCGTGTCGTGGATGTCGCGACCTTCGACTCCCGCTCCTACATCCCAGTGGCACAGCCACTCCTGGGCGAGCGGGAGCTGGTCTACGTGAGCGAGTGCGTGTTGACCGGATGGATTTCGTCGACGGGACGATTCGTCACGAAGTTCGAGGAGATGTTCGCCGAGTTCTGCGGCGTCGAGCATGCCGTCGCCACCTCCAACGGCACGACCGCACTGCACCTGGCGATGCTGGGCCTCGGGATCGGGCCGGGAGATGAAGTCATCATGCCCACGCTCTCGTTCATCGCCAGTGCGAACTCGGTGGTGTACGCGGGGGGCACGCCCGTCTTCGTGGACAGCGAGCCGGTGACGTGGAACATGGACCCGGCGGCGGTCGAGGCGGCGATTACGCCGCGCACCAAGGCGATCATGGCCGTCCACCTGTACGGGCATCCCGCGGACCTCGGCGCGCTGCGCCGCATCTGCGACGCACACGGCCTCGCCCTCATCGAGGACGCCGCCGAAGCACACGGGGCGACGTTCGATGGTCAGCGTGTCGGCTCGTTCGGGGATGTCTCGACCTTCAGCTTCTTCGGCAACAAGATCATCACCACCGGAGAGGGGGGGATGCTGCTGACCCGCCGCCCAGACGTCGCACGGCACGTGCGCATGCTGCGTGATCACGGCATGTCGCCTGAGCGCCGGTACCATCATCCGATCCTCGGCTACAACTACCGCATGACCAATCTGCAGGCGGCGGTGGGCGTGGCACAAATGGAGCGGATCGACGAGATCCTCAGCGCCAAGCGCCGTATCGGGCGCGAGTACACGGAAGAGCTCTCCGGAACGCCGGGGCTCCAGCTGCCAGTCGAAGTGGCACCGGCACAAAGTGTCTATTGGCTCTACTCGTTGTTGGTCGATCCGGCGGTCTCCGCGGTCTCGAGGGACGAGCTCATGGCGCAGCTCCGGGCGCATCGCATCGACACGCGCCCGTTCTTCGGACCGATGCATCAGCAGCCGGTGTACGACACAAAGCAACACCTGCCGGTCGCGCAGGACGCGTCCGCGCGCGGCATCAGTCTTCCCTCTCACGCGTCGCTCTCGTCTGCCGAAGTCCGTCGTATCAGCGCCACGGTGCGCGCCGCAGTGACCGCCACGCTGGCCGCGGCGCCGGACGCCGCGTGAGTTCATTGCTGAAGGTGCTCGGCGTCATCACCGCGCGCGGCGGATCCAAGTCGATTCCGCGGAAGAACCTGGCGCGGATTGGAGATTTGTCGCTCGTCGGGTACAAGGCGCGCGCCGCGCAGGGGGCACGGTGCTGCGCGCGTCTGATCCTTTCCTCGGACGACGCGGAAATCCAGGCCGAGGCGCGTGCGCTGGGAGTGGAGGTGCCGTTCACCCGACCGGCCGAGCTCGCCACAGACACTGCGTCGTCGGATGCCGTCGTGTTGCACGCAATGGACTGGGTCGAGCGGGAGGAGGGGGCTGGAGCGTACGATGCGGTCTTGTTGCTCGAGCCGTCGTCCCCCTTCGCCGTGAGTGCGGACATCGATGCCGCCGCCGCCCTCATGGCGGCGCGCGGAGCGAACGTCGTTGTCGGGGTGCGCGAGACGGAGGTCGCCTCCGTGTTCGTCGGGCCGATGGACGATGATGGCCGCATCACGACCATCGTCGACCAGATGCAGCGCCTCAGCGGACTCCGCCGACAGGATCAGCGGCAGGAGTACACGATGAATGGCGCGCTTTACCTCATGCGCTGGGACTACTACACGCGGGTAGGCCAGCGGTATGCGGACCGCGAGCATTCCTACGGCGTTGCGATGGACCGCGTCCACTCGATCGAGATCGATGAACCGGTGGACCTCCAATGGGCCCAGTTCCTCGCCGCGACGGGACAAGTGAACCTCGCCGAATGGGGGGCCGCCCATGTCTGATGCTTGCCGCATGCGATGCTTGCCATCGTACCGATCCATTGCCCTGACCCTGGCCTCCTGATGACCACGCTGCGCCGCTGTGTCCGTTGCCACCTGCCCGAGACGTACGAAACGATCGAGTTCGATGCCGAGGGCATCTGCAACATCTGCCGTTCCGCCGAACACAAGACCTCGGTGGACTGGGCCGAGCGCAAGGACCTGCTCGACAAGCTGGTTGCGAAGTATCGCGGCAAGTCGGACTACGACTGCATCGTGCCCTTCTCGGGGGGGAAGGACAGCACCTTCCAGCTGTATTACCTCGTCAAGGAGTACAAGCTGAAGCCACTCGTGGTCCGCTTCAACCACGGCTTCATGCGACCGGTGATCGCGCGGAACAACGAGCGCACCTTGAAGCAATTGGGCGTGGATGTGCTCGAGTTCACTCCCAACTGGCACATCGTCAAGCGTGTCATGCTGGAGTCCTTCCGGCGGAAGACGGACTTCTGCTGGCACTGCCACAGCGGGATCTACTCGTATCCCCTGCGTATCGCGACGAAGTTCAATGTTCCCCTCGTCTTCTGGGGGGAGCCGCACTCCGAGATCGCCGCGTATTACGACTATCTCAACGATACGATCGAGTACGAAGACGAGAAGAAGTTCAACATGTTCCGGAACCTGGGCATCTCTGCCGACGACATGCACGGGATGATCAGCACCCCCGAGAATCCCGTCGATCGCCGGGACCTGCTCCCCTACACCTATCCGGCGCTCCAGGAGCTCAAGAAGATCAATTACTGCTCGATCTGCCTGGGGTCGTTCATTCCGTGGGACTACGTGAAGAACACGGAGATCATCAAGCGCGAACTCGGGTGGGAGGCCGACGAACTCGAGGGAGTGCCGACGGCGCTCAACACATCGGGCGAGAAGATCGAGTGCTTCATGCAGGGTTCCCGAGACTACATCAAGTTCCTCAAGCGGGGCTACACGCGCGTGTCGCAGATTTCGGCGTTCCACCTGCGCAACGGGCGCCTCACGGACGAGGAGGCCGAGCGTTACCGGCAGATCGAGGGGCGACGCCCACCATCGCTCGACCACTTCCTCGGATATGTCGGACTCTCGGAGGACGAGTTCAATGAGATCGTGCGCGGCACGCAGGTACCGCCGTACGAGCACGACTACTCGAACGTCGTTGATGCCTCGAAGACGTGGGACTTCGAGCAGTGGTATCGGGAGGATAATCGAGACCCCGAGCTCGTCTCGATCCAGCGGCGGCGTCGCGGTTCGTGATCGGCATCGTCGACTACGGTATGGGCAACTTGCGCTCGGTGCGGAATGCGCTCGAGGTGCAAGCGATCGAGGCGCGCATCGTGGAGACGCCGGCCGAACTGGGCGAGGTCGAGCGCCTGATCGTGCCTGGCGTCGGTTCGTTTGCGCACGCGATGGCCGAGCTTCACACGCGGGGCCTGGTGGAGCCGCTGCGCGCCCGCGCGGCCTCAGGGGTGCCGATGCTCGGCATCTGCCTGGGGATGCAGCTGCTCGTGAGCCTCGGAACGGAGGTCGAGCCCGCCGAGGGGCTCGGCCTCATCCCCGGGGTGGCGGAACTCCTGCCGGTCGAGCCACCGCAGCGGCTGCCGCACGTGGGCTGGAATTCCCTCATCCTTGCGCGACCTCACCCGGTGTTCGCGGCCGTCCGCAAGACGGCCGACTTCTATTTTGTTCATTCGTTCGTGGTCCGCGTTGACGATGCTGCGCACAGCCTGGCGACGACGACGTACGGCGACGCCTTCACGTCGGTCATCGCCAGGGACAACATCGTGGGCGTGCAGTTCCATCCGGAGAAGAGCCAGGAGAACGGACTGCGTATCCTGGAGAACTTCGCGGCCTGGGACGGCACGTGTTGAAGCGACGGGTGATCCCGCTGCTGCTGCTTCGAGACGGACGCATGGTGAAGGGGCGGCAGTTCACCGATTTCCGCGATACTGGCGATCCGGTCTCGGCGGCGCGCATCTACAACGCGCAGAATGCCGATGAACTGGTGTTCCTCGACATCGAGGCCAGCGTTGGCGGACGCCGGGCACTGCTGGATGTGATCGAGCGTGTCTCCGCGGAGTGCTTCATGCCCCTCGCCGTCGGCGGCGGCGTGCGGACGATCGAGGACGTCAGGATGCTGCTCCGTGCCGGCGCCGACAAGGTCGTCATCACCTCCGCGGCGGTGGAGACGCCCGAGTTTCTGCGTGAGGTCTCTGACCACTTCGGGGCGCAGTGCGTCGTGATGGGGGTGGATTTCCGACGTGACCCGGCGCTCGGCTACCGCGTGTTCAGCCGGAACGGGAGCGTGGCGCACGAGCTGTCAGTCGAGGCGCATGTGGGACGGGCGGCCGCGCTCGGCGCCGGCGAGGTCCTGCTCAATTCCATCGATGAGGATGGGATGATGCGGGGATACGATCTGGAGATCGCGACGCGTGCGCGCGCCGTGACGACGCTCCCGATCATCCTGGCGGGTGGAGCTGGAAACTTCCAGCATCTCGCCGATGGATTCAACGCGGGTGCCGATGCCGCTGCCTGCGCCAGTCTTTTCCATTTCGGGGACAACAACCCGATCCGCGCGAGGTCGTTCCTCAAGAATGCGGGCTTTCCCGTGAAGCTCGCGTGATGGCGTCCATCCACGTCCCGACGCCGCCGCGCATGCGCTGGTCGCTCGCACCGGACGAGTTCGAGCCATACGTGGTGCGTCAGCTGGAAGCGTTTACCGTTCCGGGTCGGACGCCGTACTCCGGCACGTCGGTACAGCGGCACCTGCCAGCCACGCTATCGCGGGTAGCGCGGTGCTTCTCCGAGATCCGGAGGAAGTATTTCTTCGATGGTATCCACACGCTCTTCGACCATCGCCATGGGGACCACTGGGCGATGTTCTTGTACTTCCTCTCGAATACGGTGCATCGCGAGGGCGGGGATCCCGATCTTGCCGCGAGCCTGTTTCTGCTCAACAAGGCGCTGCATGGCTGCGACCTCTACTATGCCGTCCGCCTCCCCGACATCTTTCTCCTGATTCATCCTCTGGGAACCGTCCTGGGGAATGCCTCGTATGGCGACTACTTCGTCGCCTACCAGAACTGCGGGGTTGGCGCGGTCGAGGACGGCACCTATCCGACGTTCGCGGGCGAGAACGTGCTCTTCGCCCGGTCGGCTGTGCTGGGGGCGTGTAACGTGGGACGCAACGTGATCGTCGGAGCCAATGCGTTCCTCCTCAACACTGATGTCCCCGACGACCGTGTCGTGGTCGGGCAGTACCCTTCGCAGCGCATCCTGCCGGCGTCGGGGACGGTCCTCGAGCGTCTGTTCCGCTAGCTCCCTTCATGAATATTCATTCCCTCAAGAAGGAATCGCTGTGGCTCGTCGCGCTCGCATTTCCGGCATCACCGGACTGGTCGGTTCGTACCTCGCGGAGTTCCTTCGTGCCAAGGGCTACGAGGTCTACCAAGTCTACGAGATCTATGACTTGGTTCGTCGCTCACGCAGTCGTGCGTCTGGGCGCATCGAGCATCTCTCTCAGATGCCGGAAGGCGGGCGCAGGGTGAAGCTGCACTCCGGAGATCTGGCCGATCCCTCGTCGTTGCAACGGGTCCTGGTCATGGTCGCGCCGGACGACTCCGACCACCGGCACGGGCGAGATACAGTCGGTGCACGAGTTTCTCGACAGCCTCGGCGACCAGCGGGACGTCGACTGGACCGAGTGCGTCGACGTCGATCCGCGCTAACCTCCCCGTACGCCTCCATCCAATGCATACCACCCCTCCCATGACGCCACACGCGACTGCCCTGACTGGCCAAGCGCTCTACGAGCACGCGAAGACCCTCATTCCGGGTGGTACGCAGCTCCTCTCCAAGCGGCCGGAAATGTTCCTCCCGGACCAGTGGCCGTCGTATTACACGCGTGCCAAGGGTATCGAGTGCTGGGACCTTACGGGGGCCCACTACTACGACTTCGCGACCAATGGCATAGGCGCGCCGGTCCTCGGCTTCGCCGATCCCGACGTGGACGCCGCGGTCATCGACGCCATTCGCAACGGTTCGATGTGCACGCTCAACTCGCCGGAAGAGGTCGAGCTCGCCGAGCTGCTCATCGAGCTGCACCCGTGGGCCGAGATGGCGCGGTTCGCGCGGGGCGGCGGGGAAGCGATGGCGGTCGCCATCCGCATCGCCCGCGCGGCGACCGCCCGCGATGTCGTGCTCTTCTGCGGATATCACGGTTGGCAGGATTGGTACCTCGCGGCCAACATCGGGGAGGAGAAGGCGCTTGACGGGCATCTCCTTCGTGGACTCGAGCCGGCCGGTGTCCCGCGCGGACTGCGCGGATCAGCGATTCCGTTCCCGTACAATGACCTCCCGGCTCTCGAGGCACTGCTTTCACAGCACGCCGGTAAAGTGGCGGCCGTCGTCATGGAGCCGACGCGGATGGCTGGGCCGGTCGAGGGGTACCTCGAGGGAGTCCGCGCCGCGGCCACGCGTGCCGGCGCGTCACTCATCTTCGACGAAGTGACGTCCGGGTTCCGCCTCAATACCGGTGGGGCGCACCAGCTCTTCGGCGTCGAGCCCGACATCGCGACCTTCGCGAAGGCGCTCGGCAACGGGTACCCGATCTCCGCGGTCATTGGGCGTCGCAGCGTGATGGAGGCGGCGCAGCGGTCCTTCATCAGCAGCACCATGTGGACCGAACGAGTCGGTCCGACCGCGGCGCTGGCGATGATCAGGAAGCATCGGCGCCTTGAAGTGCCGAAGGCGCTGATTGCGACGGGGACTGCGGTGCAGCAGGGCTGGCACTCGGCCGCGGCGGCCGTGGGTCTCGACATTGATGTGTACGGCATGGCACCGCTCAGCCACATCGGATTCAAGGGTGAGCACGCCATGGCGCTGTCGACCCTTTTCATCCAGGGCATGCTGGACCGCGGCTACCTGACCTCCCTTGCCTTTTATCCGAGCTTCGCGCACCAGCCGGAGCACGTGGCAGGCTACCTCGCGGCCGTTTGCGAGGTTTTTCAGGGGATGTCTGACGCGGTGCGTAGTGGCGACGTCATGGCTCTGCTCCGGGGCCCCGTGAAGCACAGCGGATTCCAGCGGCTCGCCTGAGTACGCCATGCCATCAGCCCAACAGGCCTCGTCATGAGCACTGATTCCCCCGCCGCGACGGAAGGCTTCTCGCTGTATGCGGTAGGCGCACGCCTCCTCGAGGCGCGGCGGGTGCTCCTGGTATGGATGCTCATCGGCATCGCCGTGGGGGTCGCGTCGGCTTTCTTGACCAGGAGCACCTACACGTCGCGCGCGACGATCGTTGCCGTCTCGTCGGGCGGCGGCGACGCGCGCGTTCGCGGTCTCGCCAGTCAGCTGGGGATCGCCGAGCTCGCCAGCCTGGGTGCAGCCGCGCAAGGCTCCTCGCCACAGTTTCTCGTGCAATTGGCAGGATCGCCCGTAGTGCTCGAGCGCATCGTTCAGGATTCGGTGGCCCTCGACGATTCGACTGCCACGGTTCGTGTGACCGATCTGCTGTTGCCGCCGCGAGACGGCGGCGGGGAAGCCAATGCGGAGGCGCTCCGCGTGCGCCGGGCGGCGCTGGCACTCCATCGGCTCATCACGGTGTGGCAGGTGCGGGAAACGGGCTCGGTCCGTGTTGAAGTTCGGACCGAGTGGGCAGCGGTGTCTCATCACGTGGCGACGGCGCTGATTCAGGCGGTCAACGACGTCAATATCGAGATCGGGCGCGGGCAGGCCAAGCAGGAGCGACGCTTCGTCGAGGCGCGATTGCTGGAGCGCGGGGCTGAGTTGCGGGCGGCTGAAGCGAGTCAGGCGCGGTTCCTCAGCGAGAATCGGGAATTCCGGAACTCCGCCGGACTCAACTTTGAACATGATCGACTGCAACGCGTCGTGATCATGCAGCAGCAGCTCTACAGCACCTTGGCGCAGTCGGTCGAGGACGCGCGCATCCGTGAGATCCGTGACGTCGCGGTGGTCAGCCTGGTCGAACCGCCGGTGATGCCGTTGGAGCGGGATTCGCGCGTCCTCGTGCTCCGAGCATTGATCGGCATCATCGTCGGACTCCTCATCGGGGTCATCCTGAGTCTGGTCGCGCGTGGCCCTGACGCGAGCTCAGCTGTCACCGATCCAGCCGAGGCCCGCTTTCGGATGGCGGTGAATAGCACGTTCGGTGGTCGCTGATGCGTGCGATGTCGGCACTTCGCGGGAGGCTCCCGGCGCTCGCTGGCGAGGCGGCGGTCTATGTCGGCGCCAACATGCTCAATGCGCTCCTCCCGTTTCTTCTCGTGCCAATCCTCACGCGGGCGCTTGGCCCTCAGCAGTACGGCGTGGTGGCGATCTTCACCGTCACGGTGACGGTGTTCGCCGCGATGGCGGGGCTGAACTCGAATAGCGCGGTCACCGTCCGCTATTTCCAGCTGGACCCGGACCACCTGCGGGCCTATCTCGGGACGTGCCTGGCGATTCTCGCGGTGTCGACCCTCGGAATCCTTCTCCTGCTCACTCCGCTACGCAGCCTGATCGCGCGTCACACCGAGGTACCGCCGACGTGGCTGTTCGTCGCGGTCGGAGTGGCGGTGCTGAACTTCGTCACGTCGCTGCGACTCATTCTGTGGCAAGTGGCGCGCCGTCCGTGGGCGTACAGCGCGCTGACCGTCGGGCAGAGCGCCGTGTATCTCATCGTGGCTGTGGTCCTCGTAGATGGGTTTGGCATGGGGTGGGAGGGTGCGACGGCCGGTCTAGCCCTCGGTGCGCTGGTCGCTGGTAGCGCGTCCGCGGTACTGCTGTGGCGGAGTGGGGCAATCCGTCTGATGGTTTCCGTGGCGGACATCCGCGATGCGCTGGCGTATGGGGTTCCCCTCATTCCGCACATGATCGGCGGCCTGCTGATCGCGGGCGCGGATCGGCTGTTGCTCACTGGAATGCTTGGCGTGGACCAGGCGGGCATCTACATGGTCGCGCTGCAGATCGGAATGGGCCTCGGCTTAGTCACGGGGGCGTTCAACAAGGCGTACATGCCGTGGCTCCTCGGTCAACTGGAACGGGGCGATCCGGCGCGGGACGTGCGGATTGTGCGCGCCACCTACCTCTACGGCGTCGGCCTCTTCGCCTCGGCCAGTGTCCTGAGCCTTGCCGCACCGTGGCTGGTACGCCTGATCGGCGGCGCGGCATTCGCGGACGCTGCACGGGCGGTGCCGTGGATCGCGTTCGCGTATGCTTTTGGCGGCATGTATTACATGGTCACGAATTACGTGTTCCATGCCGGGAAGACTGCCTACCTCGCGTGGGTGACCTTGGCCGCCGGTTGTTTCGGGATTCTCACGACCTACCTGCGCATCCCAGCGGTGGGCATGATCGGGGCGGGGCAGGGCTACCTGCTCAGTCACATGCTGATGTTCGGCGGGACATGGGCCCTCGCGCAGCACGTCCGCCCCATGCCGTGGTTGCAGGCCCTGCGGCGCGGGGCAGGAGGCAGTGTGGCCGAGACATGAAAGCGGAGACGACTCCTCGTCGCTGGCGTGAGAGGCTCGCGGATCGGCTGGCGACGCCGTGGGCCCCAGCGAGCGACAGACCGCGGGCCTATTTCGTCTACGCGCACGCGCGCACGACGGAGATCGATGGCGCCCTCTCGTGCCCTCCGGTTGATGCGGTGATGTTGGCAGACGACAGCGCCCCGCAGGGGTACCAGGTCGGCCACCTCGCGCAGCGGGTTCACGTGTCGGCGCGTGAGCTGCCTTACCGTCTGGGCCTCGCCGATCTCTGCGCAGCGGTGCTTTCCTGCAGCACCGAGTGGGGGGCGGAGTATCGCTTCATCCGTGAGATCAGCAGCGGTGTGGATCGCCGCTTCCTGCCCGGCGGCATCCGTTGGCTCTGGAACGTTCGAAACCTGCTGATCGCCGAGGCGATCGCCCATCGGACATCGCGCCTGGCGTGGACGCATCAAGTTGCCCATGTCAGTGATTTCTACAGTGCGTTCATGCTGGGGATCACGCTCGCATTCCGGCGTGCCGGGAAGCCCGTGTGGGACATCCAGCACGGACGCATCGGCCCCGCGCACCAGACCTACAACCGCGCTGTCTTCAGCATCGCGTGCGGATTTCGCCCCACGGGACTCATCGTCTGGGATTCTCCCACGGGCGAATACGTGGGCGAGGCGTTGGGGGTCGAGTGGCGCAGCACCGAGTACGCCCACCTCGGGCTCGGGAGCGAGAAGCCCTCGGATGGCCGTTGTGCCATCCTGTTCACGTTGCAGGTGGATACGCCGATTCCGCCGAGTGTCCGCGCGGTCATCCGCGAGGTCAGCGAGGTCACCTGGTGTCTTCGACTGCATCCGGGCGGCCGGAACCCAGAACGTGATTACCTGCCGCTACTCGAGCTGCCGCACGTCGTGCTCTCGAGCGCGCGCACTCCGCTCGCGGCCGACCTTCGTGCTGCGTCGGTGCACGTCACCTGGAACTCGTCGGTCGTGACGGAGGCGGCGGCTCTTGGCGTGCCAAGCTTCTTCCTCGATGCGCAGGCCGCGCCGGACTTCGCGAAGGAGGTGCACGCCGGAATCGCGAAGCAGGTCGATCCGGAAGCCTTGGCAGCAGCGCTCCGGCGCGCGCTCGACGCGCGGCGCGAGGTTCCATGATTGCCACGGACCATCGCTCCCGCGTGCTCGCGTTGGTCATGGCGTTCACCGTGGCGGCATTCGCGCTTGACGGGCTGGCCATTCGCGTGATTGCCCTCGGCGCGCTCGCGTTCGCGGTCTGGCTCGTGGATGGCCGTGCGGTGGCGCGTGATCCTCAGCTTGGCCTTGTGATGATGCTCGTGGCCGGGGTCATCGCCCTCGGTGTTGCCATGAACCTGACGAAGGTTGGCGTGGCACTTGGGTTCCAGGCCGCCGTCGTGCTGGTGGGTGTGGTGACCGGTTTCGTCTGTGCCCGCCTCCCGAGGGAGGCGATGCACCGTGTTGCACGGGCGCTCCTCCTCATCTATCAGGGCGTCTTGCTGGTGCAGATTGCGCGAAGCGGGATTTCGCTCGCGGCGTTGACGCTGCCGGGTGCGAGCGGCAGCGTGAATCTGGTGTCGGGCATTCTGCTTTTCCTGCAGCTCGCGCACTGCGCCGCGACGGTTCAGCGTACGGGACGCGCCCCGCTTCTGCTTCCCTTCGTCTCGATGGTGCTCAGCTTCCCCATGAAGGGGCGCTCGGGGATCGCGTTGCTGTCCGTGCTCTTCCTCTATTGCGTCTTCCAGCGATGGAGCCTGAACCGGGGGGGCCGCAGGCTCGGGCTCGCAATCGGCACCTTCGGCGTCGCCGCGGTACTCACGTACCAGCTCCAATCAGTCCTGCTCGCGGTATTCCAGACCACGCGGCTGATTCACGGATTCGGTGACGAGAGCCGGAGTACCATACGCGAGGAGTACCTCGCCAGCCTCTCGCTCTGGGAGGTCGTTGCCGGGGGGCGCTACACCGCGAGTCCTGCCATTCTCAACCTGCTCGGCAATCCACACAACTCCTTCATCCGGGCGCACTACTTCTTTGGTCTCCCGTTCCTCGTGTGCCTGGCATTGCTGGTCGTGACGGCCGGCGCAATCGCGTTGCGCGACGGCGGAGGGCGATGGTTCGTCTTCGGACTGCTGCTGCTGTTCGCCGCACGCGCGTTCGTGGATGCCATGGCGTTTCCCGGACTGCTCGACTTCATCTTTTTCTACCTGTTCTTCCTGGTAATCGCTTCACAGTGGCCCCGGCACGCCGCACGAGAGATCTCCTCGTCGATCTCCACAGGCCCTTGATGCCAGTGCCCCCGCCGCACTTTGGCTCGCTACGCGCGTGCGACGCCGTGTGCGACGCAGGTGGGCATGATCGTGATGCGGGATCGGGCTCACTGCTCCGCCACCGGAGACGCGACGTTCGGCCTGCCGGCTCCGTGCGGGAGGAGGATGGCCAGATAGTCCTCAGCGAGGACTCGGTAGTCCCGATTCATGAGCAACCACGCGCGACCGCGTTGTCCCATGGCTTCGCGGTCTTCAATTGTCATTCCGACGAACCTTCGGATCTCGTCCCGCAGCGCCACCACATCCATCGCGGGGACGAACGTCCCGCACTCGGCCTCGTCGATCATCGACGGGTAGCCCGAGTACGATGCGACGATCGGCTTGGCGGCGAGCATGTAGTCGATCAGTTTGTTGAGAGAGAGGCCGTAGTCCCAGACCGCTGATTTGTGCACCGAGAGGTACAGCAGGTCGCAGCGCGTGAGGAAGTCGTGGACGTGCGATTTCGGGACGCGGGGGGCGAACGTCAGGTTGGGTAGCTTACCGTACTTATCGAGGTAGGACTGGCGGAGTTCGCCGTCGCCGAGGACGACGAAGTGGACGCCTGGATCCTGTTGCATTGACTCCACGCACTCGAAGAACACGTCCATCGCGTTGGAGACGCCGATGCTGCCCGCGTACGCGACCAGGAACTTGTTCGCCGGAATGTAGGTGGCCACGTAGTCGGGGGGGAGCGTCTCCGATGTTCGAATCGTCTCCACGTCGACCCCCATCGGGATGCAGGCGGTGGGCAGGGAACGACCAGTCACCTTCTCGACGTGCGCTCCGAGATTTGGCATGGTGCCGACGATCGCATCGGCGCGTCGATACCCCAATTTCTCCACGACGCCGAGTGCGAGCACGAGGGGGTTGATGGGACTGAAGCCGCCCTCCTCCACGATCGTCAGGGGCCAGATGTCGCGTACTTCGAAGACCAGGCGGCACTTGTACCGTCGGCGAAGGCGCAGCCCGTTGAGCACCGTGAGCAGGGAGAGGCTCGAGACCACGATGACGTCTGGCTCGGGCAGGGTATGCTTCGGCAGCAGGAACAGCCTGCACTCGAAGTCCAACCAGCTCAGGATCCGGCGGATGGACTTGCTGTCTGCGTACTTCAGCGTGCGGATTCGACAGAGGGTGATCCCCTCATGCTCTTCCAGAACGAATCGATGCCTCGCCACGGGCGCATCGAACTTCCCCATGGAATCTGAAGTGACGATCACCGCCCGGCAGCCCAGCCGCACAAACTCCCGCATGAGGCCGTAGCCGCGGCTGACAGGCTCCCGAGCTGCTGGGGTGATGACGTACTTCGAGACGTACCAGATGCAGGGGGACATGTCGCGCCTAGTACATGCGGGGGATGCGGTTGACCGTGTTGATCACGTCGGTGAAGTCGAAGCCAAGCACGTCGAGGTACCACTTGATGTTCTGGTAGCGGGGGGTGTTCTCCTCCTGGACCAGTAGAAGTGCTGCCTCGCGCGTGAGATCCCCCTCGCGGATCTGGTTGCTACGGAAGGTGTCGTGCTCGGTGAAACCGGCGACGGTGTAGTACAGGTAGTTGTAGAAGGCGGCCGTCCCGTCGCCGATCCGCCAAGTGGTCCTGGTGTCCGGTGCGCGCTCCCAGTCGTACCGCTCGAGCGTGTCATCGATCTGCTGCTCGTTCCAGCGCCAGTAATCGAAGATGTGGAAGTAGTCGGTCTTCGGCGCAAAGCTGCGGTAGTACTCGCCCGAGAGGGTGTCCCAGAGCGACCGGTTGAAGTACCCGGGGCTCTGCAGCATGGCTCGGAAGCGGAGGGACTGGTAGCGAAGTTGCTTCATCGCGCCGTGCGAATAGACGCGTTCTTCTTCAAAGTCGGGAGGAACGCCGAGAAATCCGGCCTTGAAGTGGGTGACCTCGAGCGGGTTGATGCCCCACAGGTTGAGTCCGATCCCGGTCTGCTTCTGAATCGTCTGCAAGTGACGGAAGAAGTGCTTGTCGCCAGCGGTGAGGACGCTGATCATCCCCAGGTGGGGGGACTTCAACCAGGCACGCAGGTTCGAGGCAATGAAGCGGCGCTTCCGCTCGATGTCGTCGGCTATGATGATGTTCTCGACACCGAGCTCCGACGAGATCCGGCTGACGTTCCTGCGGCCCAGATCCGTGACCATTCCCCAGTCGTATGTGAAGGTCAGCGGGCGCAATCCGAGTTCCTTGACGATGAGGTGCAGCCCGTAGCAGCTGTCGCGCCCTCCGGAGAGTGGCACGATGCAGTCGGGCCCTTCGGTGCGACGGTACGGCTTGACGAGTTCGATCAGTTCTTCGATCGACTTCGGGTGATTTCGAGGTTTGTAGTTGCGGCAATAGTTGCACACACCGTCGGAATCGAACGCGATGTATGGCATCGTCTCCGTCAGCAGACACTTGCTGCAGCGACGGAGGTTGTGCCTGGGATACTCGAGCAGCTTCTCTTCGTTGCCGGCGGTGAGGAGCCCGGGGATCAAGTTGATCCTCCGCTCGACTCGCTCTGTGACGGTGACGTCGTCCGTCGTTGCCGGGATGTCGACGACGATGCCGTCACGCACCTCGGTGATCCCGGTGCACGAGACCGACTCCAGCGGGTACCGCTCGGAACTGAAGTAGGTGGCGCCCTCCTTTGCTCCGACGTAGAGGCTGCCATTGTTGGAGAACAGAGCGAGCTTGCCAAGCCGCGGGAACGCAACCGCACACGCGGCAACGCCTCGACACAGGTCGAACACGCGCGCCGGAAGGTCTTCGACGGCCTTGCCACTCTCCACGTGCTCGACCGCAATGGCAGCGATCACCTCGGTGTCGATCTCCAGTTTGCGCGGCCTGTCCACATGCTGCCAGACGGCCTCATGGTTGACGATGATCCCGTTGTGCAGAACTGCAACGTCCGAGGAAAGCACCGGCTGGTTGTCAGAAAGGCCGTTGGTGATCAGCCGGCTGTGCCCCATGACGACATGACTCGCATAGGGGCTGACCTCCTTGAGCAGCCGAGGCAGACGATAGTCGGCTCGATGAACGACGTAACGACCGCCCGAAATGACAAGCAGACCGCTGGAATCGCGCCCCCGCTGCTCTGCATGCTTCGCCAGTGAGTCAAGATCCCGTCGATTGACGGGCTGCGTAGAGATGATTCCGAAGATCCCGCACATTGGTTCAAGCTACTCCGATTGAGGTACCCGATGGCCGCAACCAGCCGGGGACTGTGGGCGTAAAGAACCAGTGCTAGTACCCTGGACTGGCTGATCACGCTGATGAGGATGGGAATTGCGAGCGGAAATTATGAAATTATGAGGTGCGTCTCGTGCGGGATACGAAATTCAATCTGATCCGCGACGTATGTCGCATGCACGACGAGGCCAGGTGGCCGCGGATGCGGCGGCCGGCACAGCCGTCAAGTCCGGATCGCGTGTCCTGGAGCGTGGCGTGGGCACCGCTGACGAAATCGCGTCGTACTCGCCGATACGCGACGCCACGACCGTGGCCACTCGGAGGCCCGCCGCGATCGCCTCCTGCACAACCTGATGCAGGATGTCCGTGATGTGTGAGCGACCGGCCATCAGGACATTCATCACGCGCTGACTGACGTCGTCGCTGGTCGCGCGAAAGTCGGCGTGCACGAACTCCATCGCGAGCGGCAGGGCGACGTAGCCCGGACCAATCACGCCAATGACGGCGGCAGGGTCATGAATCTTCGCGAGCAGGGGGTGCGCCATCGACGGAGTTTGGACCATGGCGACGCCTCAGCGTCCGAAGAAGGCTCGTACTGCCCCGATGACTTCATCGACTTGCGCAGTGGTGAGCTCGGGGAAAACCGGCAGCGAGAGCACCTCGAGCGCCGCGCGTTCCGACTCGGGGCACTGCCCCTGCCGGTATCCGAGATACGCGAAGCATGGCTGCAGATGCAGCGGCAGCGGATAGTAGACGGAACAGCCGATCCCGCGATCCTTGAGGTGCGCCTGCAGCGCATCGCGCACGGGTACCCGGATCGTGTACTGGTTGTAGATCGAGGTGTTGGCGGGATCGACGTATGGGGTGACGACGTCGGCGAGATCAGCGAACGCGGCGTCGTAGTACGCGGCATTTCGTCGACGGGCTGCGCTCCACGAGGCGAGATGCGGCAGTTTGGCGCGCAGGACGGCTGCCTGCAGCGCATCGAGACGGCTGTTGTAGCCGACGATCTCATGGAAGTAGGTCCGGCGGCTGCCGTGCGTGCGCAATTTCATGAGCACTTCGAACAACGCGTCGTCCTGCGTCACCAGCATGCCGCCGTCGCCGTATCCGCCGAGATTCTTCGACGGGAAGAAACTGAACGTTCCGATTGTGGCGGCTTCGCCGGCCATCACGGTGGCGCCGTCGACGAGGCGGCTCGCGCCGATCGACTGGGCCGCGTCCTCGATGACCGGACGGCCCTGCGCCGCGTCGTTGACTTCGTCAATCGCCGCCATCTGACCGAACAAATCGACGGCAATTACCGCCTTGGTCCTGGCACCGACGGCCGCGCGGATCGCGTCGGGCGCGATGTTGAACGTGCGCGGATCGATGTCGACGAACACCGGGCGCGCCCCGACATTGTGCACCGCGCCGGCAGTTGCGAAAAATGTGAACGGCGTGGTGACCACCTCATCGCCGTGCCCGACGTCGAGCGCCCGCAGCGCGAGCAGCAGCGCGTCCGTGCCATTGGCACACCCCACGGCGTACCTGGCATGCGAGAGTCCTGCCACACTGCACTCGAGCTGTCCTACAGGATCGCCGAGGATGAACGCCTGCTGATCGACGACATCCATCACTGCGGCAACGACTTCGTCGCGGATGGTGGCGTGCTGCGCCTTGAGATCGAGAAGAGGTACGGCCATGACAAATTGGTTCAGTTGTTGACGCGAAGCGGCAAGGGCACGTCGCGGCCAGTCTTCGCCGATTCGTAGATCCCCAGAATGAGTTCGAGCGACTTCCGACCGGCGCGACCGTCGGTATCCGGGCGCGCCTCACCGCGCAGCACTGATTCCACGTTACGGTAGTAGCCCTCGTGCCCGAACCCATACACGCTTGGCGGATTGGTGTTCGCCTGCTCGACGAGCTTGTCGTCGTCATCGTAATCGGCGAAGGTCCACTGTTCGACCTTGTTGACCGCCGTCCCGCCGATCTTCACGCTCCCCTTCTCGCCGAGGATGGTAATCGATCCTTCAAGATTCCTGGGAAAGGTGAGCATCGTGACTTCAATGACGCCGATGGCGCCGGAGCGGAACTTCAGTACGGCGGCGCCGCTGTCCTCCGCTTCGATACGTCGTGCCATCGTCGCAGTTTTGGCCATGACGCTTTCGACCGGGCCGACCAGCCACTGCACGAGATCGACGTAGTGCGACGCCTGGTTCATGAACGCGCCCCCGTCGAACTCCCACGTGCCGCGCCAGGGCGCCTGGTCGTAGTAGTCCTGCGGGCGCGTCCACCGCACCGTGCAATTCGCCATGTAGATCCGTCCGAAGCGCCCGCGATCAATCCCGCGCTTGAGGAGCACGATCGGCGGATTGAGTCGGTTCTGCTTGACCACGAGCAGATGGACGCGGAGGTCGTCGCAGGCCTGCACGAGCGCGTCGGCCGCGGCGAGCGAGATCGCCATCGGCTTCTCGGAGATCACATGCCGGCCAGCCTTGGCGGCCAGAATGCCGTGCTGCGGATGTAAGCCGGACGGCGTCGCAATAATCACCGCATCGCTCGACACGTCGGCCAGCATCTGCTCGTACCGTGTGAACCACGGCACGTCGTTCTTCGTGCCGGCGAGCAGCGCGCGCTCGGCGACGATGTCGCACACCGCCGCGAGTTGCAGACCGGGCAGCTTTGCGAGTGCATCAAAGTGATTCTTGCTGATCCGCCCGCAGCCCAGCAACGCCACGCGAATACGCTGTCCCGCGGGAATGACCGTCTCCATCATGTCGTCTCCTCAGCGCGAACAACCACATCGCCATGTCCGTCGTATCGAGGGCGGGATCGCAAGGCACCGTCAGCACGCAGCAATGCGCCAGCTCGCTCGCGGACTCCTGTCCATTGTCCTGCCTTGATCAAGTCGCGGACCCTCCCCGCTTCAGGTGCGTACGAAAGCTCCTCGAAAGCCGCCGACATTACGGCGGCTACCGGTGCACTGACCTGTGTTCCCGAAGCATACATCACCTTCGCATGCGTGCTCGGCCCCGCCTGCTCCGCACCAAAGAATAGCTCGTCGTACATCTTTACCCGGATCGTAAGCCGGTGAATCCGGACCTCGACCTGCGATCCCCCCGGCGACGCCGTCCGCGCAATCAGTTCACGCGCCAGGTCCACGATCTTCTCCGGCGCCTCGTGCCCAGGCACGATACCTCCTCGCCCGTGCCGAGCACGTTGTTCCGATGCGCCTCCAAAACGTTCTGCTCCATCAGCAGCACGTTTTTGTGCGACACAACGTGGGACACCATCACCGGGCTCGCACTTCAGCATCACTTCGCGCCATACTTCGCGCATCGGCTCGCCCTCCGGTTGATCCTCGATGCGCACCTGCCTCACCGGCGTCGAGGCGCGCTCAAGCGAGAAGTGCTCGTGCAGCAAAGGCACAATGCGCGTCTCGACCCCCGCGCTGCGGGCCACCAGACCCGCCAAAGGACACGCGTCGAGCACGGGCACGCAGGTCGGCGGGCGCTCGGCGAAGGCCGACGAGCCCGGTCACGCCGAACAGCCCGCTGCGCACTCGCCCGGCAGTCGCGCCTGCAACGATCAGCTCGAGCTCGGAGCCGCTGACGAGGTGCCAGTGTCGCGCGGACGACCCTGGCCACAGCGTGACGGCGTGGCGCGCCGGCCCCGACCTCAGGAAGGCCACAAACACATAGTGTCCGTTGGCGACCCAGCACCGCCCTTCGAAGCGTACGGCACAGGCTATCAGCGCCGAGCCGAACGCGCCGGTGACCAGCAGGTAAAGATTGGGCAAAAACATGCCGTGGGAATTGAATCTGCAGGAGGAAATGGGAGCGGTGCCCGGCGTCAGACGCCCAGCACTCCGCGCCACACAGCCGCAACCCTCACCACGCGGACGGTCCCCCGGAAACTCGGGTAACGGAAAGTCAAGACTAACACGTCCAGTGTAAAGAACAAAGCAGAAGCCCGATCGCCGGCAAGATGCCGTGTTGCAGCGCCGCGCCTTCGCGAGATGGGAGCAGGCTGGATCCACGTCTCGGACTATTTTCCACTCTCAGAGTATGCTCCACCGAGAGCCGCGCTCGACTCCGACCCCGCCTTGACGCGGCTGACTATCCGATTGTCGCCGGCCAGCGAGTCATCTCCCATGAGGATGCCGGGCTCACCTCGGTTGGGTCGATCACACTCTCGGCCCCCCGCTCACGGGCCCCCCCCGCTCACGTGATTCCATGCCCTCGAATTCGGCGAGAGAAAAGCGCTCTATTTTTGCGCTCTACTTTTGCGCTCTACTTTTGGCCGCTCTCACGTGAGACGATCGCCGCAGTGGGGACATCCCGCTCGGCGTGGCCGGGCGGGTATCTTCCAGCGGCACCATTCGGCGATGGTGGCGCTGGAGGAGATCTCCAACCCAACCGCGCCGGGAGGACTCGGAGCTGCACCTGGTTCGTGTAGGAGGGAGCGACGTCCGACTCCTCGTCGATGTCGAGGGAAACGGTTAGAGGCGATTTTTCGCCCTTCCGGTGG
>Ga0163144_10010603_pt1 | contig 19612 bp, 14 predicted proteins | sample OliLak19BULKMAT1_FD_123175 | JGI IMG/M metagenome (GOLD analysis project Ga0163144, IMG submission 123175) | Freshwater microbial mat bacterial communities from Lake Vanda, McMurdo Dry Valleys, Antarctica - Oligotrophic Lake LV.19.BULKMAT1 | ecosystem: Environmental > Aquatic > Freshwater >... | reverse complement strand
CCCGCCGCGCCCGTCGGCGCCAGGCGGAGCACAAACGCTCCCGCCAGGAATAGAACTGCCCGCCTCGCCACAACACCAGCCGCCGCTACCGACAGCCCAACCCTGGCGGTGGTGGGCGCTCACAGCCGGCCAAACCCGACGCGTTGAAGCGTCGAACCCAGTTCTGAACCTGTCGTCGGCAGAGCTTCGACTGAGTCGCAACTTCCGGGGCCGTGAGACCCTCCATCGCCCAGCGAATCACTCGTAGCCGCTGACGTTGCGAAGCGGACTTCGCCTTGGCGATGAAGCCATCGAGCTCATCTATTGTGAATCGTAACTCAACATGCATCGTGAGCCTCCGTGCAAAAACTGCAAAACCTAATTCGCAGCATTATGCCCGGACTACTCAGTTAGCGCAATCCCCCGCGCGCAGTTTACACTTGGGAAGCGTATAACGCCTGTGAGTCGGAACGCTCGACCAGTCATCAACGACAATTCGCACTGGCAAAGCCAGTGGCACGCGGTGGCTTGACGACGAGAATGCGGTGTGAACGGATACCGTGGGTTGACACCCACGGCTAATGGCTTTCACCCCTTCTGGGTTGTGGAGTTCAATCGAAAGCCTTAACTCACCGCGCCGCTTGCAGCTTCGCGGCCGCGTCTTGCACAGCGTGGATGATCTTGTCGTAGCCGGTGCAGCGGCAGAGGTTGCCGGCGAGTTGGAAGCGGATTTCGTGCTCGCTGGGGTTGGGCGAGCGATCCAAGAGGGCCTTGGCGGCCACGATGAAGCCCGGAGTGCAGATGCCGCACTGCAGGGCGGCGTCTTCCAGGAAGCACTGTTGGATGGGGTGCAGGCGCGTGTCGGTGGCGATGCCCTCGATCGTGGTGACCTGCGCGCCTTCGCACTCGACCGCCAGCACCAGGCAGCTATTCACCGGCACGCCGTCGAGAATCACGGTGCAGGCGCCGCAGTTGCCGTTGTTGCAGCCTTCCTTCGCGCCAGTCAGTTCCAGCGTATCGCGCAGGACTTCCAGCAAGCTCTGCCGGGCCTCGCAGAGGAACTCGACTGCTTCGCCATTGATCGTTGTGGAGACGTGGAGCTTTTTGGACACGACGCCGGTTCCTTTCTATACGGGCAACGATCCGCGGACTGACGCACAAACGGGGAACGACAGATTGACGAAGACTAAGGTAACCGCGGATGAACGCGGATAAGAGCAGGAGGAGAACTATCAATGATTGCGAGCCTTCGCGATTAACAGCCGAGCGATTGCGATCGCGCTAAATCGTACTTCCTCGTCGTTATCGGCGTTCATCCGCGTTTATCCGCGGTTCCTTCATCCGTCGTCTGCGCAGCGGTTTCATTTTTCGCGCGATCTCTCCAATGCATCCGCCAGCGCTCGTGCCGTGATGACTCCTACCAGGTGCGTGCGGTATTCGGCTGGGCCGCGCATGTCGCTGATTGGTTTGGCGATCTTGCGGGCCAGATCGCCCGCGGCGGCGAAGGTTTCGGGCGTTGCCGGCTTGCCGGCCAGCCAGGCACTGGCTTCGGCGGCAAACAGCGGCTTGGGCGCGACGGCAGCCAGCGCGATGCGGGCTTCTTCGATCGTGTCGCCCTTGGCGTTAGTCCGCAGCCACACGCCCGCGCCGACCACGGCGATGTCCATTTCATTGCGCGGGATGAAGCGGATGTAGCGTGCGCCGCTATGGGGCTGCCGCGCGGCAAACTCGAGCGACACCAGAAACTCGCCCCGCTTGAGCTGGTTCTTGCCCGGCGCAGTGCAAAATTCGGCGACCGGAACAGTCCGCCGCCCCTCGGGTCCGGCAATATGGCAAGTAGCGCCGTGGGCGATGAGAGCGGGGATGGTGTCGGCCGCGGGCGAGGAGTTGCAGAGGTTGCCGCCGACGCTGGCCCGGCTTTGAATCTGCCAGCCGCCGACGATCCGCGCGGCGTCGGCCAGCGCGGGGTAGGCCGCCGAGATCGCCGCGTTCTCGTAGACGCGATAGCAAGGCACGCTGGCGCCGAGCAGCAGGCCGGGTGACTCCTTTCCGGCGGCCGCGTCGTACCTCAGCTCCATCACCTCGGGGACCTTCTTGAGGTCGAGCACCAGGTCGGCGTCGCGCAGCCCCTCGCGGAGTTGCACCAAAATGTCGGTGCCGCCGGCCAGGATCTTGGCCCGTTCGCCGTGGGCCGCCAGCAGGCTGACGGCTTCGTCGACGGTGGTGGCGGCGGCGTATTCGAAGTCTTTCAAGGCGGGCCCAACTCCTCGGGGCTTATTCCAGATTAGAGATCGATTTGCGACGAGCAGCTAAGTCAAGCTGATCGTAAACGAAAGGGGTCGGGAGTCGGCGTCGGCAACTTGGCGACGCCGACTCCCGACCCCGCGATGCTCGCCAAACAGGCCAATTTGACGCCAGCATTGGGCTTATGTCAAGGACACGCGGGCAGCGTCGAAACGTGATTACTAGCCCGACGCGCTAGCGAGGGAGTACCGCACATTAACCCTCGCTAGCGCGTCGGGCTTGTGTGGGAACGGCACAAACGCTGGTGAAGCAACGCGTTGGCCGGTACAATTCTGGTAGGTGTTGGGCGAGCGGATTGGCATCGGTCCGCGCCGCCGCTTACCGACCAATCGAAGTCGGCCCCCTCACCCTACCCTCTCTCACGAGGGGAGAGGGATGAGAAAAGTCGTCCTGCTCTCTCTCAAGACGGGAGTGGGTGAAACAGGAAACCTGTCTACTCCACGCATCGCCCAGGAGGTTTTGTCATGGCCACAGTCACGCAACGTCCCACGCAGCCGAAGGTTCAACACACCAAGTGCTTTATTGGCGGCAAGTGGGTCAACGCCGCCAGCGGAAAGACATTTGATACCGTCAATCCGGCCACCGAAGAAGTCATCGCCCAAGTGGCCGAAGGGGATTCGGCCGATGTCGATTTGGCCGTGGCCGCCGCGCGCGAAGCGTTGGAAACGGGCCCGTGGAGCAAAATGGACGCCCGCGACCGCGGCCGGCTGATGTACAAACTGGCCGACCTGATCGAAGAAGAGGCCGACTCGCTGGCCGCGCTCGAAACGCTCGACAATGGCAAGCCGGTTCGCGACGCCAAGGCCGCCGACCTGCCGCTGACGATCGACGCGCTGCGCTATTACGCCGGCTATGCCGATAAGATTCACGGCCAAACGATTCCCGTTCGCGGCAACTACTTTACGTACACGCGCCGCGAGCCCGTGGGTGTTGTCGGGCAGATCATTCCGTGGAACTTCCCGATGCTGATGGTGGCCTGGAAGTGGGGCCCTGCGTTGGCCGCCGGCTGCACCATTGTGATGAAGCCCGCCGAGCAGACACCGCTGACCTGCTTGCGGATGGCCAAGCTGGCCCAAGAGGCCGGCATTCCCGACGGCGTGATCAATGTCGTGCCGGGTTACGGCCCGACGGCCGGGGCGTCGATCGTCAAGCATCGCGGCGTCGACAAGGTGGCCTTCACGGGCGAGCACAAGACGGCCCAGATCATCATGTCCGACGCTTCGCAGACCTTGAAGCGGCTGACCTTCGAGCTGGGCGGCAAGAGCCCCAACATCGTGTTTGCCGACGCCGACCTGGACGCGGCGGCCGCGGGCGCGCACTTTGGCCTGTACTTCAACCAGGGCCAGTGTTGCTGTGCGGGGAGCCGCTTGTTCGTACAAGAGAAGGTGTACGACAAGATGATCGAGAAGATCGCGGCCATGAACAAGGATCGCAAGCTGGGCGATCCGCTCGATCCGCAGACCGAGCAAGGCCCGCAGATCGACAAGGCCCAATTCGACAAGATCATGCACTACATCGATCTGGGCAAGAAGGAAGGCGCCCAGTGCGTAACCGGCGGCAAGCGGTTCGGCGATCGCGGATTTTATATCGAACCGACGTTGTTCACCGGCGTCGAAGATGAGATGTCGATCGCCAAGGAAGAGATTTTTGGCCCCGTGCTGTCGGTGCTGAAGTTTAAGGACATGGACGAAATCATCGAGCGCGGCAACAACACGTTCTATGGCCTGGCGGCGGCCGTGTGGACGCGCGACATTGGCAAAGCCCATCACGTGGCGGCCAAGATCAAGGCCGGCACGGTGTGGATCAACTGCTACGACGTCTTCGACGCCGGCGCGCCGTTCGGCGGTTTCAAGATGTCTGGCATGGGCCGCGAGCTGGGCGAGAAGGGCCTGGACGCGTACACCGAGACGAAGACGGTGACGGTGAGTTTGGCGTAAGGTTTCTTATAGCAGCAGCGCGAAGCCCAGGGGACGTGGCCCCTGGGCTTTTGCGCGTACCGATAAGATAATACGGATTGCATTGTGGAGATTCCGTGATGAATGCCGAGTCTATGACCAGCCTTGCCCCGATTGTTTCGCTTGGCGCGGTGACCGAACCGTCAATACATCGCTTCTCAGTTGACCAATATCACGACATGATCTCGGCCGGAATCCTGACCGAGAATGATCGCGTTCAGTTGATTGATGGTTATATTGTGGCCATGAATCCGATTGGACCTCCCCATGCGTTCGTGGTAACAAAGTTGTCAGAATTGTTGGCACGTATGCTGCTGGCCGAGTGGCACACTCGAGTGCAGCAGCCGATCACGCTTTCGGCAAGCGAGCCCGAACCCGACATTGTTGTCGCACGAGGGCAAACCGACGACTTTAAAATAAGGCATCCTGGTCCCTCGGACGTTGCGCTGGTTGTCGAGGTCGCCGATTCGTCCGTTGCGTTCGACCGCGGCGCGAAAGCAATCATGTACGCGCAAGATGGCGTTTCCGAATACTGGATAATCAACCTGGCTAATCGAACCGTCGAGGTGAATCAAACTCCTTCGCCGCGGAAGGGGATGACGCCCGCACGGTACGCGACTCAAAGTGTCGTGGACGCCACGGGGACACTCGATGTCGTTCTCGATGGACGCCAGTATGGCGCAGTCCGTGTCGCAGATATATTGCCGTAGCGCATTGCTAGAGAAACTCGATACCCCGGCCAGTATTCATTCACAACGCCCCCCATGCGCAACCTCACCTCCGGCGGCGGCTGGCCCGCGATTTGGTATTCTTTCAAGAAGGCTCGCCAGGCCGGCGGCTTTCTTAAGCTTTGGAAGGCCATGCGCAGCAAGAATGCCTGCAAGACCTGTGCGCTGGGCATGGGCGGGCAGTCGGGCGGCATGGTCAATGAGCTGGGCCACTTCCCCGAGGTTTGCAAGAAATCGCTGCAGGCCATGGTCGCCGACATGCAAGGCGCCATCCGCTCGGATTTCTTCAACACGTACTCCGTCCCCCAGTTGCAGTCGTTCAGCCCGCGCGAATTGGAAAACTGTGGCCGCCTCACGCAGCCGCTGCTGCTCACGCGCGGCGAGCAATACTATCGGGCGATCTCTTGGGAAGACGCGTTTCGGCGGATCGCGGCCAAGCTCAAGGCCGTCGCGCCGGCAGAGACGTTCTGGTACTTCAGCGGCCGCAGCTCGAACGAAGCGGGCTTTTTGCTGCAACTCTTCGCCAGGCTGTACGGCACCAACAACGTCAACAACTGCAGTTTCTACTGCCACCAGGCCAGCGGTGTAGGACTGGCCAGTTCCATCGGCAGCGGCACGGCCACATTGGCGCTCGAGGACCTGGAGCACGCCGACCTGGCGTTCGTCATCGGCGGCAATCCAGCTAGCAATCATCCGCGGTTGATGACGACGCTGGCCGCACTGCGGCGGCGCGGCGGCAACGTGATCGCGATCAACCCCGTGATCGAAATGGGCCTCGTGAATTTCCGCGTCCCCAGCCGCCCGCGCAGCCTCCTCTTCGGCAGCCAAATTGCCAGCTTGTATGTCCAGCCCGACATCGGCGGCGATCTCGCGCTGCTCACCGGTGTTGCCAAGCGGATCGTCGAGATGGGCGCGATCGAGCGTGAGTTTCTCGAAAACCATTGCGAAGGCTGGCCGGAGTTGGCCGCGCGTTTGCAGAGCGTCTCCTGGGAAGAAATCTGCGAGAAAAGCGGCGTCACACGCGCAGACATCGACAAGATCGCCGCCATGTACGCCGCGGCTAAGAACGTCGTTTTCTCTTGGACGATGGGCATCACCCACCACGCCCACGGCGTGAAGAACGTCGAGGCCATCGCGAATCTGGCGCTACTGCGTGGCATGGTCGGCAGGCCGAATGCGGGCCTGATGCCCATCCGCGGTCACTCGAACGTGCAGGGCATCGGCTCAGTCGGCGTCACGCCCAAATTGAAGGACGCCGTCTTCGAGCGGTTGCAAAACCATTTTGGCGTGAAGCTGCCTACTGATACGGGCCTCGACACGCTTGGCTGCATAGAAGCCGCCAACGCGGGCCGGCTAAAATTCGGCTTTTGCCTGGGCGGCAATCTCTATGGCTCGAACCCCGACGCCACTTTTGCCGCCGCGGCGCTGGCGAAACTCGACCAGCTTGTTTATCTGAACACCACGCTCAACACGGGACACGCGCACGGCCTGGCCGCCGAGACGATCATTCTGCCGGTGCTCGCGCGCGATGAAGAACCGCAGTCGACCACGCAGGAGTCGATGTTCAATTACGTGCGACTGAGCGACGGTGGACCCGCGCGACACGCAGGGCCGAAGAGTGAAGTCGACGTCATCGCGTCGATTGCGCACGATGTATTGGGCAGTCCGACGTCGGGCAGTCCGACGATGGGCAGCGATGCATCGAGCAATGGCGCTCCGCAAAGCGATCCATCAAGAAATGGCGCACCCGGCGCGAAGAGTCCCGTCGACTGGCAAGCCATGCAAAGCACGGAGAGGATTCGCGAAGCGATCGCCAAGATTGTCCCAGGCTTCGAGGCCTTGGCCACCATCGGCACGACGAAGCAAGAATTTCAGGTCGGCGGCCGCACCTTGCGTACGCCGCAGTTTCCCACGCCATCGGGCCGCGCGAGATTGCGGATCCATGCTTTGCCAGACATGCCGGGCGCCGACGACGAGTTGCGGCTGATGACCGTTCGTAGCGAGGGACAGTTCAACACCGTCGTCTACGAGGACGAGGACTTGTACCGGGGCCAGGATCGCCGCGACATTATCCTGCTAAATCCCGCAGACTGCCTACGGCTGGGGCTAGTAGCGGAACAACGAGTTTCGATCATCAGTGAGACGGGCCGCATGGACGGCATCCTGGTACGGCCCTTCGAGCGGATCAAGTCGGGCAACGCGCTGATGTACTATCCCGAGGCCAACGTGCTCGTGTCTCGGCTCGTCGATCCCCAGTCGCGCACGCCGGCGTTCAAGAGCATTTTGGTGCGCGTGCATGTGCCGGCTCGGGTCGCGGCCCCGATTGGGGTGTAGGGTTTGTAGGGTGGGAAGAGCGCAGCGAGTCCCACGCGAACCGCCGACGCGCGCGGCTTCACACGACTGGTAAACCCGTTCGCTGTGGCACGTGGGACTCGCTGCGCTCGTCCCACCCTACGGTCTACCACCGCCCGTTGTACAAATTGCCGGCTGCCGCTTAGAATCGGGTCGTTTGCACGACATTTCCCGTTCACTACGAAGGCGGCGCAAAGCTTGGCTACCGCGGAAAAAGTTCACATCATCGGCATCGGCGACGACGGCCTCGATGGGCTCACCACCACATCGCGGCAGCTCATTGAGAAGGCCGATCTGCTCGTCGGCGCGGAATACACGCTGGCGCTAGTCCCCTCGGCGCGGGGCGAGCGGCTGGCCGTCGGCGGCAATCTCGAGCCGGCCGTGAAACGCATCGCCAGCTCGCCGGATAAGCGCATCGCGGTTCTCGTCTCGGGCGATCCGCTCTTTTATGGGCTCGCCCGCTACCTGTGCGACAAGCTGGGCAAAGAGCGCTTCGAGGTTGTGCCGCATGTGAGCAGCATGCAGTTGGCCTTCGCGCGCGTCAAGGAAAGTTGGGAAGAGGCCTATCTGACGAACTTGTCGACCCACCCGCTCGCGCAGGTGCTGGAGCGGATTCGGGTGGCCGGCACCGTGGGCCTGTTCACCAGCGACGAGTGCCCGCCCTCGGCCGTGGCCCGCGGACTGCTGGATCGCAAGATCGACTACTTCTCGGCCTACGTCTGCGAGAACCTGGGTTCGCCCGACGAGCGGGTCACGCAGGGCAGCCTGGCGGAGTTGGTGGCGCAGGACTTCGCTTCGTTGAATGTGATGATTCTGGTGCGGAAGCCCGGCGTGCCCGACCGCCCTACGGAAGAGATTGGCCGCCGGCTGTTCGGTAATCCCGACGAAGTCTTCCAGCAAACGAAGCCCAAGCACGGGCTGCTTACGCCCAGCGAAGTGCGGGCGATGGCGCTCGCGCAGATGGACCTCCGTGCCCGCAGCACCGTGTGGGATATTGGCGCCGGCAGCGGTTCGGTGGCGATCGAGGCCGCGCAAATCGCGTCGGATGGCACGACGTACGCCATCGAAATGGACCAGGAGGACCACGCACTGATCTTGTCGAACGCCGAGAAGTTCAGCGTGCGAAATCTCGTGCCGGTTTTGGGCCGCGCACCCGACGCTTGGGCCAAGCTGCCCGACCCCGATGCCATTTTTGTGGGCGGCAGCGGACGCGAAGTCAATCGCCTGGTCGACCTGGCCTACGATCGGTTGCGGCCGCTGGGGCGACTGGTGGCCAACGTGGGCAGCATCGAAAATCTGGCCGAGGTGCATGCCGCCATGCATCGCCAAGTGGACGACGTGAAAGTGTGGATGATCAACATCGCCCGCGGCACGTACCAGTTGGAACGCGTACGTTTTGACGCCTTGAATCCGACGTTCTTGCTGGCCGTGGTGAAGCCACAGTAAGCGTGGACGGAGGTGCGGTGGAGGGCGGGCGTCTCGCCCGCCATTTGTTATTGTGAGCGAGATTGGAATTTCCAGGCGGGCGGGACGCCCGCCCCCCAATCGACCGCGACTTCAATCGACGACCTCATGACTCCCGAATACCCACAACTCGATGTCATCGCCGTCGGCGCGCATCCCGACGATGTTGAGATTGCCTGCGGCGGTACCCTGGCCCGGCTCGTGCAGCAGGGCTACCGCGTAGGGATCATCGATCTCACCGATGGCGAGCCGACGCCCGCGTCGCCCGGCCCTGAAGTCCGCCTGGCGGAAGCGCAGCAAGCCGCCAAGACGCTCGGCGTGGCGGTCCGCATAACGCTCGATTTGCCCAATCGGCGGTTGTTCGACAGCTTCGAGGCCCGCGTGATGCTGGCCAAGGAGTTCCGCAGGTACCGTCCGCGGCTGGTGCTGGGGTTTGGAGAGAAGACTCCGCTGGCCTCGCCCGATCACTACCAGGCCATGCAGATCACCGACGCGGCCGTGTTCTATTCGCGGCTGACGAAGTGGGACATGCACTTCGACAATTTGCCCGTGCATTCGATCACCGCGTACCTGTACTACACTCTGGCTTTCAACGCATTGGGACTTCCGCCCGGCGCGGGGCACCTGGTCGTCGACATCAGCGACACGCTGGAAACCAAGCTCGAGGCAGTGCGCTGCTACAAAACACAGTTCCCGCCGGCCAAGGGATCTATGTTCGAGCGGATTCGGGCCTTTGCCATTTCGCAAGGCCAGGCCGCCGGGTATCCGGCCGGCGAGCTGTTGGCCAGCACCCGCACGCTGGGCACGGCCGACCTGATGCACTTTCTTTTTGGGCTATCGCCGAGCGAGGCTCCGCGGAAAGAAGATCCGCGGTGATGCTGATCGCGGGCCGAGATTGATGAGCCGCATGAAAGCCTGGGAAGGCGATCGCGCCGCCTTCTCAAAAACTTGCCTTCAGGACGTCTAACCTACGACTCGGACGTCATTCCCGCCTGCGCGGGAATGACGGTGATTCTAATCGCTCCTTCCTTAGCGCTGCACGACTGGATTTACCAGTGTGCCGATACCGTCGATGGTGATTTCCACCACGTCGCCCGCGTGCAGTGTGAAGTCGTCCTGCGGCACGATTCCCGTGCCCGTGAGCAGGATCACGCCGTCGCGGAAAGTATTCTCGCGTCCCAAGTAACCGATCAGGTCCTCGAAAGTGCGGGCCATCTTGGTGATGCTGATTTTGCCCTCGAAGATCTTCGCGCCGTCGCGCGCGATCGACATGCGAATGAAGGTCCGCTCGCGAGCCGGCATGCCGCCGACGAGCGTCACGCACGGCCCCAGCGCGCAGCACTGGTCGTACAACTTGGCCTGCGGCAAGTAGAGGGGGTTTTCGCCCTCGATGTCGCGCGAGCTCATGTCGTTGCCGATCGTGTAGCCGACGAGTTGCAAGCGGGAATTGAGCACCAGGGCCAGCTCCGGCTCGGGCACGCTCCAGTTGGCGTCCTGCCGGATCCGCACGCCTTGCCCTGGCCCGACGACTCGTCCCGGCGTGGCCTTGAAGAATAATTCAGGCCGCGGAGCTTCGTACACCTTCTCGTAAAACGTGGCCGCGCCGGCCGATTCCTCCATGCGAGCCGTGCGGCTGCGGGTGTACGTGACGCCGGCAGCCCAGACTTCCTGGCGATCGATCGGCGCGAGCAGCGTCACTTCTTCCAATGGCACGCGCTTGGACGCACCGTCGACGAGCAACTGTGCCGTCCCGGCGGGATCGGGCGATTCCAGAATTTCATAGAGTGTTTCGTAGTGCCCAGCCGTGAGCGTTAGAGGGACGACCTTGCCGCGCTCGATCAGTCCGACCGACTCCTTGCCCGAGGAAAAACGAACTTTGGCCAGCTTCATACGCGAATCCAATCGTAGTAGAAATCCATGAGTAGGGGTGATTTATCAAATGATTGACACGTCATAAACTAGGGTGGCACGTCCCTGAGCGTCAGTGAAGGTCGTGGAGGGTCGGTACGCGCTCCGACACGCCCTTCGTTCCTCAGGCGTGCCACCCTGAGAGAGCGTGCCCCTCCCTGGGAGATTGTCCGCCGCGATGCACGAGCTTACAAGCGGCGAAATTCGCGCAGCGCTGCAAGCACGCCGAGGATATCCGCCGGCAAGGGCGCGGTGAACTCGATCGGCTCGCCCGTGGTCGGATGCGCGATCTTCAGCCGTAGCGCATGCAACGCCTGGCGCGGAAGCAGTACTTCGGCATCTTCCGGTTGGCGGCTGAGCTCGCCGCGCGTGATCTGGGCGCGGCTGCCGTATTGCCGATCGCACAGCACGGGGCAGCCGATGCTGGCCAAGTGAACGCGAATCTGGTGCGTTCGGCCCGTCCGCGGCGTGATGCGCACGGCAGCGAAGCCGTCGAACCGTTCGATCACTTCGTAGAAGCTGCGGGCCTCGCGACTGTCAGGATCGTCTCGGCGGATGGCCATCTTCTCGCGCTGGCGGGGATGGAAGCCGATCGGCTGATCGATCGTGTCGCGGTCGCGGTCGGGCCGGCCAACCACGACGGCGAAGTATTCTTTTTCCAACGTGCGCTGCTCGAATTGGTCGGCCAGACGCCGATGGGCGAAATCGTTTTTGGCCACGACGATGACGCCGCTGGTGTCGCGGTCGAGCCGATGCACGATACCCGGCCGCGTCGGTCCGCCCATGCTGCTCAACTGGTCGAAATGGTACTGCAGCGCCGAGGTCAGCGTACCCGACCAGTTGCCCTTGGCGGGATGAACGACCATGCCGGGCGGTTTGTTGATCGCCGCCAGCACGTCGTCTTCGTAGAGAATGTCGAGAGGGATGTTCTCGGGACGGGGCGAAGGCCGAGGCAGCTCGGGCAGGACGATGGTCACGTGCTGGCCAACGCGCAGATGATGCGATGCCTTTTCTCGCTTGCCGTCGACCTTGACGTGCGCCGCGTTGATCACTTTCCGCAGGTGAACGCGGCTAAACGCCGGCAGTTGCCGAGCCAAATAGGAATCGAGCCGGGAGTTTTCGAACTCCGGCGAAACCACGAGCTCGATCAGCTCCGGTATCGGCGACGCAGGTGACGCGGTCAGCGGTGTTGGAGTGGCTGGTGATTCGTCGCTCGCCATAGTGGGAATCACCGCGCTGCTCTCGCCGCTGCCGCCTGGTCGTCTGCCGCTTTGCGGCCTAGTCGTCTGCCGCTACGTGACGTGCTCGTCACTTCTTGCCGCCGGCTTTGGGCGGCGTGGCGGTGGGGGTCGCATCGGCAGGCTTTTTCCCGGCGTCCGGCGGGGCGGCTGCCTTCTCCGCGGACTTGTCGGCCGGTTTCGTTTCGGCTGGCTTCGATTCAGGCGCCTTGGGATCCGCCGACTTCTTATCGGCATCGGGCGTCGCCGATGGCGTCGCTTCCTTCTCGGCGTCCGATCCGGTTGCCGGAGTTAGCGGCAGGTCGCTGGTTGAATCACCCGCCGGCGGCCGGTCGAAAAATCCGCCCGCTTTCAAGCTCTCGAGGTTAAAGTCAGGACGCTCCCCGGGCATGCCCGGCGCAAATTGGGATGACCGCGAAGGGGTAACTTGCGCGAACCAATCGTAGAACTGCTTTGTCGAGTCTTGGGACAAGTCGGCCAGGCGTTTCTTCGCCTCACTCTGGTACATGCCTTCGGTCGTGTCCGCGAGTTTTTCGTAGGCTTTGCGGGCTTCGTCCTGATCGTCGAGCGATTCGAGCGATCGAGCCCTTCCCAGCAGAGCGCGCTGGGCCAAGAGCGGATATTCGTTTTGGTTGGCGACCGACGAGTAGTTATCGACGGCGATGTTCAATTCGCGCTTGGCTTGGGTTTTGTCGCTGAACAGGTGGTTCTCGCCCAGCGCGTAGTTGTAATCGGCCAGCGCGATGCGGGCCCACATACCGGCCGCCGTGTCGCGATAGGTTGGCGACTGTGCCATTTCGGAGAGTTCTTCGGGATTGTCGCGCGTGCGGACTTGCTCCCAGGCCTTGAAGTACATGTCCCAGCCGTCGGCGGCAACCGCCGCTCGCTGCCGCGACAAGTAGAGGTACACGCCCAAGATCACGGCGACCGCGATCAGTCCGCCGACGATGGCCCGCGAGTACGGCTTGATCTCTTCGAGCTTGTCGCCAATCCAATCCGCGAGGACGTTGTGTTGCAGTTCGTGCCGACGCTCCGTCTTCATGCCATGCCTGTATGTTGATACGTGTAACGTGCCCTGCTGCGCGTGCCCGATTGGCCGCGCCAAAAAAAGCGCCGGCCGAGAAGCCAGCCGCACCACCGCGAGTATAGGGCGATGTACCGAACAGCGTCAAGGGCGGGTACTTACGTCGTCCGGGCACCAGGGCGCAGGCGGGTATAATATTTGCCAATCGTGCGTCAGCACCTTACGATCATTCCCCTGGCGTGGCATGCTGGTTGGCAGCGCAGTCGCGTCGAGTGAGACCCCCGGAACAGGCGGAAAGTAAGGCGTCACGGATGGCAAACGAACTTAACCCCGCTCAGCGTGACGCCGTGAATACGCTCGCCGGACCCATGCTGGTTCTGGCCGGCGCAGGCACCGGCAAGACGCGGGTGGTCACTTTCCGTATCGCCAATCTTATCAAGAACGGCACATCGCCGGCGCGAATCTTGGGCGTCACCTTCACCAACAAGGCCGCCGCAGAGATGCAGCAGCGGGCGTCGGAATTGCTCGGCAAGCGGCTCCCGGAAAAGCCCGAGATTTCGACGTTTCATTCCTTGTGCGTCCGTATTTTGCGTCGTCAAATCACGCGGCTGGGCTACCCGGCCCAGTTCACCATTTATGATCGAGGCGACCAGGAGGGCCTGGCCCGCGCGGCCTTGCGAGACATCAACGTGCCCGGCGCCGTCCTCCGGCCCGGCGACCTGATCAACCAGATCAGCCGCTGGAAGACGGCCTCGATCCGGCCCCCGCAAGCTGCCCAGTTAGCCGAAAGCGATAAGGATCATCTGGCCGCCATGGCCTATCGCCGCTATCAGCAGGCGCTTAAGAATGCCGGCGCGGTCGATTTTGACGACCTGCTCCTGTGTACCGAAGAGCTGTTCGTCGGCTTCAAGGAAGTCCGACGCGACGAAGCGGCTCGATTCGACCATCTGCTGGTCGACGAGTACCAAGACACCAACGGCCCGCAGTATCAGATCATCAAAGCGCTGGCCAGCGAGCATCGTAATCTGTGCGTGGTGGGCGACGACGATCAGTCAATCTACGGCTGGCGCGGCGCGGAAGTGGCGCACATCCTGGGCTTCCGCCGCGATTGGCCCGAGGCCAAGATCATCCGCCTCGAAGAAAACTACCGCTCCAGCGGCGCGATCCTGGCGCTGGCCAATCGTTTGATCGCCTTCAACTCACATCGGCACGAAAAGGTGCTGCGGGCGTCGCGTCCCGTGGGGCCGGAGCCGCGGATGTTGCAGTTCGCGGATGAAACGGTCGAGTCGGTTCGCGTGGTCGCCGACATCGCCTCGTTGATCACCGGCGGCGTGGCCCAACCGCGTGACATTGCGATTTTGTTTCGCACGAACGAGCAGCCACGGGCGTTCGAAATGGAATTGCGGCGCGCGAAGCTGCCCTACACGCTCATCGGTGGCATGTCGTTCTACGACCGCAAGGAGGTCCGCGACATCCTGGCCTACCTCAAGGTGTTGGTCAGTCCCAGCGACGAGATTTCGCTGCTGCGGATCATCGATAAGCCGGCTCGCGGCATCGGACAAAAGGCGATCAAGTTGCTTTTGGAGCGGGCCGTGTCGCGCGGCCGACCGCTGTGGGAAGTGCTCGGCGAAGCCGATCAGATCGAGGGCCTCGCGCCCACGGCTGTGACGGCGATCGCCCGATTTCGTGCGTTGGTCGAGGACTTCCGCGGGCGACTCGCGCGCGATCCAGTCGTCAACGTCGCACGCGATCTGATTGAGCGGACCAATTACCGGGCGGAAATCGAACGCTTGTACAAGGAGCCCAACGACCAGACGGCCCGTTGGAACACGGTGGAAGAAGTGGTCAACGCCATCGGCGCGTACCAAAAGCGGGCCGACAAGCCGACGCTGGGCGGCTTTCTCGACGACGTTGCGTTGGCCGGGCGAGACGAACCCTCGGACAAGGAAACCAAGCTCAAGCGGAACAACATCGTGCTCATGACGCTGCACAGCGCGAAGGGGCTGGAGTTTCCGCACGTGTATCTAGTGGGCATGGAAGAGGGCTTGCTGCCGCACCATCGGGCCGTGGCCTCGGCCGGCAATGCAATCGACGAGGAACGCCGGCTTTGCTACGTGGGCGTGACGCGGGCCCAAGATCGGTTGACGCTCACGCTGGCACTGTCGCGGCTCAAGTGGGGCAAGAGCCGGCCGACGATACCGAGCCGGTTTCTCTTCGAGCTCTTGGGCAAGGCCGAAAACGCCCGCGCGACAGCCGCGCGGTCCGCCGCGCCAACCGGTCCCGCGGCGTCACGCAAACCGGCTGGCCGCCGCGCGGGCGCGCCGAAGCCGAAGACTGTGGTCAAAGATCGCAGCCGGCGGACGAAGTAAGGCTTCTGGCAATAATTCGCGCGTCATTCCCGAGAATGCGGGAATGACGGTACAGAGTGCGCGGAACGTCGTCAAAACACGCGACCCTAAGGTAGTGGGTCCGTCTGAATTCCATTGGTCGGGTGCCTGGGGTTGACGGGCACCGCGTACTCGTGGTCGGCGAACCCCCAGATTGGCAAGCATCTGTGGGCTCACTTCGTTCGACCACAGGCACCCGGCGGGAATGACGGCGCGCGACGCTACGCCTTCTGCGGTTCGGCCTTCTGTGCATCGCGTTTGGGGCGGTAGACCTCGGTTGCTAGGCCGAAGTGGACTTCGCCTGCCGCGCCGATCGTCTCGCTCAAGGTGGGGTGCGGATGAATGGTCTCGGTCAAGTCGCGGACCGTGCAGCCCATTTCAATCGCCAGGACGCCTTCCGAAATCATGTCGCCGGCGCTCACGCCGACGAGTCCAATGCCCAAAACCCGTTCGGTCTCAGCGTCGATGACCAGCTTGGTCAGCCCTTCGGTGCGACCTAACGCCTGCGCACGGCCGATCGCGGCCCAGGGGTATCGCGAGATCTCGACATTGCGGCCTTCGCGCTTGGCCTCTTCTTCGGTCAGCCCGGCCCAGGCAATTTCAGGATCGGTGAACACGACGGCTGGAATCGCCAGGGCATCGAACTTCGCGGGCTCGCCCAAGATCACTTCGACGGCCACCTTGCCCTCGTGCATCGCTTTATGGGCAAGCATCGGGTCGCCGGCCACGTCGCCGATGGCAAAAATGTGAGGGTCAGCCGTGCGCTGCTGCCGGTCGGCTTGCACGAACCCACGCCGATCCACCTCGACCTGCGTGTTTTCCAGCCCCAAGCCGGCGCTGTTCGGCTTTCGACCGACTGACACCAGCACACGGCTGAATCGCTCAGTCCGCGCGCCTTCGGGGCCTTCGAGCGCGACTTCGACCGCATCTCCGCGGTCGGTCAGCGAGGCGACCTTGGTATCGAGATGAATTGCGTGCATCACGTTTTTCAACCGCGCATGCAGCGGGCGGACGAGATCGCGATCGACGCCCGGCAGCAGACCGCTGGTCAGCTCAACCACAGTCACCTTGCTGCCCAACTCCGCGTAGACAGTACCTAGCTCCAAGCCAATGTAGCCGCCGCCCACGACCAACAGGCTCTCAGGCAGGTCCACCAGATTCAACGCACCCGTGGAATCCATCACGCGGTCGGTAGGCAAGTCAAAGGCCGGAATCTTGGTCGGCAGGCTGCCGGTGGCCAGGATGCAATGTTCGAATGAGAGGTGATCGCCGTCGCGCGTCGTGGGGTCGCCGCCGGTGAGGACGAGCGACTGCGAATTCTCGAACGCGCCACGGGCATGAACGACGCGGACCTTGCGCTGCTTGGCCAATTGCCGCAGCCCGCCGGTGAGCGATTGAATGATCTTCTCTTTGCGGGCCCGCAAGGCATCGAGCGCGATGGTCGGCTTCTCGAACTTCAGCCCCCACTCGTCCATCTCGCGAACTTCGGCAATCACTCGGGCAACATGCAACAGGGCCTTCGACGGAATGCAACCGCGCAACAGGCAGGTGCCACCAAGTTGCGGATCGGCTTCGACCAAGACGACGTCCATGCCCAAGTCGGCGGCCAAAAACGCCGCCGTATATCCACCGGGACCTCCCCCTAAAACAACCAACTGAGTTTGCATGACTTCCCTTTCGCGGACATCGAGCAGATTACAATCCGAAACTCGCGGCGCCCATTTGCAGCCGCAATTCGCAACGGGCAGCCGATAATTCCACTAATTCTACCGCTAAAGGGTAGCGTGGGGGAGCGTGGGGTCAATGCAACGGAAAAAACCGGCTCGTGAGTCCCATGCCAGCCCCAACATACGCTAAGAAACGGCCGCTGCTATAGATTACAGTGAACGTCTACCGCCTTGTGGCCAATAGAAAAAACCCACGGGATCAATCCCGTGGGCCTTTGGTTTGCGCATAAAACGAGCCGCTAGGGAGGGGTTGGTATCCTTGGCGGCTCTAGCCGCAGCTTCTTAAGAGCGGCTACCCGGCAGTCCACCAGTGGATCGGGCTGGATCAAGTGAATTCTCAGGAGAGAAAAACGGCGTGCCTAAGGTAGAACCGACCCTCGGGCGCTCGTCTAGTGTGATTCTAGAGACTGGTTTCCCGGTCCGGGCTTCCTAGGTGCCAGTGCCTACTATTGGAGTGGAGCCACGTTGCCCGTTGCATAGTTGCAGCGGGCTGCCCACCCCTAATGCAAGCCAAGTAACATGCCTACCAAAACCAATGAACTGACCAAGGCGTTTGTTGCCCGCGACATCGCCGGTAATGCGTACATCCTCGAAGCATGGGTTACCGTGTATCACGACCGTAATAGCACAATTCCGGGAATCACGACCCTCTTTACCGAAGACGGGCAAATCGTGGGCTGGGTTCGCCAAGGGCACTACCAGATCGACGACCTTGAACTTTGGTCGGATGATCCCGACGCACCCTAGACCCAGAGGCATTCGGCCAAAAACACTAGTTGGCTGTAGCTCGAAACGGATACAATGGCCCCTTCCACCGGGACGAGGCGACATCGCTGCTCGCCCTCATGGCCACAAAAAGGGGTTCCACGAATGCTGCTGAAGAATGTCCACGTCACGCACTTCAAGTGCGTCAAGGATTCCACGGAATTTACCATTGATCCAGATGTGACCTGCCTCGTTGGCAAGAACGAGAGCGGTAAGACTGCGCTTTTGCAGGCAATCGAGAAGATCAATCCTCTGGATGATGAAAAGACAACCTTCGACATATTGGACTATCCAGCTAACGAAATCACCGAATACAAGCGCCGAGCATCTAAGCAACCTGATAACGCGATCATCACTCAGTGGGAACTGGAACAGCAAGACTTGGAGGCAGTGGACGACGCATTCGGTGAAGGAGTTGTAACTGGCCCCAGCTTGCGGATCACCAAGGGCTACGGCAAGCACGAAGAATGGGACTTTACGTTCGACGAAGCAAAGGCGTTTCACAATTTAATTACCTCCCACGAGTTGTATGCGGAAGAGCGCACCGCGTTCCAACAGGCCGGAGACCTAAAGGCGGTCTACAACATTCTGAACAAAAAGAGAGCTTCCGGAACCGAACCGCCTGAAGAAGCCCGGTCACCCCGTGAAGAAGCATTTTTTGACGTTCTCAAGAAGGACTTCAAAACAAGATCGATTCGGCAAGCGGTTGTAGCCCTGTTGCAGGAACGATTGCCGAAGATCGTCTACTTCAGCGAGTACCTGCGTCTACCCGGCCAAATCTCGCTCGATGACCTGAAACAAAGGATGGCGACCGACAATCTCAGGGATGGTGATCGCATTTTCCTCGCGCTCTTGTCGATGATTGGAAGACAACCTGAAGAATTGGAGAGCATCGGGGAGTTTGAGCCGCTTCAACGTGAATTAGAGGGTGCGTCAAGTGGGCTTACGAAAACCATCTTCAAATACTGGAAGCAGAATCGGCACCTGCGAGTGCATTTCAGATTCGAGCAAGGCTTGCGAAACGACGAGCCGCCGTTCGACTCCGGCTACGTTATGCGGACGCGGATTGAAAATACGCGCCACGGAGTGACAACTCGATTCGACGAACGAAGTAGCGGATTCGTTTGGTTTTTCTCATTTCTGGTCTGGTTTGGACAGGTCAGAGACAACTTCGGCGAGGACGTGATCTTGCTGCTTGACGAGCCGGGGATGGGATTGCATGCCAAGGCTCAAGCGGACCTGCTGCGTTATATTGACGACGAACTAGCTGACAAATATCAGGTCATCTATACAACCCACTCGCCATTTATGATTAGTCCTTCCCACTTGCTCCGGGCGCGTACGGTCGAGGACGTGCTGCAAAAGGCTGCAAAGCCGGGCGATGATGATATTGAATTGGGTACGAAAGTGGGCGACGACGTACTGAGTACAGACAGAGATACGTTATTCCCTCTACAAGCCTGCCTCGGATACGAAATCACTCAGACTCTTTTCATCGGTGAGAACTCGTTACTGGTTGAAGGGCCGTCCGAGATTCTCTACCTACCTTGGTTCAGCCGAAAACTCAAATCACTGAATCGTCAAGGACTTGACAATCGTTGGACCTTGACACCGTGCGGTGGAATCGACAAGGTTCCCGCATTCTTATCGCTCTTTGCACCGGTATTATTCACGATCCGCTGCGGTTTTGTCGCGGGCGTTTTTCCGTGCGGAGGAAGGGCAGCGGGGTCGTGGGCATCGCGCACCGCCCCCTGACCCCCAGAGACCAGTTGAATTGGGTG
>Ga0163144_10010601_pt1 | contig 19613 bp, 14 predicted proteins | sample OliLak19BULKMAT1_FD_123175 | JGI IMG/M metagenome (GOLD analysis project Ga0163144, IMG submission 123175) | Freshwater microbial mat bacterial communities from Lake Vanda, McMurdo Dry Valleys, Antarctica - Oligotrophic Lake LV.19.BULKMAT1 | ecosystem: Environmental > Aquatic > Freshwater >... | reverse complement strand
GGAAGTGCGCCACCACGAAGTACGTGTCGGTCTGCTGAAGGTCGGCCGGTGGCGACGAGTGCATGACGCCGGAGATGCCGCCAATGGTGAACATCGCGATCAGCGCGATCGCGAACTTCATCGGAACGGTGAAGCGGATCTCGCCGGACCACATCGTGGCGATCCAGTTGAAGATCTTCACGCCGGTCGGGATCGCGATGAGCATCGTCATCAGCGAGAAGATCGAGTCGGCCACAGCTCCCATGCCGACCGCGAACATGTGGTGGGCCCACACGCCGAAGCCGAGGAAGCCGATCATGATGCCCGAATACACCATCACGTTGTAGCCGAAGAGCGGCTTCCGCGAGAAGGTCGGGAGCACTTCGGACACGAGACCGAAGGCCGGGAGGATCAGGATGTAGACCTCGGGGTGACCGAACACCCAGAACAGATGCTGCCAGAGGAGCGGGTCGGCGCCGGCGGCGATCGCATAGAACGTCGTCCCGAAGAAGCGATCCATCAGGAGGAAGAACAGCGCAATGGTGATCGGCGGGAAGGCGAGGATCACGAGGAACTGCACGACGAACGACATCCAGGTGAACATCGGCATGCGCATGAGGGTCATGCCCGGCGCACGCAGGTTGATGATCGTCGTGATGAAGTTGAAGGCCGCGGCGAGGGACGAGATGCCGAGGATCTGGAGGCCGAGCACCCAGAAGTCGATGTTCGGACCGCTGGAGAAGCGGGTCGTCGTGAGCGGCGCGTAGCCGAACCATCCGGCGTCCGGGGCCACTTGGAACAGGATGGGGAGGGTGATGAAGATGCCGCCGAGCAGGTAGACCCAGTAGGAGAACGCGTTGAGTCGCGGGAAGGCGACGTCACGCGCGCCGATCTGGAGCGGAATCAGAAAGTTGAAGAACGCGGCCGAGAGCGGCATGACGGCGAGGAAGACCATCGTCGTGCCGTGCATCGTGAACAACTGGTTGTACGTCTCGGCGCTCACGAAGCCCATGTTCGGCCTCATGAGTTGCGTGCGGATGAGCGTGGCTTCGAATCCGCCGACGATGAAGAAGAAGAGCGCGGTCCAGAGGTACAACGTGCCGATCCGCTTGTGATCGACCGTCGTGATCCAACTCCAGATCCCGGTGTTCTCAGGCTCCGTCGACGCGTGGGACGCGGTCGTGGGAGCAGCGATGGATGCCATGTGTCAGAATCTCCGTATCACTTGAGCGACCGCAGGTACGCCACGACATCGGCGATCTGCGCGTCGGTGAGGCCCGCGGTGACGGGGCCCTTGAGCAACGGCTCGTACTCGCCGATGCCGATGGTGTTCATCAGAGCGCCGGGCTTCATCTTCTTGGCGTTCTTGATCCAGCGGGCGAGGGTGGGCGCGTCGTTCGTGAAGAGCCCGCCGCCGATCGTGTGGCGCGTGGCCAGGTGCGTGAGATTGGGACCGATGGGCGACATCGCCATCGGGTTGCCATTGATCGCGTGGCACCCGATGCAGCCGCCCAGGATGAACGACTGCTGACCGCGCGTGGCGTCGCCACCGGCGAGCAGGCCGTCATCGAACGGCAGATCGGCCGGAATCGGCGTCTTCGGGATGACATGATCGGGGAGATCCGCCGCTGGGAAGAAATATCCGATTTCCGGCTCCGCGGCAGGCACCGAGTCAGTGACGGTGACACTCGGATTGGACGCGACCGTGACCAGCGTGGTCGTGCCCGGCGTGCCCGGCGCGCCGGTGGCGGGCGTGCGATGCGGCACGGCGACTGTCGCCTGATGCCGGGCCCACGATTCGAACTCGGCGGGCTCCACCGTGAACAGGCGGAACTTCATGTTGGCGTGACTTGACCCGCAGTATTCCGTGCAGAAGCCGTTCCACGCCGAGGAGCCGAGATCCGCGTTGGGCGTGAACCACATGTAGTTCGTCTTGTTCGTGATGAGGTCGCGCTTGCCCCCCATCTGCGGAATCCAGAACGAATGCAGCACATCCTTCGTCTTGAGCACGAAGTTCGTGGTGCGTCCGAGCGGGATGTAGACCTCGTTCGCGGTGCTGAAGCCGAACTCCGGGTAGTGGAACTCCCACCACCACTGGTGGCCGGTGACCTCGACCGTCAGCGCGCCCGCAGGAGCCGGGGCCTGCGTCTCGAAGATCGTCTTCACCGTCGGAATCGCGATGAGCACGAGGATCACGGCCGGAATGACCGTCCAACTGATTTCGAGCGCGACGTTGCCGTGGATCTGCTTCGGCGCCGCGCCACCGGGGCGCTTGCGGAAGCGGAAGATCGTGAAAATCAGGGCCGCTTCAACGACGACGAAGACGATCGTGCCCCAGAAGAGCAGACGATCGAAGAGATTGTCGATTGCCGTGTTGAAATCGGAATTCGGATTGAATGTGGAATTCGGATATTCCGTCATTCCACATGCGGAGAGCGTCAGCAGAGCCGCTGCAATGAGCAGGGCTGGTGCGGCCTGACGCAGGCGCAGCATCGACATCGGGTCTCGTGGCTTGGGGGGATCTGTCGTGACCATGCCGTAGGGGTCGCGACTGTCGTACTGGTAGCTATGGGTATCTACGGCATCTACAAAAAATTACCCCACCCGATTGGGTGGGGCAAGCGGAATAATACGGAAAAGCGCTGTTCTGGTATGAGTTCGGACCGAAGGGTCCGTGGCAACGCGAGAACGGCCGGCCGCGCGGACCTTTAAATGTCGTCCGAGGTCTCGATCTTGACCGAGTGCTGGTCCTTGACCTTGTTCACCATGATTTCGAGGGCCTGCCGGATCTGGGCGACCGCCTCTCGCGCCGCGCGGACCTTGTTCTGCTCGCCGCCGCCACGCCCCAGGGCGATAATCATCCCCGAGACCTGGTCGGCAACCATGCCGAACTGCCCTTTGAGCTGCCCTTGAAGCGGGACTGCGGCCCGCTTGATCTGACTCGGGATAATCCCCGCGCCGCGGTTGTTCTTCACGTCGATCGCCATGCGCTCGACCATGCCGTGGATGGACTGAATGGTGGTGAGTGCATCCACCAGGGTCTTCATCTTCTGAGTGCCGGCGCCGTCGAGTTTTGTGCCTGCCATTGGGACTTCAACTCCGATGAATGATGTAAGAGGAAAGAGAACGGCCTTCCTTCCTGCCTTCCTTCCTGCCTTTACTGCCGCTCGCCGGTCATCCGCTTGGGGTCGAGTACATCGTCTAGCTGTGCGCGGGTGAGGAGCTTCTGTTCCAGCACCAGCTCGGCGACGCCGCGGCCGCTCTCCAACGCTTCCTTGGCGAGTGCGGTGCACTTCTCGTACCCGAGGCTCGGCAACAACGCGGTCACGAGGCCGATCGAGCGTTCTACGAAGTGGCGCATCACGTCGGGATTGGCTTCGATTCCATCGATGCACTTCTCCCGCAGCACACGCGCCGCGTTGGTCATCGCACTGATGTTGCGGAGCAACCGGAACGCGATGATCGGCTCGAACACATTGAGCTGCAACTGCCCCGCTTCGGCGGCCATCGTGACGGTCATGTCGCCGCCAATCACGTCGAAGCAGACCTGATTCACCATCTCAGGGATCACCGGGTTCACCTTGCCGGGCATGATGCTCGAGCCGGGCTGCATCGCGGGAAGCCGGATCTCGCCGAAGCCTGTGCGCGGGCCGCTTGAGAGCAACCGGAGATCGTTGCAGATCTTGCTCTGCTTCACGGCGCAGCGCTTGAGCACGCCGGAGAGCTGCACGAAGGATCCCGTGTCGCTTGTCGCCTCCACGAGATCCGGCGCGGTGATCAGCGCGAGTCCTGTCACCTGCGACAGATGCGTGCGGACCTTCTCGGCGTAGCCATTGGGCGCGGTGATGCCGGTGCCGATGGCGGTCGCGCCCATGTTGATCTCGCGGATCAGCGCCTTGGCTTCCTCCAGACGATCAATGTCCTCGGCGATCGTGTGGCCGAAGGCATTGAACTCCTGCCCGAGCGTCATCGGGACGGCGTCCTGCAACTGCGTGCGCCCCATTTTCACGTGCGGCGCGAACTCCGTGCCCTTCTTGAGGAACGCCGCCACGAGCAGGCGCATCTCGGCCTGCAGTTTCCCAATGGCCGCGTGGAGCGCGAGCTTCACCGCGGTGGGATACACGTCGTTCGTGCTCTGCGCGAGGTTCACATGTTCGTTGGGATGCACGCGCTCGTAGTGGCCGCGTGTTTCGCCGAGGAGCTCGAGGGCGCGGTTCGCGATCACCTCGTTGGCGTTCATGTTGGTGGAGGTGCCGGCGCCTCCCTGAATCATGTCGACGCGGAAGTGCTCGTGGTGCGTGCCGGCTTCAATCTCATGACAGGCGCGTACAATGGCGTCGGTGACATCGGCCGGGAGATTGCCGAGCTCGCGATTCGCCAGTGCGGCGGCCTCCTTCACCTGCGCGAGTGCGATGACCAGCTCGGGGAACTCGCGGAGCGTGACGCCGGTGATGGGGAAGTTCTCGATCGCCCGGAGCGTCTGCACGCCATAGAGCGCGGCCTGCGGGACATCGCGCGTGCCGAGGAGATCTTTCTCCTTGCGCGTGGGGCCGCCGAATCCGGCGGCGCGGTCCTTCCCGGAGAGCGAGGCATCGGCGGACTGGAGACGGGCCGCGAGCACGCGCGCCGAGCGCCCGAGGAGTGCGGCGTGGAGGCGCGGCTGGTCCTTGAGGAGCGGCTCGAGGGTGCCGCGATCGAAGCGCAGCGCACTGATGCGCGACACGACGCGCCCTTCGGTGTGGTGCGTGTCATCCTCTTCCTGCAGGAGGAGACTCTCTCCGACGATCTCGCCGGGGCCGAGCGTTGCGAGGCGCGTGGCTGGCTCGCCACCGGTGAGTTCGATCGCGAGGGTGCCCTCAAGGAGGACCCAGAAGGCTTGGCGGGTATCGCCATCGCGGAAGAGGCGTTCGCCGACCTCGTACTCGACGCGCTCGCTCGCGCGCGAGAGATGCCAGAGGATCTGGTCGGGGAGATTGACGAAGAACGGGACGGTGGCGAGCGGAGAGGCAATCATGGTATGCGAAAGCTATATGTGGGCGTCGGGAGAGACCGGGTCACATGCCCGGACCGGAGGTGAGCTGGCGTACGAGGCGGTACATGAACTCGAGTCCTTCGTAGAACGACTTGGAGGAGACGTTCTCGTTCATGCCGTGCGCGTTGGCGTTCTCGTAGAAGAGGCCCGAGATGCCGTACACCGGAATGCCGGCGTTGCGGAGGAAGCGGCCATCGGTGGCGCCGGTGCTCATGGTGGGAACGGTGGGCATGCCGGGCCACATCTCCTGTGCGGTGCGCTCGAAGGTGCGGAGGAGGTCTGCGGTGAGGGGTGAGGCGGGCGAATCCTCGGCGGCGCGCTCGACCGTGATGTGGACGGAGGTGTCGGCGACGGCCGCAACGATGCGGGCCTGCACCGTCTCCATGGTTTCGTCGGGAAGGATGCGGCAGTTGACCGTGGCGCGGGCCCGCTGCGGGAGGGCGTTCATGGCGTGGCCACCGCTGAGCATCGTGGCGACGCAGGTGGTGCGCATGCGCGAGTTGTTCGAGGGGTCGCGGGCAATGATCGCGGCCGCGGCATCATCGCGCTCGTTGGCGACGATGCGGCGCATCGCGGCGCCGGTCTCCCCGCCGACAATCTCGGCCTGCCGTGCGAAGTAGGCGCGCGAGACCTCGTTGAGCTTCACCGGCTGGTGCGATTCGCCAAAGCGGGCGAGGGCGCGGGCGAGCGAGTAGATGGCGTTATCCGGGCGCGGGACCGAGCTGTGGCCACCGGAATTCGTGGCCTCGAGAATGAAGTTCGCGACCTTCTTCTCGCTCGCCTGCACGTCGTTGGAGATACGACGGCCATCTTCCATGCGACCACCACCCCCTTCGTTCAGCGCGTAGGCGGCATCGAGCAGCTCGGGGCGATTCGCGAGAATCCACTTCACGCCATTTTCAGGACCGCCCTCTTCGTCCGCCGTGAGGGCGACGATGATATCGCGATCCGGGGTGATGCCCTCAGCGCGCATGCGGAGGAGCAGGGTGAGATGAATGGCGCTCTCGTCTTTGTCGTCGGCGACGCCGCGGCCGTAGAACGAACCGTTCTGTTCAATGAAGGTGAATGGCGGGAGAGTCCAGTCGCGCGGATCGGCCTCGACGACATCGATATGCGAGAGCAGCAGGATCGGCTTCTGCGCACGGGAGCGGCCGCGCATGCGCACGACCAGGTTGCCCTTTCGCGGCGCGTTCTCCACCACGATCACGTCCTCGCTCGGGAAGCCGGCGGCGCGCATGTGGCGGGCCATCGCCTCGGCGGCGGTGACGGTGTTCCCGACGGAGTGCGTGGTGTTGATCTCCACGAGTTCCTTGAGGAGGGCGCGGGCCTGCGATTCCCAGCGGGAGAGGGGGCGCTGCTGCTGCGCACCGAGCGGGGCCGCGAGGACAGCGCCGAGCATGGCGGGGAGCAGGGCGAGGGTCGCGAGGGCGATCTGAAAGCGGATCGAACGGCGCATGCGAGGCGGATCCGGGGGAAGAGATGGACGGTTGCCGACCTCTGCATCTTGGCTCTGCCGGTCCGGGGAAGCAACCGGGGCGAACGCTTGAGCGGCACCGTACCGCCGTACCGTGCCGCCGTACCGTGCCGCCGTACCGTGCCGCCGTACCGTGCCGCCGTACCGTGCCGCCGTACCGCTGTCGCTTCGCGCGGGAATGTGTAGGATATGCGGACGCGCTTCTCTCACCCGATGGAGTCCCAAGTGTCGACCAGCCGTCGCGACTTTCTTGCTACCACCGCTGCGGCCGTTGCCGCGGTATCGCTCACGCCCAATGCGGCGGCCGCCTCGGCGACGCCCGCCTCGGCGACGCGCGCTTCTGCGACGCCGCTGACGCGGGCCCGTCCCACCGTGATCTCCAGCGCGAACGGCCTGCGCGGCGTGAAGGTCGCGTACGATCAGATCGTCGGGGGCGGCGACACGCTCGATGCGATCATTGCCGGCGTCAACATCCAGGAGCTCGATCCGGACGATCAATCGGTCGGGATCGGCGGCTTCCCGAATCGCGATGGCGTTGTGCAGCTCGATGCGAGCTGCATGCATGGGCCCACGAAGCGCGCCGGTGCGGTGGGGTGCCTCGAGGATATCGCGACGCCGAGTTTGGTGGCGAAGGCGATCATGGATTACACCGATCACATCCTGCTGGTGGGCGAGGGTGCGCGGCAGTTCGCGATTGAGATGGGCTTCAAGACGCAGAATCTGCTGACCGAGAGGACGCGGCAGGATTGGCTGCGGTGGCGCGCGCGGTTGAATCCGAACGACGCGCACCTTGATCACGACGGCAATGTCGCGATCAAGTTCTCGACGGGGACGATCAACATGAATGCCGTGAATGCGGCGGGCGACATCAGCTCGGTCACGACGACGAGCGGGATGGCGTGGAAGGTACCGGGGCGCGTGGGCGACTCGCCGATCATCGGGGCGGGGCAGTACTGCGACAACACGGTCGGCGCGGCGGGCTCCACCGGACGCGGCGAAGCGAACATCAAGGTGTGTGGCGGCTTCCTGACCGTGGAGTTCATGCGCCAGGGGCTCTCACCGCAGGCGGCCTGCCTCAAGATGCTCGAGCGTCTGGTGGCGATGACGGAGACGCGGCTCCTCGATGCACGCGGGCGGCCGAACTTCGACCTGCAGGTCTATGCGGTGAACAAGGCCGGCGAGTATGGATCGGCGACGTTGTACGAGGGAGCGGATTTTGCGGTCTGTGATTCGAGGGGCGCGCGATTGGAGCGGTGTGCGTTCGTGTATGCGCGCGCTCGTTAGCGGATGAAGGCGGGAGGCGGGAAGTGGGCGGGCCGTACGGCCCGCCTTCCTACAACCGCCATCCTTCATCCCGTCTTGAAGTTCGACGCTGTTCCGCTCACGCGGTCTGCGGCCTGCACGAGCACGTTGGCCGCGGCGGCGATCTCCTGCGTGCTCGCGCTCTGTTCTTCGCTGGCGGCGGCGACGTCCTGCATGGAGTTCGCGAAGGCCTGCGTGCCGTGCGCCAGTGAGTCGAGCTTCGCGGTGATCTCACCGGCCAGCGTATGGCCGGAGTTCGCGGAGCTGCCCATGGCGGTGATCCAGGCGTCGCCCTCACCGACGGCGCGTTCGACTTGCGTGAAGGCCTGACGTCCGCGGGAGGTCGCGCTGCGCACGGCTTCGACTGCGGAGCGCGTGCGCGCGCCGGAGGAGGAGGCCGTCTCCATCTGCGCAATCAGTTCCTTCATGAGGTCGTCCACCTTCGCAGCGGCCTCGGAGGTCGTCTGCGCGAGGCGACGCACTTCGTTGGCGACAACGGTGAAGCCTTCGCCATGTTCGCCGGCGCGCGCCGCTTCCATTGCCGCATTCAAGGCGAGGAGTTTGGACTGACGCGCGATCTTCTGCACGAGTGCGACGAAGGTCCGGATCTCATCCGAGGCAGTGGCCAGTGCGGCCGTCGCACGCGCCCCCTCTTGCACACCCTGCGCGAGCTCGTCGAGACGGCGGGCGCCTTCGTCGAGGATCTCGGCGTTCTCCGTCGCGAGCGACTTGAGCTTGGTGTTACGCGCCACGCCCTCGGAGGCGCCGGACGAGAGATTCCCCGCCAACCCAGCGAGGCGGGTGGCATCGAGCGAGAGGGTGCGAATCGTGTCGGCCATCGACACGGCCTCCAGGCTCAGGGTGCTCGCCGTTTCGGCGATGCCCGAGGCGGCCTGCGCCATGTGTTCCGTGGAGGCCGTAATCTCCGTGGCGCGCTGGCCGGTGACGGTGGAGTTCTCGCGGATCAGCTTGGTGAGGCGCCGGAGGCTCTCGGTCATCTCGACCATGGCGCGGCCCAGTCGCCCGAGCTGGCCGCCAGCCAACGCGGCATCTGGGGTGTGCGTCAGGTCCCCGGCCGCAATCCACTCGGCGACGTCGGCGAGGCCGCGAATCTGGTTGCCGACAATGGGGGAGATCAGGAAGCGAAAGACGAGCGCGGCCGCGCCGACCGCAGTCGCGACGAGCAGGGCGACGAACCAGGCGAGGTTCCCCGCAGCGGAGAGCTCGCCGAGAATGTCGCGTCCGGCAGCCAGCAGGGTGATGACGGCGAACGTCCCGAGGACCGCGGCCCAATTGGCGACGCGGTCGATGATGTGGGTTCGGACGTGCGGTTCGGAGCCGGTCGTGTTGGAGCCGGGGTCCGAGGGGGCTAAATTGGTCAGAATCCCTTCCACAGACGATGACAGACTTCGAAATTGAGCCGATCGGCTACGACCCATCGGTGGTCGAGGCGCGCTGGCGTAGCACTTGGGCCGAGCGTGGCACCCACCGCACCGACATCGCGAATGGCGAGCGGCCGTTCTATGCGTTGATGATGTTCCCGTACCCGTCGGCGGAAGGGCTGCACGTCGGGAATCTCTTTGCGTTCACTGGATGTGATATCTATGCGCGATTCCAACGCTTGCAAGGCCATACGGTCTTCCAGCCGCTGGGCTACGACGCCTTTGGGATTCACTCGGAGAACTTCGCGCTGAAGGTCGGGAAGCACCCGATGGACCTGATCCCGAGCAACATCCGCAACTTCCGTCGCCAGTTGGACCGCGCGGGGTTGATGGTCGATTGGTCGCGCTCGGTCGATACCACGGCGCCGGATTACTACAAGTGGACGCAGTGGGTCTTCCTGCAGCTGTACAAGCAGGGGCTCGCGTACAAGAAGGCGGCGGCGGTGAACTGGTGCCCGTCGTGCAAGACCGTGCTGGCGAACGAGCAGGTGGAGGGTGGCACGTGCGAGCGCTGCGGCACGGTGGTGGAGCAGCGGTTCTTGGAGCAGTGGTTCTTCAAGATCTCGGATTACGCGCCGCGGCTGTTGAAGAACCTGGAGACGTTGGATTGGTCGCCGACGACGGTGCAGGCGCAGCGGAACTGGATCGGAAAGTCCGAGGGCGCCAAGCTGCGCTTCACGGTCGATGGTGTGACCTCGAAGATCGAAGTCTTCACAACGCGCCCTGATACGATCTTCGGGGCGACGTATCTCGTGCTCGCGCCGGAGCATTCGCTGGTGGAGCAGCTCACGACGCCGGCGCAGGAGGGCGTAGTGCGCGCGTACCGCGCGAGCGCGTCGAAGCAGGACTTGGTGACGCGCAAGTCGACGAAGGAAAAGACCGGAGAGTTCACGGGCTCGTACGCGGTGAATCCGGCGACGGGGGCGAAGATCCCCATTTGGATTGCCGACTATGTGCTGATGGAGTACGGGACGGGCGCGATCATGGCCGTGCCTGGGCACGACGAGCGCGACTTCGAGTTCGCCGAGAAGTTCGCCCTGCCGATTCCGCGCGTTGTGGCGGGCGAGGGACAGGATGCGCGGACGCCCTTCGATGGTGCGGCGTACGTCGGCGACGGCGTGCTCGTGAACTCGGGTGAGTTCGACGGCCTCGGCGTGACGGAAGGGAAGGCGAAGGTGACGGCTTGGCTCGCGTCGAAGCACGCGGGTGAGGCGGTGACGAATTATCGCCTGCACGATTGGTGCATCTCGCGTCAGCGCTATTGGGGTCCGCCGATTCCGATCGTCTATTGCGATGATTGCGGCACCGTGCCCGTGCCGGAGTCGCAGTTGCCGGTGGTGTTGCCGAATATTCCCGACTTCAAGCCGGATGACTCGGGTGTCTCGCCGCTGGCGCGTCACGAGGAGTGGTATCGCACGCCGTGCCCGACGTGCGGCAAGATGGCGCGTCGCGAGACGGATGTGAGCGACACCTTCTTGGACAGCGCCTGGTATTTCCTGCGCTATCCGAGCGTGGGGAATGATGCCGTGGCGTTCGACCAGGCCACCACGAAGAAGTGGTTACCGGTGACGACGTACATCGGCGGGAATGAGCACGCGGTGCTGCATCTGCTGTACTCGCGCTTCATCACGATGGTGCTGCACGATGCCGGACTGCTGGACTTCGAGGAGCCGTTCACGAAGTTCCGCGCGCACGGGCTGATCATCCGTGAGGGCGCGAAGATGTCGAAGTCGAAGGGGAATGTGGTGAACCCCGACGACTATATCGAGCAGTGGGGCGCGGATGCGTTCCGCACGTATCTCATGTTCCTTGGCCCGTTCGAGGAGGGAGGCGACTTCCGCGACGCGGGGATCAGCGGCGTGAAGCGGTTCCTGGATCGTCTCTGGGCTTCTGTGCGCGATTGCGATCACGGGGCCGCGGCGGACGACGACGTGAAGCGCAAGCTGCACGCGACGATCAAGAAGGTCGGTGAGGATGTACCCGCGCTGAGCTACAACACGGCGATTGCGGCGATGATGGAGTACATGAACGCGCTGCGGAAGGGCGAGCGGCCTACAGCGCGCGCGGAAGTGGAGCCGTTGGTACAGATGGTCGCGCCGTTCGCGCCGCATGTGGCCGCGGAACTCTGGGAGATGCTCGGGCACAAGTCGAGTGTGTTCGACTCGCGCTGGCCGGCATTTGACCCCTCACTGCTCGTGTCGGACACGATTGAGCTGGTGGTGCAGGTCGGCGGGAAGACGCGCGGGAAGCTTGTCGTCTCGAAGACGATCACACAGGATGAAGCGCTGGCGGCGGCGCGTGCGGATGCGTCGATCGGGAAGTTCATCACCGGCGAGCCGAAGAAGGTGATTCTGGTGCCGGGGCGGTTGTTGAGCGTGGTGGTGTAGCGCGCGCGTCGGGTCTATCGGCCAAGCACGACGTCGATCCCGTGAATGACCTGCTCAAGCCGCTTCGGCGGAAGTTTCTTTACGCGATCGGCGAGGAACCGGCGGTCGATGGTGATCAGCTGCAACGCCTTCGCTACCGAGTCCTCCGGCAACCCAGAGACCGCGGCCGACAGCAGGACGTTTCCCGGCGCATCCGCCCAACGCAAGTTGGTCGTCAGCGGTACGCAGACGGCGGTGGCGATTCGGTTGCGGTTCAGCGGATCGCCTTGCACGATCTCTACCACTGCGTCTCCTTAGGCACCCGGCGACCCGCGGAGGCCACGAACGGATCCGTCTCGTCCGCGAGCTGATCCACGACACGGTTCATCGCGTCCGTGACTTCCTCGGGAGCTTATCGCGCAACGGTGCAACTCCCGGAGACCAGGAGAACTCAAATGTCTTCTGCAGTAGTACGGGCTGCGCGGGCAAGAAGAGGGGGGCGTTCTCCCGTCCGGGCTCTGAAAGCTGCGCTACGATATTGAAGAGAATCAGCGCGAGTTGGGAGACATTGAAACTGATGCTTCGGGGTGCGGCCGGTGCAGTCGGTGCGCTGTTCATCGATCGCGCCCAACGGGACTCATTCAACCGACAGGTCTGAGGCTGCGGCGCCCCTCGGCGAGACTACTTTCCGCCGTTGCAAGTTGCTCTCCGGTACTGGACTGTTGATACGAGCGTTCTGCTTGAGGGAGAAGCAGATGCCCGCCGGCACCCGTTCAGCGTCGTGCGCTACGCCGCGGCATCAGGGACTCGCGCGGACCCACCGCCAGATCTCCCGAGGGGTCGGTTCCTTCCCGTGCATGAGCATCGCCGTGGCAAACACCTTCCCGGCCGCGGTGCGAAATACGAACACCGCGCCCAAGAGTACCGCCAACGAGAGTGCAACCTCCCACCACGCGACACTCGTCATCACCAATCGCAGTGGCAGCACCGCCATCGAGGTGAGTGGGAAGATCGAGAACACCAAGGCCGCCGTGCTGTCCGCCTTATCCAGCAGCGCGAAGGCCAGTCCCATGGGGAGCATGGGCACGAACAGGAGTAACGAGCGCGTCGAGCTATTGGGGTCATCGATGGTCGCGGCGAGCGCCGCCATGAACGAAAACCACATCGCGACGCCAAGCAGCGTGATCAACAGGATCAGCGCGAGCATCCCGAAGTCGGAGGCGATGGGTGGAAGCGAAATCGAGGGACGCCCCATCGCCATCATCTGTTCGGTGACGCGATGCGTCTTTTCGCCGGTGATGCCGACGAAGATGGTGCCGAAACCGGTAAGGAGAATCGTCAGGCCGAACCCGAGAATTGCGGCGGTCGCAATCTTCGTCGACTTGGCGACGGGTGTCACACCGCCCTGCACGATCGTCGTCGCGATCCGCATCGGGGTCATCACGCGCGCGAGATCCTCCGGCGAGGTGATGAGTCCCGCCATCGTTGCCTGCTGCCGCGCCGCATTGAGCGCGCGCTCGAGCGGCTCGGTCCAGCCGGCACGCCTTCGTATCACCAGCTCCGCGTCGGTCGCCGAACGAACGATCAACGCGCCGCCGAGCGTCTCATCGGTGACGGCCGCGCGCGCCGAGGCTTCGGTCCAGGCCTGGGCGGCATCCCACACCACGGGGGGCGTGTCCGGCAGCGCGAAGCCCAGCACCTCCGCTCCGATTGCCGCCACGCGGACCGGCTTCGACTTGGACTTCTTCACCGCGCCGCCAATGAAACCCGCCGCGAATCCCACCACGAGCATGAGTGCGAGGCCGATCAACTGCTGACGCCACTTCACGAAGCGGTTGAACTCCCAGCGCGCCACCTCGAGCGTCTGTTGCCAGCGCGTCATGCGACCTCCGCCGTAGGCGTGCCGAACTCCGCGTTCGCTGCGCGCACGCGTTCGATGTACAGATCGTGCAGTGAGCCGCCGGCGGTGAGATCCGCCACGGACCCGTGCAGGAGTTCACGTCCGCGATGCATCACGAACACGCGGTCGGCGAGGCGTTCGACGAGCGACATCTGATGCGCACTGAAGAGCACCGTCGTCCCGGCATCCCGGAGCCCACGCACGAGGGCAAGGAAGATCTCCTGATTGATGGGGTCGAGTCCACTGAAGGGCTCGTCGAGAATCGCGAAGGTCGGACGGTGCAGCACCGCCGCCGCGAACTGCACCTTCTGCTGATTCCCCTTGGAGAGCGCCCCGAGCTTCTCCCCGGCGCGATCCGCGAGTTCGAAACGCGCGAGCCACTCATCAGCCATGCGCTCGGCGTCCGCCGGTGGCATATCGCTTCTCGACGGCCTGAATGCTCAAGAATGAAGTCATGTCCCGAAGACGAGGGGGAGGTGGCGTCCTCACCGTTACGCGAGCCAGCCACGGGTGAGTTTCACCCAGAATGTGACGAGCGGAACCTTCGCGATCGACCTCCATGACCTGCCAAGCAGAGTCCGGTCCAAGCAGGCGCCCGTCAGAGACACAGGAGGGCCCCGCAACGCATGGGCCCTCCTGTGTGGCTGTGCTCTAGAACGCCTCTGCTTCAGAGTGCGGCCCTGTATCTCGGCAGTGCTCCGCGTCCTCTGTGCCTCTGTGGTATCAATGCCGTGGCCGTTCTACCGCTGCGATCGCATCGTCGAAACGCCACCCTTCTCGGAGTCCGCCGTTACCGTGAACGGCCCAGTCCCCGACACAATCCACTTCACGCGCACAATCCCCTGACCCGCGATGTTCGCCACCTTGATCGTCGCCGGCTCACGCTCCTGCTCCGTCGCGTCGCCTGTGAGGGCATTGTCAATCACAAACCCCGCCACCACGCGCCCACCGCTCAGCGTGATCTGATTCGGCCGCGAGATCTGGTTCTCGACATCCTGCTGCGTGTGCGTCGGCGCGATCCGACGGTTCACCACCACCGCCGTCACCTCGGTGAGCCCACCACCCAGCGACTTCGTTGTCACGCTGTCGACCGCGATCAGCGGCATCTGCGACGTCTGAAAGAGCGTGAACATCATGTTGCGATGCGCATCGCTCTGCAGCATGAAGCCCGGCTCCACGCGACCGAAGTTCTTCTTCATCCCACCGACCTCGACCTTTCCGTACTGCGGGTGATCGACTTCGGTCCACTCCACCATCGCTTCGCCCATCAGCAGGAGGCGATTGAAGCGCGATTCGGTCGTCTGGTAGCGACGGTTCTGCGGGTCACCGAACCCTCCGCGACCACCTTCCTCTGCCTTGTAGAAGTAGAGGAACGACGTCCACAGCTCATTGCTGAAGGTGAGCACGCCGCGCGCCCCATAGAACCAATCGAGCTCGCCGCCCCAGACCGTGTAGAGATCCTTCCACACGATCATGTAGCGATAGCCCGGCAGGATCTCCTCACCGATGCGGCCGATCTGGTCGAACACCTGCACGTCCTGCGGGCGGTACTCGTCCTGCGGCACGCCAGGACCACGGAGCAGCATGCCGCCGCTGTTGTGATAGCTCTGCGCGCCAGCGATGTTCGGATGCGCAATCACGAAGTCCATGATGTTGCGCGTCTCCACAAGCGAGCCCGGGTAGCGATCCGCGCCACCCTGCACATACTGCGCGGCCCAACGCCACGGCCAGTTGCGATTCGGGTCGTAGCCGCCGTCGGAGTCTTCGTTCACCTGGCCATCGCCATCGTTGTCGAAGCCTTCCTGGCCGAGTAGGTCGTACTCGCCCTGCTCACCGGGGAGAATCGGGATCAACAGTCGCGGATCCTCAGGGGAGACACGGAAGCGCCCATTCACATTGCGACGGCGCATCTGCGTGATGTGTCCATCGCCATTGAGGTCATCGAGATTGTCCTCGTCCACGCGCCCGTCGCCGTCGTTGTCGCGCGGCGCGAGCCCCGTTCGCGGCGAACTCGCCGTGTTGGGGCGATGAAAGTAGTGATCGCGCGCGTCGGGGTTGATCGTCGGCACGATGTACAGCGTGTAGTTGTCGAGCAGCGAGTCCACCGCGGGCACGCGATCCGCCATCTCGGCCAAGTACCAGGCCGTGTAGAGCGAGAACTCGGAGCCCTGGATCTCGTTGGAGTGAATGTTGCCGTCGATATACATCGCCGGCTTCTTGTCCGCGTCGCCCTTGTCGAAGTTCGTGACGGTGAGGAGGATCATCTCGCGGCCCAACGTGCTCTTGCCGATGGTGCCGAGCTTCACGCGATCCGGATGCGCCGCGGCAAGTCGACGCGCGATCTCGACGAGTCCGGAATAGTCGTAGAATCGATCCCACGAGACGGCGACCTTGGGGTTCGGCGGCGAGCCGAGTGCGGCGAGCGCACCGGCAACCGGGGCCTGCGTCGCGCGCGTGGTGGGAGGTTGGGTGGGGAAGCCCTGCGCGGCAGAGAGCGCCGGCGTGGCAACGAGCAGCGCGGTCGCGGCGAGTGTGGTGAACCGCTGGAACACAGTGCGCGCGGAGCGCGATCGCATGAGCGTCATAATTCGCTTACCTCGCGCGGAGTGTGATGGTCTCGGACACGATTCCCGTGATCGGGGATCCGGCGGTCAACGTGACGGCCGAGCCTGCATCGCCGACGATGACCCATTCGAACGTTTCGCGTCCGCCACTGCCGCGGAGCGCATTGATGTACGCCTGCTTGCGCCCACCGCTGAGCGTCTGGCCGCGGCCGAGTGCGACCTCGACCTTCACGCGCAACGGAAGACGCGAGCGTGCGCCGATTGCCGCATTGGTGGCGAGGTAGCGGTCATTCACGACATCGGCACTGACGCGGTACACGCGCGGGCCGACCTCGGTGACGCGCACGCGGTCCACACGCACCTGCGGGAGCATCGCCGCGAGCTGCACCACGAACGCCGTGTGCTTGGTGGCGGCGGAGTCGAGTCCGGCCGCGTCGGGGTTGAGCGTCGCGAAGGGCGCAAAGCCACCGACTTCGACCTGCTCACCATCGATCATCACGCCGTTGGCCGGCGCCCATTCCACGAGCCCAGCGGGATTGTTCGCGCGCATCCAGCGGTAGGTATTGCGCTCATCAGCGAGGGGATCGGGAGTCGGTGCCCGACGTCCCGCTGCGGAATCGACCGGTGCCTTCCCCGGCCACCACACACGCGAGCCGAACGCGTAGCGTCCCATGTGGAAGTAGGCCCACGAGAGCGGATCGCCCTGATCGGCAGCGGTCGCTGGCCCATCGCTCCAGCCGGTGGTCGCCTTGAAGCGACGCGAGACTTCGTTGAACCAGCCGTTGTCCTCAGCGAGTGGCGCGGTGAGCGGTCCACCAGCGGAGGTGCCCTGCGGATTCCCGGCGATGCCGGGGACGCGGCGACCTTCCCACGGCTTGATCAGGTTGTCCTGCATGCCGAGCACGAAGATGGCGGCGATGTTCTGCTGCGTCGACACGAACTCCGCCACGGCGCGCGATTCGGCTTCGGCGAACGGATGCTGGCCCGAGCCCGGGGTGAACCAGGGGAAGTTGTTAGCGAAGTTGCGCGAGAGGTCCGTGCCACCGGGGCCGTCCTCGTTGAAGCGTTCGTCGCCGTCGTTGTCGCGTCCTTCAGTGAGCATCTTGTACACGCCACGCTCACCGCGCGCAGGATCGGCGCGACGCATCAGCAGGGGGTCCACGGCATCGGCGATCCACTCCCCATCGACGGCGCGCAAACGCATCATCGTGATGAAGCCATCGCCATTGAGATCATCGGGACCGTCCTCGTCGGTGACGTGGTCGCGATCGTCGTCGCTGGCGGTGTCGTTCCCCTTTCGCTCGTGGCGGAGCGCACCGAAGAAGGCTTCGGAGGCATCGGGGTTGAGGCGGGGAATAACGTAGATCGTCTGTGCGGCGAGCAGGTTGGTGATGCTCGTGTCGCTGCCGTGGCGGCGCGCGAGATCACGCACGATGCGCAGGGCGACTTCGCTGGAGCTCACCTGGGGGCCGTAGGCGCCGGCGAGAATCAGCAGAGCCGGCTTCTCCTCGGCGCCGCCGAGTCGAACGAGCTGGACCGGGCGACGGCCGGGGGAGGTGGCGAGGGTGGAGACCTTCACGAGGGCCGGCTTGGCCCGGGCGATGGAATCGAGGACCGTGCCCAGGCGGGCGGCGGTGTGGTACCCGTCGGTCGGGCGCGCTTGGGCGCCGGACGGGAGGGCGAGTGCTGCGAGGAGGACCGCGGCACAGCCGAGCGAGCGAATCACTGGCATCGTCTCGTAGGGGGAAGGGGACGATGGATGATACGCTGCTCGGCGTGTACGCGAAACCGGAGCTGCACTCCTGCGTGCGTCGCCTGGGGTTGACGGCCCTCGTCCCGCAGCCGGGGACGAGCCAGCGGGACCGGGCCCATCCGGTCCATCCCGACCGGCTGCGTCTACCTCGCCGCCGTGACCACATCTTTGTTGCTGGCCGAAAAAGCGGAGCCACTTCTGTATCTCCGGCCTCAAGTGATAGCTTACCGCATCCGATCCCTGCTCACGTGACCTTCGCCGATTTTAAGGATGCCGCCGGTGCCATGCGCGACTCAGTCGTGCAGTGGCGCCGTCATCTGCACGAGCATCCCGAGCTCTCGTTCCACGAGTCCGAGACGGCGCAGTTCGTGGAGGACACACTCGTGTCATTCGGCGGCCTCGAGATCACGCGCCCCACGCCGACCAGCGTGCTCGCACGCCTCGTGACCGGTCGCCCGGGCCCCGTGCTGGCAATGCGCGCCGACATGGATGCGCTCCCCATCACTGAGGCAACCGGACTCCTATTCGCCTCGACCGCGAAGGGCGTCATGCACGCCTGCGGACACGATGGCCACACCGCCACCATGCTCGGCGCGGTGCAGCAACTCGTGGGCATGCGCGAGCAGTTGGTGGGGGAGATTCGTTTCATCTTCCAGCACGCCGAGGAGGTGTATCCCGGCGGCGCGGAGGAGATGGTGCAGCGCGGCGTGATGGATGGCGTGACGCGCGTGATCGGTGCGCATCTCTGGGCGCAACTCGATGTGGGCACGGTGGGATTGGTGGAAGGCGCGACGATGGCGGCACCCGACACTTTCTGGATCACTGTGCGCGGGAAAGGTGGGCATGGTGGAATCCCCCAGCAGACGGTGGATCCGGTGCTGGTCGGGGCGCATGTGGTGACCAACCTGCAGTCGATCGTCTCGCGCGCGGTGGATCCGCTTGATCCTGCGGTGGTGAGCGTGACGCAGTTTCATGCGGGAACGACCCACAACGTGATTCCCGAAACTGCGGAGCTGAACGGCACCGTGCGGACATTCGACCCCGAACTACGCACGCGGATTCCGCAGTTGATGGAGCGGATCATTCGCGGCGTGACCGAAGCGCATGGCGCGACGTACGCGTTCACCTATGAGCGCGGGTATCGCCCGGTGATCAACGACGTGACCGTGACGCGTGAGATGCAGGAGATCGTTGAGGCGGCGTGCGGACCGAATGTCGCCGTGCCGATGCGCCCGACCATGACCGGGGAGGATTTCTCGGCGTTTCAGCAGAAGGCGCCGGGGAATTTCTTTTTCATCGGGATTCGCAACGAGGCGCGCGGGATCGTGCATCCGCATCATCATCCGCGGTTCGACATTGACGAGTCGGCGCTGGAGACTGGAGTGAAGATCTTTGTGCAAGCGGCGCGTCACTTCAACGGAGTCCGCTGAGCGTGCGGGGCTGCGGATTTGCGCTCGTCCTGGTGCTGCTGGCGGGAACGTTGCGCGCGCAGCCGTATGTGACTGGCGGTGAGACTCGGCACCGATTCGCCCAGATGACGTTGGGAGCAGATGCGCGCACCTTCGCGCAGGCGGGCTCGTCGACCGCGGGTGCGTTGCAGGAGACGCGGTTCATCATCGGTGGAACGCATTTCTGGGGCCATGCGGACTTCTTCATTGCGGTCCCCGTCCTCCGCGGGGGCGGGTCCGATTTCCGTACGCGCGTCGAGACGGGGGCGCGGTGGTATCCGTGGCGGCTCGAGTCGGGGCAGGTGCGGCCCTACCTCGGCGCGTCGCTGATGGGCGTGCAGTACGAGCAGGGG
>Ga0163144_10010599_pt1 | contig 19616 bp, 20 predicted proteins | sample OliLak19BULKMAT1_FD_123175 | JGI IMG/M metagenome (GOLD analysis project Ga0163144, IMG submission 123175) | Freshwater microbial mat bacterial communities from Lake Vanda, McMurdo Dry Valleys, Antarctica - Oligotrophic Lake LV.19.BULKMAT1 | ecosystem: Environmental > Aquatic > Freshwater >... | reverse complement strand
GTCTAGCTCGCCGTGCCGTCGCATTCGGGAGCGGCAAATAAGGCCAAAACGGCCCTACTGTCGCGACAATCGGGATACAAGTTCGGCGCCATCTCCTCCGGGAGGCCTGCCAACGCCACTCAGTCGGAAAGTCAGCGGCTCGTCAACAAGGCGATCGATCGACGCGCAGCCTGAGAACGCGGGCAGTGCGATAGCAGCATTTAGCTTATTCCGCCGGTTTAGCCAGATCGTCGAGCTGCGCCGGTCATGGCGTGCTACCCTGTCCGCTGTCTAGAACCGAAGCCTCAGGAGATCACGACGATGGCTAAAGACAAGAAAAAGAAGGACAGCAAGAAAGACGACAAGAAAAAGGACGACAAGAAGGGCGGCAAGAAAAAGGGGAAGAAGTAGAGCGGCGGCGTCGCCGAACTGGGCACAGTTTGCGCTGTGCCCAGTTGTGGCTATCGACCCCTGATCATGGCCTCGACGGAGATTCGATGTTCGAAAGCAAACACCCCAAAGAAATAAAGATCACCGGCCGGCGAATCTTTTGCGACTCCGCCGACGATTGCGATCTGCTCACCCAGGCCAGGTCGATCGCGGACGAACCCTCGGTGGCAGACGGCTTGAGCGTCGGACGCCTGCAGCTCATCAAAGACGCCTGCCAACGCTACTCGCTTGGCAAGCATCAGCGGCTCGTCAAGAAGGCGATTGATCGGAGCCCCTCAGCGCACGTCTAACGCGATCCCGCGAAACGCGACTCGATGTCGGGGCGGCCGCTTGGCTCGCGTCTCCAATCAATTTGGCGGCCCGTTTTTCTCTGACACTTGCAATTGGCATGACGCGGCGGGAGATTGGGCGGAGTATCGCAACAAGTCTTTTCTAAGGGGTCTAATCGTGTCAGAACTTCGAGTTCAACTCGCGAGCGCCGCGCTGATCGCTCTCGCCCAGTCAGGTCGACTTCGTGACATCGTCAATCCCGGACCAGATACAACGGCGGATGACTACAATCCCTTTGCGGCTCAAGTGTGGGCGTTGGCGGAAGCCATGATTGAAACAGCGCCCAAGTGACGACCTCATGAATGCCAGTTAATTGATTCATGCAAAGTTGCTCCCATGCCCCGCCCCAGCTTCACCCTCCGCGCGATGCGGTTCGTTCGCATTCTAATAGGCTTGGCGTCATGAGAATCTCACCGCGACCATGGATGCGATTCAGCTTGAGAACGTTGCTTCTGGCGTTCACCGTTGCGTCGATTTGGCTCGGATGGAACCTGTACGTTGTCAGGTCAAGATACGCAATGTTGCGGCTGATCAACAAACCGCGAGACGTGCGCGCCACTACGTCGGTCGTTCCCGCAAAGCCAATGTCAGAGGATGAACTGAGAAAGTTAAACGTCAAGGTCAGCCGCCAAGTAGCAGCGATTCAGTCGGCACAGTTACTGGGCGATAAGCAAACAATTGAGTACCTGCCTACGCGAGAACCGGGCGTTTCACTTCTGCGGCGATGGATGGGGGATATGAGCTACGATCGAATCATCTATGCCGTAGGTCCCGACCCAGCGCAGCTCCATCAATTATTTCCCGAGGCAATCATAGTCACGGCGAAGCCATAACTATGCGACTCTGTGTTCACCCTCACAGACTTGCAGGCGGTGAAGGCTGCATGAGGAAGGCTAAGGCCGTCGGTCACGCCGATGTTTTATCCAACCGGAAATGTCGCCGCCGATGCCGCCAATGATCGCTCCGCCGATGGCATACGCGGCCAACACATACTCGGCGCCGAGATAACCGCCATAGAGGGAGGCCTGGCCGATCATCATCGCGCTTCCGGCGATCGCACCTAGGATAGCGCCGACTAGTGCTGACTTAACTAACGCACTGCCCACAAGCGTGACCAAGACGACGATGACTAGGCCCGTGAGTGCTTGGAAGTCGGAAGGCCCGCCGTTAAAGGACGCAAGCGTTAACATCTCCGTGCCTCAGCGAAGGGATGAGCGCGCCGCCACTATACCCGCCCCTGCTCCGTGGCCGCAAACTCATCCGCCAGCGGGTAGTGTCCTGATTCCAAGGATTCTTGACGGTTCGCTACGCCGAAGGCGTTACACATCGTAGCCCAGGGTTGGCCGCGCAAGCGGCCTACCCTGGGTCGCCCATCCCCCTGGTAATTTACGCTGAAAGCGTTACATATTTTTGTGCGTCACACGCCTGCGTTGTGTAACGCCTTCGGCGTAAGCGATTGTCATGGCGTCGTGACCCAGGGTAGTTCGCCAAGGCGAACAACCCTGGGCTACGATGTGCAACGCCGTTGGCGTAGGAGATGGCGGGAACGCCAAATATAGGACACTACCCGCCAGCGCCGCCCATCCCCGGTCGTAGAAATCTTGCGGTCCCTTCGTAACGCCTCTTCTCGGCGTCCTCGTCGTTCGTGGCACGAAGTGAAACGGAGATCTCGGCGCCACGATAGCGGACCTGTAGCAGTTCGCCCACTGTGAAGCAGCGATGCAAGTCGATGTCCGTCGCCGAACCTCCCGACTTGGCGGTACGTCAATCTTGCTGCGCGATGAACGCCGACCAAAACTCGCCTCCGGAATCTTTCCCATGGCGCACCTGCACTTGGTTCGCAGGGAAAGGGAGATCGACGGATTTTAGCAAGTGCTTCCGCCGTCGATGACAAGCGTCTGCCCGGTGACGTACGACGATTGGTCGGACGCTAGGTAAAGCGCCGCAGAACTGATCTCTTCAGGCAATCCGATGCGTTGGATCGGCTGCGTTTCTCGCAGTTGCTCCATGAACTTTTCGTCTTCCCAGAAGTAGCGACTTAGATCGGTTTTAATCAGGCCAGGAGCAATCGCGTTCACGCGAATGCCGTGCGGGCCAAACTCGCGCGCCCAACTTCTCGTCATCATCAAAAGCCCTGCCTTCGTGAAGCTATACAATAGCCCTCCCGGTTGCGGCTCGAGCCCGGCGATCGACGCAATGTTGATGATCGAGCCGGCGGCGTTTCGCTCGATCATCTTGGGGACGATGAGATTCACTAGTTGCAGGCAAGATTTGACGTTCACTTCGACCATCTTGTCGAGCATCTCGCCGGTCGCCTGGAGCGCGGGACCTTGCCCGATGTTCGTGGCGCTATTGTTGACGAGCACGTCGATAGGGCCGAATCTCGCTTCCGTTTCGCGCACGACGTTTTCGAGTTGATCTGGTTTCCCGACGTGGCAGGCTAGCGGCAAGACTTGGCCTGGCAGGTCGGACAACTCCTGCGCGGCGGCTTCGAGAACTTCCAGCTTGCGGCTCGCAATCACGACGTTGGCCGAGGCTTCAGCGAAGCGGCGGGCGATCGCCTTGCCGATGCCCCGTCCGCCGCCAGTCACTAGCGCCACTTTGCCCTCCAACGAAATGCTATTGCCGATGGAACACCTCCCTCTTTCTTGAGTGGACGAGTGGACGACGACGCGGCGCGTTAGGCTGCAATCTCACGCGCGGCTTGCCGCGCAAGACTGCGAACGCTGGCGTCGAGCGTTTCAAATCGAGGATCATGCGTTAATCCTCGCTTGAATCGCGCATAGATTTGTTGGACGATCACCGCGATCTTGAACAGGCCGAAGACTCGATAGTATTGCATGTCGGAGCTTGGTAGGCCGCGGCGCTCGGCGTAGCGGTCGATTAATTCCTGACGCGTCATCGCGCCTGGCAGCCACGTCGGACCGACGAAAGACGCCGCCAACTCCTCGGCTTCGGAGGCCTCGACCCAGTATCCTAGCGTCGACCCGAGATCCATCAGCGGGTCGCCGATCGTCGCCATCTCCCAGTCCAGGACGGTGGCGACGCGGCGAGGATCGTCTGGATCAAAGGCGACGTTGTCGAACTTGAAGTCGTTGTGAATGATCGCGACGCCGCTCTCGGCGGGAAGTTTCGCCGCCAACCACGCGGAGACGTCCCCCATTTCCGGAATCTGGTCGGTTTCGGCGTCGCCGTAGCGCTTGGTCCAGCCCTCGACCTGTCGCTTGACGTAGCCTGCCGGCTTGCCGAAGGTCTCGAGTCCCGCCTCGCGCGGGTCGATCGCGTGGAGGTCTGCCAAGGCGTCGATGAGGGCTCCGCACATCTCGCGCAGCAATTCGGGATCGCGGGGCAGATGGGAGGGCCATTCGCGCCGCACGATCAGCCCGCGCCGCCGCTCCATCACATAAAAAGGCGCCCCCAGAATTGATTCGTCCGTGCAAAGCACCAACGGTCGAGGGGCGGCTGGAAAAATGGGACTCAATCCCGACAGAACGCGAAACTCTCTTCCCATATCATGGGCCGACTTGACTTGATTGCCGAAGGGAGGGCGCCGCAGCACCCACTCTTCCGTTCCGCAGCGCAGCAGGTAGGTGAGATTCGAGTGTCCATGCGGGAATTGCATGACGCTCAAGTCGCCCGAGCGGATCACGGCCTGCTCGCGAAGATAGGCGGCGAGACGGTGCAGATCGAGTTCTTCGCCTGGACGGGCGGCGACAACTTCTGCTTCTCGCGTGGACATGGTCGCTCAGCGAAATGATGAAACGCGGAAAGCGTTGATGTGAAAAGAGAACATGAGAAAAGAGAACATGAGAAAAGAGAACATGAGAAAAGAGAACATGAGAAAAGAGAACGAACTCGCTTAGAGTGACCGGTTTGGCAGGAAAATGCAATTCCTTGCTGCAACGAACTCGTCGATTGCCGACTGAACCCAACGGAGGTGAAATCTGCGTGAGTGCTGCTTATCTACTTGGGATCAACTGAACCTTGCCGACCGTCGTCTGGGCTTACGCTATCCCATAGTCGACGCATGCCGCGCAGCCAGCGTTCATTTTCGCACGCTCGGTGCTCGACGTATGTGGCGACTTCGGCATGCGGAAGAATAAGAAAGGATTCATCGGCCAGACCTTGAACGACTGCATCGGCGACCTGTTCAGGCGTCAAGGCAGCATCGCGTAACAAGTCGGCCGGCGCCGACTCGCAGTCATCCAGCATTCGAGTATGAACGCCTTGCGGGCAGAGACACGAGACGCGAAGGCCTTGGCGGTGGAAGGTGATTGATAACCACTCGGCAAACGCCACCGCGGCGTGTTTCGTCACTGAGTAGGGCGCGGCGCCGATTTGGGTTAATAACCCGGCAGCCGAGGCGGTTTGCAGCAGGTAGCCTCCGCCTTGCTCGACCATGCGCGGGACAAGCGCCCGTGCCGCGTAGAGGTGCGCGAGAAAGTTGATTTCCCACGCGCGTTGCCAATCGGCATTGCTCGCCTCGAGGCCGCCATCCTGCATGACGCCGGCATTGGAGCAGTAGAGGTCGATTCGCCCAAACCTGGCGAAGACGGAGTCGACAAATGCTTTGACGTCCGATTCGTACGCGACGTCTAAAACGACCGGAATGCCGCCGCACTCCGCGGCAACTTCCCGCGCCGGCCCTTCATCGCGATCGACCACATAAACGCCACGGGCCCCCTCGCGAGCGAACCGGCGCGCGAGCGCAGCGCCGATGCCTCGGCCCCCTCCCGTCACCACGACCACTTGATCACGAAGTTGCAAGGCAGCCTCCATTTCAGGTTGACCGACGACGCTCCAAGGCGCTAGCCATCGGCGCTCGGACTCGACGGCGCCGACTTGCGCAGTTCCCATTTAGCGATCGCTTCGCGATGAACCTCGTCGGGGCCGTCAGCCAGTCGCAACGTCCGGGCCTCGGCCCAGGCCGCCGCAAGGCCGAAATCTTCGCAAACTCCCGCTCCGCCGTGCGCCTGAATCGCTCGATCGATCACGCGCAGCGCCATGCTGGGCGCCACCACCTTGATCATCGCGATCTCATTCCGCGCCGCCTTATTGCCGACCGTATCCATGAGATGCGCCGCCCGTAGGACGAGCAGACGCGCTTGTTCGATTTCGATCCGCGAATTGGCGATTTCGGCTCGAATCGTCCCTTGTTCGGCCAGCGGCTTGCCGGCCGCGACCCGCGACTGGACGCGACGGCACATCGCCTCCAGGGCTCGCTCCGCCTGGCCGATCAGTCGCATGCAATGATGAATTCGCCCCGGCCCCAATCTTCCCTGGGCGATCTCGAATCCGCGTCCCTCCCCCAACAGCATGTTGGAGGCGGGGACAACGACGTTCTCGAAGGATATCTCCGCATGTCCGTGCGGGGCGTGATCGTATCCGAATACCGAGAGCGTTCGTCGAATCGTCACGCCGGCGGCGTCTAGCGGGATCAAGATCATCGACTGCCGTTGATGCGACGGGGCATTCGGATTCGTCATGCCCATCAGAATGCAGATCTTGCATCGCGCGTCGCCGGCTCCGGATATCCACCACTTACGTCCGGTGATGACGTACGAATCGCCCTCCCGCACGATTTGAGCTCGAATATTCGTCGCATCGGATGAGGCGACGTCGGGTTCGGTCATGGCAAAGCATGAGCGGATGGTTCCTTCCAGCAGGGGCGTCAGCCACTGCGATTTTTGCTCGTCGGTTCCGTAGCGGGCGAGCACTTCCATGTTGCCGGTGTCGGGCGCCGAACAATTGAACGCCTCGGGAGCGATCGGCGAGCGGCCCATGATCTCGCAGAGCGGCGCGTATTCAAGATTCGTCAGACCGGCGCCCTGCTCGCTCGCCGGGAGAAACAGATTCCACAGCCCCCGCGCGCGAGCCTTGAACTTCAACTCTTCCATGATCGGCGGCGGTTGCCAACGATCAGCGGCGTCGCGCAGTTGCTCTTGGTACGTTCGTTCGTGCGGGTAGATAAACTCCTCCATGAACTCCAGCAAATGTCGCCGGAGTTGACTCACTTGCGGGGAGTCGTCAAACGACATGATCGAGTTCCAGTTCCTTAGACGCCATCGCTCAGTCGAACGACGGCAGGATGAGCGTATCGAAAGGAGGAGCGGGCTTCGACAAGTCTCGCGACGATACGACTCCAGGCCGCCAGATTCTGCCCAGACGAAGTCTATCACGACCTCGCCAAGTTGCCATCAGTTCGTTAGCGCATCGCTGACTGAATGTCGAGACGCCGAGCATTCGCTGGCCAGGACGGCGAACTCTTCCAGAATTGTGTTGCGGTCGCGGGCGCGCACCTTATACACTCTGGAGCAAGCGTCCGGCCGCGATCAACTCATCTCTACCATCTACCGCATTTTGCATTGACAACGACGTTCGATTCCTGCGGCGGCCCCGCTGAGGAACGTGTTCTAGCGAGCCTGCGCAGAACCGATTGGATTCGCCGGGACCGTCGTTCAAGCGGTCGGTGACAAGACCACTTTCGCCAACTTCTCCCTGCTTGCGAGCGTATCGATGATCGGACTTCTAGGGCTTGTGCTCTCGCTGCTGCTGTTGATGTACCTCGCGTATCACGGTGTGAGCGTTATCATTCTCGCGCCAGCAATGGCGATGCTAGCCGTGGCGCTGAGCGGAGAAGTTCCGTTGCTGGCGGCGTACACGCAGATCTTTATGCCCGCGCTGGGGAAGTTCCTGGCGAAGTACTTTCCGCTGTTCTTGTTGGGAGCCGTCTTCGGCAAACTGATGGAACACTCGGGGTGCGCCCAGTCGATTTCCAACCGGATCAGTTCGCTGCTGGGGCCCCGGCATGCCATCTTAGCGGTCGTGCTCTGCTGCGCCGTGTTGACCTACGGCGGCGTCTCGCTATTTGTGATCGTGTTTGCCATTCACGCGTTGGCTAGTTCGGTCTTTCAACACGCCAATATTCCGCGGCGCCTCATTCCTGGCGCGATCGCGCTTGGTTCGGGTACCTTCACGATGACGTCGTTTCCAGGGTCCGTGCAGATTCAGAACCTGATCCCCATGCCCTACTTCAAAACCACGGCCTTCGCGGCGCCTTTGCTGGGGACGATTGGGGGGCTGGTGATTTTCGCACTCGGGATGCTCTGGTTGAATCGTCGGGCCAGTAGCGCGGCCTTGCACGGCGAGGGGTACGCCTCGGGCGGCTACGGACCGAGCATGGTTCGCGCACCGGCCCTCGATGCCGGCGAAGCGTTGCCGCCATTTTCACTCGCGATGGCTCCAATTGTTTGCGTGTTGCTCGTCAATTTCATTGCGGCCGAACTGTGGATCCCCCATTGGAATGCAGCGTACTTGGCCGAGCCGTTGTTTGGCGGGGTGAAGATCGCCGACGTCCGCGGCATCTGGTCGTCGGTCATCGCCATGCTCACGGCCAGCACCATGGTCATTGTCGGCTCGGCGCGCTGCCGTCGACGGCTGAACGAGATTCTCAAGGGAGGCGCCGCCGATTGTTTGTTGCCCGTGTTTAACGTTGCTTCGGAGGTCGGCTATGGCGCTACCGTCGCAGCGCTGCCTGCATTTACGATCATCAAGAATGCATTACTCAACTTTGTGCCGCACAACCCACTCATCTCCGAAGCGGCGGCGATCTCAGTGCTCGCCGGCATCACCGGCTCCGCCTCGGGCGGCTTGAGCATTGCCTTGGAAAGCCTTGGTTCGACGTTCTACCAACGAGCTCTCGAAAATGGCGTTAGCCCCGAAGTAATGCATCGCGTGGCCGCGATGGCTTCAGGCGGACTCGATTCGTTGCCGCATAACGGAGCCGTGATCACGTTGCTTACCATCTGCGGACTTACTCACAAGCAGTCCTATTACGACATTGGAATCGTCACCGTCGTCATCCCGCTGATCGGCATGGGGCTGGTGATTGCGCTGGCGAGCTTCTGACGCCCGTTCCGTATATTGTGAAAAGGTTCGTCGCGCCTCGACACTGTTTTGCATCGCCGGCGCCTTGCATCGCCAGCGATGATGCCATGCCGCTAAGGTCCGGCCAGTCTCAACGCAGATGCTTCAACCGCTTTCTGAAGTTGACGATTAGCGATGGGAAAAGGCGCCGATCGAACTCAAGAGGTCGTCTCTAGAACCGACGTATCGAATAGTGCCGTTTCATGCGCCCTCCCCGAACAGGACGGTTTTCGAACTTTTCGGAGAGAGCGCGGAGAGAGCGCAAGTCGGAAGTCGTTTCCCAAAAGCCGGTTACGGATTTCGTGTCCTATTCGATGGGTTTCGCGCGAACCGGACGGTTTCGAACCTGAGATCCCCTTCCCAGAGGGGTGAGCGCTCGCGCTGCCGAGTAGAGATCACCGATGGTTGAACGCTTCGTCAACTTATTCATGATGTCGAAGTCTGCAAAGCATCGCCGGGCATGTTGCGGGAATCTAGGAAGACTCTGCGGCCGATAGTCACGAAGCTGGGCGGATCGTTCCGATCGCGAGAGGGCCGACGCCAACTTACCTAGTTTGACGTAAGCGAATTCACTTTGAGCCTGGAAACGGCGGCGTACAAAAACATTGCACCCTCCCTCTTTTCACCTCCATGACCTGGATTCTATCCCCATGGGTCGCCTCTTTCATCCCCTCTTGTTCCTCCTGGCCAAGTGCGCCCGGCACCAGCTCATCCGGCAGATCGAATTCCTGCATGCCGAGAATCAGATGCTGCGCGCCCATCTCAAGCAGCACCACGTCTACCTCACGCCCGAGGAACGGAGTCGCCTATTGGAATTAGGTCGAGCGCTCGGCCTGGCGATCAAGAACATCATCAGCATCGTCAGCTACGAACCGTTTGTGCGGTGGGCGCGCACCGGACCTGCTCGACCGATCGTTCGCCGCCCGGGTCGGCCCAGGACTTCGGAGGAACTTCGCGCGCTGATTCTGAAGATCGCTACTGAAACGGGCTGGGGCTATACCCGCATCTTAGGCGAGCTTCGGAAGTTGGGAATGACGAAGATCTCCCGCCAGACGGTGGTCAACATTCTGAAAGCAGCGGGCAACGAGCCTGGCCCACGACGCGGGCCGGGCAGCTGGGACGAGTTTCTGAAGATGCACGCGGAGACGCTGTGGCAGTGCGACTTCTTCTCGAAGCGTATCCTATCGCGACTGGGGATGCCGCAAGTGTATGCGATGGTGTTCATTCATATCGCGACCCGGAAGGTCTGGGAGTCGCCGTGCACGAAGAAGCCGACGGCGGCGTGGGTCTATCATCAAACGCAGCAATTTCTCAACTTCTCTGAGCAGAAAGAACTTCCTGTGAAGGAGATCTCCCGAGAAAACGACTATCTCTATCGAGAGTTCGATAATATTGTTGCGGCGCGTGGAGTGAATGTCAGACGGTTAGCCTTCCGCGCTCCCAACCTTCACGCCTACGTCGAACGATTCATTCAATCGCTGCAGGTTGAGTGTCTCGATCACCTCATGGTCTTCGGCGAGAAGCATCTCGATTACCTCGTCAGCGAGTACGTTGAGCACTACCACGTGGAGCGGCCGCATCAGGGGCTGGGGAATCGGACGATCGCAGCGGCGGGGCAAGGCGACGTGTAAGCAGGCTGCGCGCCGCTCGGCGATGTGTAAACGGCGACCCGGTGTTAACCGAATTGCCGTTTGTTCGCGAACTGGATGAAAAAGCTCCCCCGGTAGGACTCGAAGGCATTCTCGACGCAGGGCCTTTGGATGGGAATCAGCGGGTAGACACAATGCAAGTCGGGAAAATATCGGTAGTTTCTACGCGCTGCGACTTTGAGACGTGGCAGGGGCGTTGAACCCAAAGGGTTGATGCATGGGCCATCCCGTGTCGGATTTGTGTCCGATTCGCAGGTTCAAGTGGCGACTTTATCCGCGACATGGGTGGGGAAGAAGCCATATCTACCAACAGCCGGCCTGCGAGTAGAATTTTTCGCCCTGCGTGCCGTCCAAATTGATAATCCGGCCTATAGGGGCCGGAAACGCTACTCCACGAATCCAAGCCTGACGAGCCAGTCTCCCACCGCTTCTTCAACGATCTCCTGCTGCGTGTCAGGTTTGGCGTGCTTTAGCCGCTGCTCCAAATAGGCCCGGCGCAGCGCCTGCGCTGTGCGATGCGGAAGGCGAATGGTGACGGGAACAAGGACTTGGTCAAGCAACTCACTAGCGTCTGGCATCTCTTGGCTGGACCGGCTCCTCGTGGAACGTCGCGCGCTTCTGGACCGCGGCTCTTTTTGCGACTCGGTTTCGGCCGTCGCGGACTCTAGCTCAATGAGTTTTTCTGCTGTGCCTTTTGCCGTAAGCAATTCGGTCGGCGCCAGTCGCGCCTCCTTGACCGGTTGCCCCTTGATGAACGCCAGCTTCTCAGGCGTCATCTCCATTGCATCTCCTAACGATCTTCTCTCAGCCATTTCCTACTTTTTGCCTCCCCGCTAGTCGTTTAATTGCGATACTTTCTGCGAGCAACTCCGTAAATAATGCGTCGATATCGGCAGCAGCTTGCGCGCCTTTGCGACCGAAGCGACCAACCACAGTGCCCTGCTGTGCGGCGTTGCGGTAGGCTTGCAAGTCCCGAATGACGTTTCTTGCTACTTGAAGACCAAGCTTCGGCGCGTTGTCCCGCAGCTCGTGACTGATGGTGTCGCGGGTCTTCATCTTGTTAAGGACCAATCTTCCTTCCGGGGTCCCGTTGTTGATCCCTTGGGCGTATCGAAGGACCGTGGTCGCTCCGGCGACCGACCGAACATCAAGGATCGAAGGCGATATTGGGAAAATCGCGAGCTGCGCCAAAATGAGCAAGGTGCGACTCAAGTCTTCTAGCCCACCGGGAGCATCCCCTATCACAAAATCGTGGCTTGAAAGCAATTCTCGGGCGCTTGAGAGGCATTCCTCGGGGGTGTCCGCGACGCGAACGGTGATTTTGGGTTCGACCTCGGCAATCCACTGCGAACTTGAACGCTGTTTGTCTGTATCAAGCAACGCCGTTTGAAAACCTTGGTCGAAGAGCCACACGGCGAGGTGCGTTGCGAGGGTGCTCTTGCCCACGCCGCCTTTAGAATTTGCGCAAGCGATCATCATGTTTCGACTCTAGCGCGAATCCCGACTGTCTGACAAGCATGTTTCTTTGCTGAGATGCTTTATTTCTGACAGGCTTCCTGACCGACCTGCTGGGAAACATCCCTGTTTCGCGACAACGCCGTAAGCCTTACGGCTTACACGACGTGAAGCCAGTCATCAAGCCAGTAAACTTGCTTTCATGTTTGCATTCTGACGCTGGGGAGAGGCAAGCGTTCCCGACTGTGTCAGGAGATGCGAATATCGCAACTGAAGGCAGGAATTCCTAGCCAGTTAAGGTTAAGCAGGGTACTTTCGTCTCGTGATCATCTGATCCAGCCAAGTAGAGTGAAGCGAGACAGGATTATCTCCAACGTCAGATAGCGTATGTCTTGAGCCACTACGGGGAAGTGAGACAGAACGCTACGGTGAATCGAGACAGGGAATTTCTCCTGGCTAGAGGGAAACGAAACAGGCAACTAGCGTGAAATGAAGCAGGGACTCAGGGGAAACGAGACAGAGAATCTCGTCGCTCTAAGGTGAAGCGAGACAGAAAAAACGGGCATAACTGTTCGATAAAAAAGGCTTTTCAAGGGTGTAACTCTTGTGTTAATAACTTTAAGTAACCTGCAACAACAGAGGATTGTTGGTGCTTTCTTTGAAAGAGTTGATGGAAGATGCTAATCGCACTAAATCTCTCGTCACCAAATCGCCGTTGCCTTTCGATTTAGATGACGGCCGTGATGAACTGAATCTCGCCGAGTTCCCGCTGGCGGCAATCGCCGACCGCGTCCCCGACAATCAGAAAACGCTCGTCTTTGAAGATCGCATTTTCGATTCCGGACGGTCCGAAATGATCACTCGGCGGCTGACGATCTCAGCATCCGACAAGTACGGCTTGCCGACATCACTCGACGACGAAGTCATCCTCGGGCTCATTCAACTCACGAAGCAAAATCGCTTCACCGAACGCAAAGTAAATTTCAGTCGCTACCAACTGATCCAAATCTTAGGATGGCGCCATGAAGGGCGGAGCTATGACCGCCTAGAAAAGTCTCTCAAGCGTTGGCTTGGCGTCACGCTCTACTACGACAAGGCGTGGTGGGACAAAGACGAGCAGACCTGGGTCGACGAAAACTTTCACATCCTGGAGCAAGTCACGCTCTACGATCAAGAGCGTCGTTTGAAGCGATTGCGCAGCAGCAACGCCGAGCCGCCTCTTTCATCATTCGCATGGAACGAAGTCGTCTTTCGAAGTTTCAAATCTGGGTATTTGAAAGCGATCGACCTCGGGCTTTTCCGACAGCTTGAGTACGCTGCCGCGAAGCGCATGTACCGTTTTCTCGACAAGCGGTTCTATCATAAGTCACACTGGGAATTCGATCTCGCAGAGTTTGCGTGCGAGCACATCGGCGTCAGCCGCAACTACGATACCGGGCAACTTAAGCGTCGTCTTCAGCCTGCTATTGATGAATTGGAAGCTGTGGGTTTTCTTGAGTCGATGCCAGTGTCGCAGCGTTATGTAAAAATTAGTCGTGGTCAATGGAGGATTGTTTTTATCAAGAAAGCAGTTCCACAAGTTGATCTGCTCAGCCGAGAAGAATCTCAATTAATTAAGAGATTGGCAGATCGTGGCGTAACGCAGTCCGTCGCGGCAAAACTTGTGCGTGAGTTTTCGGTCGAGTTGATTGAGATGCGGATGGAGGTGCTCGATCGATTGCTTGAAAAGAAAGACCGCGAATCGATCCGAAACCCTGCCGGGTACTTGGTGAAATCGATTCGTGATCGATACGCTCCGCCTAAAAAACAACGGCAATTGAATCCTGCCACCGTTGCTGCGATGCCACGAGCCAGTGCTCCCGTTGTAAATCTGGCGCCCGATCAATCGGCAGTAGATGCGTACCTCCTGGCATTAACGCCAAGTGAGCTCGCCGGCCTCGAAGAGTCGATGCTCGAACGTGTCGACTCCACTCTTGCGGAAGGCTACCAAAGATCCAAACAGTCGAAGGCATCCGCGTTCGCGGTCTACCGCCGTATGGTGTTGGAGCGAGGCGCCCGGCACTTTCTTTCTACTCGGAGCAAACCAGAGAATTCCACCGCCTAGCCTGCCCACGAAGAAATTCTTCTTCCTTCGTCGGCATGTCATCGTTTGGGGTGTCGCCCTGCCGGGGCCCCAAATGATGGCAGTCCGTAAGAAGGAAGGGATCAAAATCCCCCAATCCCCTCACGCTCCGAAATCCATTCCTTTGTTGGTCCGATTCGTCTTGGGGCGCTCCTGTCACAAAAGTTACCGTTAGAGTCGGCCGAAGCTTGGCCCGGCAAAGAAGAGTGCGTGCTTTGGCAGAGCTAGCAAATGACAGGCTTTGCCTGGCGTGCCGCTTGCGAAAAGCTCAAGCCTCTTGCCGGCCGCGGCGGCCTGGAGAAAAAGAAGAGAACTGAAAGAGCCAAGACAAACAGACAGGCGTCCGGAGATTGCGGTCCGTGCAGCATCGAATGAGACCGGCTGAGAGCGTTCGCTGCGTTCCTCGCGATTCATCATCAGCGAGCGGGCAAGTCTCGGGCGGAATGCCAGATCGCTTTGCTGGCTGACCAAGATGTGGATGAAAAGGGGGGCTAACTATCGGAAGTCACTGGTGTCGCCGGCGAGCTGGATGGGCCACTCGTGCTGAGGCATCGAGGCTGTGAGTTTTGCTTCGGATTAGAGGGCAGTCGTTTTTTGCTTAGCGCCAGCGAAGTGATACTATCTGGGTGTGGCTCCGATTGGACTTGCGACCGGCTGGTAAGGCGGTGGCAAGCCCAATGCGATGCACGCGAGGCTAGGGTTTTTCAAAATGTTTTTGCGTGCGGTTTGTTGAGAAAGGAGCCAGTCATGGCTACCCAAGTGCAGAGTCGAGCGAACGGGAAGAACGGAACCGAGCAGAGTCACAGCGGGAGCGGCAAAAAGCAGCGACCCGTCTGGACGAAGAAAGGATTTCCGTGTCAGGTGGCGGTGTTTGAATTTCCGACGGAAACCGGCCGCCGAATTTCTCCGTGAAGCTCACGCGAAGTTTCAAGAGGGACGAAGCGAGCGAATGGGAAACGACTGAGTATCTCAGCGGTTCCGACTTGCTTCGTGCGGCCAAGCTTCTGGAAGCGGCCGACGTCTTCATTCAGAATCGCCTCGAAGCCGACTACCAGGCGAAGCGAGCGACCGCTGAAGAGACGAATTTCTAGGATTTCTGACGCTCGAAAACTCTCACGAGTTTTACCCCAACGACACAATCGTGCGTGCATCGCTGGGGCTTTTCAATCTCAGTACGGCGATGAAAGAAAACATTTCCCAAGACAGGATCCCCTTGAGTAGCGCGAGTCTCTCGCTTCCTCACGCCTCGCTCCGCTCGGCGGCAGGCGAGTATCTGGCACGCGGCTGGCCCATCGTTCCGCTCTTCGGAAAGCTGCCGGCGATTCCTGCCTGGAAAGAATTTTAATCGCGATTGCCAACAAGTACCGAAGTCAAGACTTGGTTTTTTGAAGGTAATCAATCGCCCAGCGGTCTTGGCATTGTGACAGGAAAGCTCGCAGGGCTCGTGGTCGTCGATTGTGATTCCATGGAAGATGCGGCCTTCTGGCGGGAGCATTTCCCGAGCTCGCCATTGGTCGTTGCGACGGGCGGGGGCGGAGTGCATTTTTACTACGCGATGCCCAAGGGCCAGGAGGTGCGAAACCGTGCCCGGGTTCTCGGAAGAAAAATCGATGTTCGCGGAGAAGGGGGCTACGCCACCGCTCCGCCGTCCCTGCATCCAAGCGGGAAGGACTATGCCTGGCGGACGCATGAGGCGAACGCGACGCTTCCAAGTTTTGACGTTGCCTGGCTCGTTGATAAAACGAAGCCGGCACGACTGCCGTCGAGCGAGCAAACCGGAAAAGTACGAAACGCAGTCGCCTACATTCGCCGCATTCAGGCCAAGGCGGGCGAGGGGGGGCACAACGCGACGTTCCGAGCGGCCTGTAAGCTGCGTGACGCTGGTCTGTCAGCAGACGAAGCGTTTCAGGTGCTCGCCGATTGGAACGAAACCAATGCCTCTCCACCCTGGTCCGCCGCGGACCTGATGCACAAGATTCGCTCGGCGTTTGATTCGCTGACCAGGTAAGAATTATTCAGCCGGAGGCGTTGTTGCCAGGACCTTCAACACTTCGGACGGCGTGAGAATCAAGAGGGTGGGGTAGCGGCTGATGAAGGCGCGACCTTTGCCGGACCGCAAGGCCATAGCTGGTATCAGCCAAATGGCCAGGCGTAAAGCTCAGGATTACTGAGGCATGGGACGAGGATCACGAGCATGGAAAGAACAGTGTGCATTACGAGGGAAGGGCGATCGATTTCAACACTTCGGACTTAGATCCCAAAAAGTTGCCGCGCTCAAACACTTCGCGGACGTGTTTCTGAGTGAAGCCGCACTGAGTGGCAAACGCGGCGATGGTGTGTTTGTACTTAAGTGAAGAGCCTCCGAATCTCTGGGCCAGAGAGCGACTGCGGGCAGTGAGCCAGCGTGAGGTTCTCGGTAGAGTCCGGTAAATCCAAGACCGAGAACCGCGGGTCGCCAAAGCGTGGCTCGACGACGTGGGCTTTTCCAGAATCCCTCAGCTCTCTGAGGGCTTTGTGGACTGGGTTGGCCGGGTCAAAGTCGGGGCAGCCAAACTGCTGCCGCAGGTCACGGATTGAATACTCCTGGCCGACGTGCCGGTTGAGGAAATCAAGTATCGCCGCGGGGGTCACTGAGGCGCTTGACGACGGGACGCGGTCGGCCTCGGTCAAGCCCTCTCCGTGCTTATCGTTGACCTCTGCGACGATTTTAGACAGGGGCTGACCGTGCTTGGGTCGCTCGGGCTGCGTTTCAGCCGTGAGGTAGATTTGCGCTGCGTCAAACCAAGTCCATTCGTCTGGGTCGCTTCCGGCGAAGATGACTCGTACGCGATGCGTCTACTGGGAAAAGTCGGCGACGGTTCCAACTCGAGCGTCTTCGCGGTCTAGGACGACCTCCACACGGTCGCCTGTCTTGATTAGGAAGTAGTGCGGTGGGCCGTCGATGTCGGGCCGAAGACGCTTAATGACAAGCACGCTCTCGTCGTACAAAGGCTCTGGCCAGTCAGCTATCGGAATGCCGTCGTAAGTCACCTGCCGGTCGGGCCGGACTAGCGGCGGCGCCTGCCGGGCCTGGTCAGCCGGCGGCGGTTCGGAAGTCTGTTCGGCCACATGGGCCGCTTCAGTGTTGGCAGGCGTTTCAAAATCAAGCGTTCGTTGGGCGTACAACATCGGTTTTTTCTCCATGGCGTTTCTCTCTTTCAAATAAAATGCGGTCGCAATTCGACCGTGCTAAACACCGAACACGGCAAGTCAAGGTGGAGTCTCTTGCGTACTCGCAAGAGCAGCAAAGCCAAGGGAATGCCATAGGCTTTGCGGACCTTGACGCCATGATACGATGGAAAGGTTCGAAGAAGAAAACTTCTTCGTCCGACCTCAAAAAAGATAGAAGAGTCTGTGGGCGAGTTTACTACGATGCGAAACGCTACTCAAACAGAGTGAGTCTGGTCGCACTTATTGATCCTTGCGCGACTAATGAGCCTCTGCCAATCGGTCATACCTCGGCAATTTCCGTACGATGCTAGCGGCAGTCAGGGTTCATTCACGGCGCAAGGATCAATAGGACCGCGATAACGGGATGAAACGCTATTCAAAGCGAGCGGTCTTACGCCGGTTCGTGCTTATGGAGAACTTTGGCAAAGAGCGTGGCTGAACGGCGAAAATTCGTTTGCTCAAGGGCGTGAAGCGATTCTCGGAGCGAGATGAGGCCGCGGTGCTTGGCAAGAATGAGCACGCCCAGCGTGCCGGTCACGTCGAGGCCTTCCCGAAGAGCGAATTGCACCCCGTCGCGGTCATCCATGAGTATCGTGTCGGCGGCGAGTTCTTTCGCGAGGGCAATGGCTTCTGCTTCGCCGCGGTCGATTTCTTCCGTGGCGGGTATGAACGAAGGGGTCTGCACTACGAGCCAATCCGGCAGGGAGGAAGTCCAGTTGCGAACTTGGAGCGGCGTCTGCGGACGCAACAATTCCTCGATGACGACGGGCGGAGCGTAGACGGCGCCGTAGAGAGTCGGCAGCAGCTGAACCTGGTCAATGAGAATCAGATAGTGAAGCGGGGAGGTGTCGGAGACGACAATCATCGGAGGAGCTTGCCTTCGATGGTCTCCACCTGACGTTCAATCTCCTCCAGGGTGGGCAGGTCTTCGGTGACGCCGAAGCGGTTCAGCACGTCATTGGCGGCAAAGCGGTCGATGCCGAGTGCCGCGGCAAGCTGGTGCTTGGTGATGCGCTGGTGGCGATAGAGTTCGACGAGCAACGACTCCTTCGCCACTTGTTCCAGGTCGGCGATGTCGCGGCGAAGCGTTTCTTCGAGAGTTGGCGGCAGATTGATGCTGACAGACATAACAAGCGTTCCTTTCCGGCAATTATAGCACGCCTTAAAATCTCGAAGCAAATGGTTTCGAGGGCGGTGAGAGTGCGTCATGCGGACTCCTCGGCGGTGAACTCAGCCATGAGGTCTTGGGTGGGCTCAAAAAAGCACCCGCTATCTGCTGCGACGATGAAAACCATCCACCAGGGACAACCGAACGCAAACAGTATTTGATTTCTGGTCGCCAGGCGTGCTATACGAATCGTCAGAGGAGCTTAAGATAGGCTCCTCGACTGTTTGTTGGTCGTAAAACGCTGTTCAGCAGTTATCCGTCTGGGGAACGCACCCGTTTAGCTTGGTCACCAACCAAGCCAAGGGCACGATGGGATTTACCATCCATCGACGCGTTTCGCCGGTAGCGCTGCTTACGCCGAGAGGTGTTCGAGCAGTGCGAAGGAGGCTTCGTGAAGTAAAAATCAAAACCGCTCGCTGCCTTTGTAGGGCAGAGAAGACGCTTGAAGTAATCTCACGATTCTATCCTATAGTGTGTGGTTCTTTTCTCGCCCCGATGCGGGGCGATACGGAAATCCTTGCCAAGGTGTTCTTTGGCAAGCCGTCAGTTTTCAAAATGGTGTGGTTGCATTTCATGCGACCAAATCCATCCGCGGGGTTCGCTTCCCTCTGGGGGCGTTCAACGTATGGCCGGCGTCGGGAGCCATGAGCCTGGTAACAGGCCATGCCGGAGCGTGACTGCTTCGGGCTCCAGGGTAAGTCCCTGGGCGTGAATAGCTCAACGATGAGAGGCCCGCAAGGGCTTGCCGGTAAGTGTTTGGAGAGTCGATTGCCAAAGATGTTCAAGAGGAGCGATAGCTCGCCTTGGATGGGGACAAGCGGATGATTCACACGGTAGGGGGAGCTCCTAGTCTCGTACCCCGGAAATCAGGTCACACGTACGTGCGACTTGTAAAGTAGGACCGCCTGGCGGCGGCACCTAGAATCATTCGCCATGAGGGTCACACCTCTTACCCGCGAGACTCCAAACGCGAAGATACTGACTAACGTAGGAATCTCTTTTGAGGCCGCCCGGTAAGCGGTGCCAAAGTTCGTCGACTTTGGTGTTTCAAATTCAAAAGAGAGGGAGCGTGTCGCAAGTAGAAAGTCGCGCCAGTCTCGCACGGGAGTGCGAGGCCAGCGTGAGCGGTGGCCAGGGGGAAGCTCCTGGGATGCGAACGAGTGGAACTCGTTCGCGTTGACGGCTGGCAGTCGTCACCCGTGCTTGTTTGGGGTTTGGCGCCTCAAACGTGAAGAGCCGACGAAAGCGATGACTGGCTTTGTGCCAGACGGATGACTGACGCCGAGGCTCTCGGAAGGGGGCCTCGGCGTTTCTTGGATGAAAGCAT
>Ga0163144_10010598_pt1 | contig 19618 bp, 18 predicted proteins | sample OliLak19BULKMAT1_FD_123175 | JGI IMG/M metagenome (GOLD analysis project Ga0163144, IMG submission 123175) | Freshwater microbial mat bacterial communities from Lake Vanda, McMurdo Dry Valleys, Antarctica - Oligotrophic Lake LV.19.BULKMAT1 | ecosystem: Environmental > Aquatic > Freshwater >... | reverse complement strand
TTGGACAAGTGATCGAGATCCAGCGGCATCCCTCAACATGTGCCCGGTTCGCATCGCCGTGGAATCTGTCAGGCACAAACTGAGTCGATCCGACGCACCTGCCCGGGGTTTTGCCCCTCATACGTGTCAGGTTCACAGCCTTTATCACCCCGGGTTCGACCTTCGTGCCCTGCCCGCGCTCGAGCGGCACAAGATCGAAATCAAGGATGTTGATGCAACCGGTATCCTGCTCGAAGCCGGGACTGGCTCCGAGTGGAGCTCCGATCAAGTCTGCCAGAAGCACCCTGTTCACGACTTCGTGTGCCACGACGAGGGCGCAAGACCAGTCCGGCCAAACAGCGCCGCCTTGACGCGTATCAGCGCGTCGGAGAATCGCTCTCCCCCGGGCAGGAACTCCGCAACCGGCTGGCCCGCCTGCTCAAAGGTGAAGGTCATCACCGCAGACAGATACTCAGCCGAGTGAAAATCCATTTAGCTGCCTGAGCGCAGCTCTCCGAACCGCTCGTCGACTTCCAGAACCGGCGTTTTCGGATGCTCGGCCAGAACGTACTCTGCTGTCTGCCGGGTGCGCGGCAGGCCCGAGCAGAGCGCGAGATCGAAGTGCACTTCTGACAGCGCGGCACCGGCAGCCCGGGCCTCTTCAATTCCCCGGTCCGTCAGCGTCGCGATCCTGCGATCACGGGCCTTGCGAACCGCAGCCGAGGTATAGTCTACGAAACCGTGCCGCATCAGGTAGATGCGCCGCCGTCCCGTTGTGCCGGGGAGCGCGCTCATCCGCGCGCGACACCCCAATCCTTGAGGATTTCAGCGGTGTGCTCGCCCGGGCCTGCCGGACGACGCTGGATGGCGCCCGGCGTCGCTGAGAAGCGCGGCGCAGGTGCCGGCTGCACCACGCCTTCGATTTCCACGAAGGTCTGGCGATCGGTGTTATGCTTGTACTTCGGTGCCTCGGTCATCGAGAGAACCGGCGCGAAGCAGATGTCGGTGGCTTCCATGATCCCGCACCATTCGTCGCGCGTCTTGGTCTTGAACACGTCCATGAGCTTAGCTTTCAGTTCCGGCCATCTGGACTTGTCCATCTGGGCGTCCCATTCCGCCGCCGTCAGCCCTGCCTTCTCACGCAGGAGCGCATAGAACTGCGGCTCGATCGAGCCGATGGCGACCCATTTACTGTCCTTGGTTTCGTAGGTGTCATAGAAGTGGGCGCCGCCATCAAGCATGTTGGCTTCACGGTCGTCCGTCCAGATTCCCATGGCCTTCATGCCGTAGAACATCGTCGCGAGGCTCGCAGCTCCATCCGACATGGCCACGTCGACGACCTGTCCCTTGCCGCCATTGCGGACGCTGAGGATGCCGGCGAGAAGGCCCATCGCGAGGTAAAGCGCGCCGCCGCCGTAATCGCCAACGAGGTTCAGCGGCGGGCGCGGGCGCCCGGCGCCGTCGCCCATCGCGTGAAGGGCGCCGGTGATGGCGATATAGTTGAGATCATGTCCCGCCGATTGCGAGAGCGCGCCGGTCTGGCCCCAGCCGGTCATGCGGCCGTAAACCAGCTTCGGATTGCGTTTCAGCACTTCATCCGGCCCCAGGCCATTGCGCTCCATAACGCCCGGCCGGAAGCCCTCGATCAGGCCGTCGGCTTTCTCCAGCAGCTTCAAGGCCACTTCCACATCGTTCGGGTCCTTTAGGTTCAGGCCGATCGAGCGGCGGCCACGGCTCATCACATCGGCCGCTCGGCCGGGGCGGCCATCGCCCGGACGGTCGATGCGGATCACGTCTGCGCCCAGATCCGAAAGCAGCATCCCGCAGAACGGCCCTGGGCCAATGCCCGCAAATTCAACGATTCTGACGCCTGAAAGCGGTCCCTGGCCCATGATTCTGCCTCCCAATCTTGATGTGTTCGTGGCTGAGTTTGCCGAACTTTAAGTGTCGGGGGCGCAAAAGGAAGGGGTGCCGCCGCGTCGCGGGTGGACCGGTTTTGGCGCGTTTCGCATGTCCGACCTCTCCTTCTTCGATTCGCCCATCGAAATCGCGGCAGAGAACCCGCGCCTCGACCTGATCTCCTCGCGCCTCAGGGCGGGCGGCATGCGGCCTTACCCCGCCGGTTCACCGGTCGATTTCAGCGCGCCGGATCCGCTCCTGATCGACATCGCCACCGCCGAGCGCAGCCTCCTGGAAGCGCTCTCCCGGGCGGCGATCGTACAGGCGCACAGGCAGATTGTCCTGCTCGACACCTCCGGCTTGCAGCTTCCCTCGTCCGGTGAAGCGGTCATCCTGCGGCGAGACCAGGACCTCGCCGCACTGAAAGCCCGACTGACTGCATTGGCGCGCCGGGCCAGCCGTCTCAGGGAAGCCGAAATCCGCCGCGACACCGCCAGCGTGATGGGGGTCCGTATTCCGCCAGCAGACCTGAACGCGGTTCCTTCGCTCCTTTACATCTGGGCGAGGGCTCACCGCTGTTCCTGACGCTTCAAGGCCCACTCAAGCACCGGGGCGTTGACGTAACGGCGGCGATCAGCCGCGGCACCGCGCGGCGCTACATGGCCGACCGCAGATTCGCCGCCGCCCTCGTTGATCTTGAATCGTTTGGCGCCGCCGACAGCAGGACAGCGCAATTGATCGCCGAGGAAAGCGGCCTCGGCGCCCTGCCGATCATCGCACTAACGCATCCTGACCTGCCGCTGAAGGATCGTCAGTACTCGGTCATAGCACTCGCCGCGGAAGTGGTCGATGCAACCGGCCGGATGGCGAACATCGTCTCGCAGGTCGAAACCGTCTGCTGCCGCCTGGTCGCCTTCGCGCCGGTCATGCCGCAGCCGTCTGAAGCCTCGGTGCTGACGGACTGTACGACCCGCCTCTTCAACCGGCGCTTTATCGAAATTCACATCGGACGCCAGATGGAAGTCTCCACCCAGCGCGCCGAACCCCTCAGCATACTGACGTTCCGGCTGGATGCCTATCTCGCGGGTTCTATTTCGGCGCAACAGGAGTTCGCGCACGTCATCCGGTCGCAGGTCCGGGACACCGATTGCCCGGCCCTGCTGGCCCCGGGAGTATTCGGCGTGTCGCTGGCCGCGACGCCCTACAGGGGCGGCGGGCGGCTTGTAGACAGGATATCGGACTTTTCGGCGACACAAGCCGCCATTTCAGGCACCGGTTTCAGCTGGCGCGTTGTCGAGCGGCGCGCCTATAAAACGCCCCAAAGCCTGCTGGACGCGGGTCTTGCCGGACCATTGCTCAGACCGCGCCTTGCCGCGTGACCTAGTCCTCGGTCAGAAAACCTGTTGATAGCTTCTTGCCCCACTTGTCTGCGGGCTCTGCGGGACGGCGCTGGGCCATGCTGGAGACGGCATCGGCCGCCTTCGCTGACGCCAGCCCGCAAGCCGCTTCCAGTTCCTTGAGAAACGCCTTCACGAGCGAAGTACGTCGTTCCGGGGCGCCGCCGAGGCCGGAATGCACAAGCTTCGAATCCGGGCGCAGCTTGAGCTGGCTGGGCCGTGCCCGGACGATTTCCATCAGGCGCTCGGGCTCCATGATCGTGTCCGGCCGAAAGGCCAGGACTGCGCCTTTCTCTCCCGCATCCAGCTTGGCGATGCCGAGCGTGCGGCATTGCACTTTTACTGCCATCACATCCAGTAACTGGCGTGTTTCATCAGGGAGCGGACCAAACCGGTCGATCAGTTCTGCCGCAAAGGCTTCACGGTCCTGCGCCGTGGTGATGTCCGACAGGCGACGGTAGAGCGACAGGCGCACGTTCAGGTCTTCGACATACGCGTCCGGAATCAGCACAGCGACGCCGAGATTGATCTGCGGCGACCAGTCGTCGGCCACATCCTCCTCGTCCTTGGCGCCCGCCTTCAGCGCCTTCACGGCATCTTCCAGCATCGACTGGTAGAGTTCGACGCCGACCTCTTTCACCTGGCCGGACTGCTGGTCTCCGAGGAGGTTGCCCGCGCCGCGCATGTCGAGATCGTGGCTCGCCAGCTGGAAGCCGGCGCCGAGCGAATCGAGCGACTGCAGCACCTTCAGACGCTTCTCAGCGGCTTCAGTGATCACCTTGTCGCGCGGCGTGGTGAAATACGCATAGGCGCGCAGTTTCGAGCGGCCAACGCGGCCTCGCAGCTGGTAAAGCTGGGCGAGACCGAACATGTCCGCGCGGTGGATGATCAGCGTATTGGCGCGCGGAATGTCGAGGCCGCTTTCGACGATCGTTGTCGAGAGGAGAACATCATACTTGCCTTCGTAGAAGGCGGTCATGATGTCTTCCAGTTCACCTGCCGCCATCTGGCCATGCGCAACGATGAAGGAAACTTCCGGCACGTTGAGCCGCAGGAAGCTTTCGATCTTGTCGAGATCCTGGATGCGCGGCGCCACAAAGAAGGCCTGGCCGCCGCGATACTTCTCGCGCAACAAGGCCTCGCGCAGCGTGACCGTGTCTTCTTCCGTGATGTAGGTGCGCACCGAAAGGCGGTCCACGGGAGGCGTTGCAATGATCGAGAGATCCCGGATACCGGTCAGCGCCATTTGCAACGTACGCGGAATGGGTGTTGCCGATAGCGTAAGGACGTGCACGTCGGATTTCAGCTCTTTCAGCCGTTCCTTGTGCTTGACGCCAAAGCGCTGTTCCTCATCCACGATCATGATCCCTAGGCGTTTGAACTCGACCGCATTGGTCAGCAGCGCATGCGTGCCGACCACGACATCCACGCTACCATCCGCGAGGCCCGCGCGCACTTCGGCGGCTTCGCGTGCACTGACGAAACGTGACAACGGACGCACCACCAGCGGCCAGCCGGCGAAACGGTCCTCGAATGTCTTGTAGTGCTGACGCGCCAGCAGCGTGGTCGGCGCGATCACGGCGACCTGCCGCCCGCTCATCGCAGCCACGAAGGCTGCGCGCAGGGCCACTTCGGTCTTGCCGAAGCCAACATCCCCGCAGACCAGCCGGTCCATCGGCTTTCCCGAGGCGAGATCGCCTAGAACGTCTTCGACGGCCGAGAGCTGGTCTTCGGTTTCCTCATAGGGAAAGCGCGCCGCGAACTCCTCGTAGAAGCCTTGCCCCGCAGAGATCGCATCCGCCCGGCGCAGTTCGCGTGCCGCCGCAATCTGCATGAGTTCAGCCGCCATCTCGAGGATGCGCTTCTTTGCTTTCGCTTTCCGCGTCTGCCATCCCGCGCCGCCAAGGCGGTCAAGGCTGCCTTCCGCGTTTTCGGAGCCGTAGCGGCTAATCAGTTCAATGTTCTCGACCGGCAGGAAGATCATGTCTCCGCCGGCGTATTCCAGCTGAAGGCAGTCATGCGGCGCGCCGGTCAGTTCCAGCGTGCGCAAGCCGACATAGCGCCCGACGCCGTGATCAACGTGCACCACGAGATCGCCCGCCGTCAGCGCAGTGGCATCGGTGATGAAGCTCGCCGTCTTGCGCTTGCGGCGCGGCGCGGCCAGCCGGTCGCCCAGCACGTCCGCCTCGGATATCATTGCGACGCCGGGCAGCGAGAAGCCGGCCTCGATCGGCACTTCGGCCACCGTGAAGTCGGTCTTCTTCGCCGCTTCCAGCGTATGCACCTGCGCGAGGCCCGTGAGGCCATGATCGCCCAGAACGTTGATCAACCGGTCCGCCGAACCCGTCGACCAGGCCGCAAACACCACCGGCTTACCGCTCGCATAGAGCGCCTTGGCGTGATCGATCACCGTCTCGAAAATGTTGACGTCCGTGCGCAGACGTTCCGGTGCGAAATCGCGTCCCCGGCGTGCGCCCATGTCGAACGTATTCGGGCCCGGCTCGCTGGCGCTGAAGCGCACCACCGCGCGGTCCGCGAGGCACGCGTCCAGTTCGTCAATCGTCAGGTAAAGCCGCTCGGGCGGCAGCACCTTGGCGGTCCGGATATCCCCGTCGCCGGCATCGAGGCGGGCCATGTGATAGTCGCTCGCCTGCGTCAGGCGCTCATGCGCCGCTTCGGTCGTCAGCGCGCTCAGCCCCCAAAGGCCGCCCTCGCCGACATAGTCGAACAGCGTGTCGAGATGCACATGAAACAGCGGCAGCCAGGCCTCGACGCCCTGACGGCGGATTGAAGCGCGCGCCGCTTCGTACATCTGGTCGCCCGAGGGTGGCCCGAACGTATCGAGGAACCTGTCGCGAAAGCCGCTGAGCACCTTGTCGTCGAACAGGATCTCGCTGACCGGCGCAAACGTCACACCCTCCGCCGCGCTCGTCGAGCGCTGCGACTCGGTGTCGAAGGTACGCAGCGTCTCCACCACGTCGCCGAAGAAATCGAGCCGGTAGGGTTCGATCGCGGTGGGCGGGAAAATGTCGATGATCCCGCCCCGGATCGCAAACTCGCCCTGCTCGCGCACCGTGCTGGCGCGCACATAGCCGTTGAAGGCGAGATATTCGGTGAGGTCGGCGGCTTTCACCGTCTGCCCCTTGCGGATCGAGAAGGACGATCGCCGCAGCGTCGCAATCGGCGGCACGCGCTGGACGAGCGAGCCCGCCGTCGTCACCACCAGCAACGGCCCCTGCGCCGCCTCATGGCGGGCGATCCGCGCAAGACCGGCGCAGCGGCGCGCAGCCACGGCAGGTGTCGGGCTGATCCGGTCATACGGCAGCATGTCCCAGCCCGGCAGGTCCGCCTGCTCGAGGCGGGGCGAGGCAAACTGCGCCATCCGCCGCGAGGCCTGCGCCATCCGGTCATCCCGCGCGACATACACGCCGATGCCGCCGCGCTTCATCAGCGCCTCGCAGAACGTGATCACGTCGGCGCCGAACGGCGCTCCGGCAAAAGCGGCGGGGCCGCTCAGTGATTTCAGGAAATCAGCGGGGGTCATCAGGCTACCTTTTGATCCGGCCTCAGCCGGATTGCGCGGCGTAGCGGAATGCGATCAGCTGGTCCAGCACCGGGCCTGCATGGTTTTGCGGAACCGGTTCCTGCCCGATGAGCCAGGCATAAACTTCCCAGTCCGGCACATTCAGCAGGCGCTCGAACTCATCAAGGCCGGCAGTATCCAGCGATTCGAGCGACGCATCGGCAAAGCTGCCAATCAACAGGTCCATTTCGCGAAAACCGCGCCGCCAAGCCCGGAATTTCAGTTTGTTACGGTGATTTTCGTCAGTCATGTGGGCGTTCCGGAAGCGGGGAATCTGTTTGAACTATCCATACGGACTTGTAGGCGGTTTATGGAGTGAAAAAGACGTGAAAATGTGGTCTTCATGCAGCGACTTACTCAACACCTTATGCCTCAGTTCTGCCACGGGAAGGCCGCAGTTGATTGTGCCGCACCCCAGCTGCGCCTAGCCTGCTAAACCCATGCGCGACGAGCGACTCTTCCCCCTGTTTGCCGGCCTCGACACGCTCAGCGGCGTCGGGCCGAAACTGCTGCCCGTGCTGCAGCGCCTGTGCGGCGGCAAGACGGTCTGGGACCTGTTGCTCCACCTGCCGGATCGCTGGCTCGACCGGCGCGTACGGGCGCAGTTCGACAAGACGGTTCCGGGTGAGGTGGCGACCGTACGCGGCGCAGTGATCGTCCATCACGCACCGTTCAGCGACAAGTCGCCCTACCGCATCCAGCTCGGCGACGAGTCCGGTTTCCTGACGCTCTCCTATTTCCGCGCCGATCCGCGCTGGCTGAAGTCGCAATTCCCGGTGGGCGCGACGCGGATCGTGTCAGGACGGATCGAAGATTACAAAGGCGAGCGGCAGATCACGCATCCGGATTTCGTTGTCGATCCGGCCAAGGGCGACGCGCCGCCTGAAGTTGAACCCATTTACGCGCTCTCGGCAGGCCTGACCAACCGGCGAGTCCACGCATTCGCCCTTCAGGCCCTGAGAGCCGTGCCGGAAGGTCTGCCGGAATGGTGCGATCCGCACCTTGTCCGCCTAAGCGGCTGGCCGGGCTTTGCAGAGGCGCTCGCGATCCTTCACGCGCCTGCCCGGTACGATGAGGATGAGTTTGCCCGCGCCCGCGATCGCCTCGCCTATGATGAGGCGCTCGCGCGGGCTTCGGCGTTTTCCCTCGCCCGGGCCGCAAGGAAAGCCCGGCGCGCGCCTGTCATCAGATCCGATCCGAAGGCGGCGGCGCGGTTCATTAAGGCATTGCCCTACACGCCGACGGGCGCTCAGCTGCGCGCGAGCGAGGAGATACGCCGCGATCTGGCCAGCGGCTCGCCGACGCGGCGCTTGTTGCAGGGCGATGTCGGCGCCGGCAAGACCCTGGTTGCCGCGATGGCGGCCGTGGAAGCGGCAGCCAACGGCTATCAGTCGGCTTTCATGGCGCCGACGGAGGTGCTGGCGAGGCAGCAGTTTGATACGCTCGACAAGCTCCTGTCACCGCTGGGCTACTCGGTCTCCGTCCTGTCCGGCCGGGACCGGGGTAGCGGGCGTCAAGGCACCCTGATGGCCCTCGCCGACGGCACGATCCAGATCGTGGCGGGCACCCAAGCGCTGTTCCAGGATGCCGTTTCGTTTCGAAATCTCGGCCTGATCATCGTTGACGAACAGCACCGGTTCGGTGTCACCGACCGGATGCGCCTCGCCGGCAAGTCGGACAGCCCGCACATGCTGGTGATGAGCGCCACGCCGATACCGCGCACGCTCGCCCAGGCCGTACATGGCGACCTTGATGTCTCCATCCTCGACGAAAAGCCACCCGGCCGGAAACCTGTCGAGACCCGGGCCATTCCGGATACGCGGATCGAGGAAATCATCGAGGCTGTCGGGCGGGCGCTGAAACGCGGCGAGCGAGCCTTCTGGGTTTGCCCCCGCGTGGATGTCGATGAAGATGATTCCTCGGCGGTGGCCCGCCATGCTGCGCTGCAGGACGAGTTGGGCGTGCGGGTTGGTCTGGTACACGGGCGGTTGAAACCCTCCGAGAAAGACAGTGCGCTGGAGGATTTCCGCTCTGGCGAGACCCGCGTTCTTGTCGCGACAACCGTCATCGAAGTCGGGGTGGATGTGCCCGAAGCCACCATCATGGTGATCGAGCGCGCCGAAGGTTTCGGCCTCGCCCAACTGCACCAGCTTCGTGGGCGAGTCGGCCGCGGCGACCGGGCTTCGTTCTGCATCCTGCTCTACCGCCCGCCGATCGGGGAAACCGCGCGCGAACGCCTGGATACGCTGCGCCGGACGGAAGACGGCTTTGCGATCGCAGAAGCCGACTTCAGGCTGAGGGGCGCGGGGGACGTGCTCGGTCTGCGCCAGGCCGGCGCAACCGAGTACCGTGTGCTGGAAATGGCCCGCCACGCCGCACTGTTGGAAATCGCCGGAAAAGATGCCGCGGCTGTCATCGCGGCAGACCCGAAAATGTCGGGCGAGCGCGCAAAGGCGCTGCGCCTTGCGCGGGAATTGCTGACCCCCCGCGTCAACGCGGATACCGAGAGCAGCTCGTGACGCCCTACTTTCCGATTATCGAGACCGCTTCACTCGACTCTGGAAAATCGGGGACAACCAGGCCGCCCGAAAAGATAACCTTGGCGCCGTCTTCGACCGTCATGTCCAGCCGTACGACTTCCGACGCCTTTACATAGAGAAGAAACCCGGATGTCGGATTGGGCGTGGTCGGCACGAATACGCCAAGAAAATCATCACCCAGCTTCTGGCGCATTTCGCCTTTCACCGCTCCGGCAACAAAGGCGATGGCCCAGCTGCCTTCCTTTGGATACTGGACAAGCACAACTTCCTTGTACTGCCCGCCGGTATTGCTCTGGAACACATCCCGGATCTGTTTGAACACGGAGTAAACCGAGCGAACGACCGGAACGCGGGTCAAAATCCTGTCTGTCAGGGCAACAAAGTAGTTACCGAGAAAGTTTGTCGCCAAGGCTCCAAGCAGCGTCAGGAAGAGGAGAAGGATCAGCAGGCCAAATCCCGGAACCGCATAGTCGAGATAGGTCTCCGGCCGTAGTGCAGGAGGGATAAGCGGCACAACCCGGCTGTCGATCAGGTTGATCAGGAATTCCAGGATGATGAATGTTGCCACGATCGGTAGCGCGATCAGCATGCCGGCAACAAACCGTTCACGCAGCCAGCTGAGCAGCCCCTGCCTGACAGGCTGGACAACGACGCCCAGCGGATCGTCGGGCTTGATGTTCTCGCTCATTCCTTGATTCTCCCAGAGGTAGCGCCTTCCTCAGCGTTACCGCTTGGCGTGTGCCTTCTTCCGCGCAATTGTGGCGAAGATGGGAAACGGAATCGATATCGAAAAGCCCTTGACTGCGTGGGGGCACGCCCATTTCGGCGCGGGCAGCCGCGTTGAAGGGCTAAAACGCCTGTCTGGTGGAGCAAGTCAGGAGACATGGGCTTTCGACGTGGCCGCTTCGAATGCAAGACATGCGTTAATTCTCCGCCGGGCGCCCGGCGGCGTTGCGGCGGCGCGCAGCTCCGAGGCAGTGTCGCTCGCGACCGAAGCTGCCCTGCTCGGGGCGACATCCAAAGCGGGTGTCCGCGTCCCGGAAGTCCTTCACGTATCGGCGCCCGGCACGGCGCTGGGTGAGGCGTTTGTCATGCGGCGCGTGAACGGCGAAACGCTGGGGCGGAAAATCCTCCGGGACGACGAATTCAGTGTCGCGCGCATCCGGCTCACAAGGGATTGCGGCGAGGCCCTGGCCGGTATCCACGCCATCCCCACGGCTGGTCTTGTCGATTTGCCCCGCAGTCTCGGCGAAGACCAGATCAGGAAATACGAAGCGATCTATCGCGGCCTAGGCATGCCGCGCCCCGTGCTCGAACTGGCCTTCGCCTGGCTGAAAGCGAACGCACCCGCCCCCGCAACGCCGGTTCTGGTGCACGGGGATTTCCGGCTGGGAAACCTGATCGTTGATCAGAATGGCCTCGGCGCCGTTCTTGACTGGGAACTCGCGCACATCGGCGATCCGCGCGAGGACATCGCCTGGCTGTGCGTGAACTCCTGGCGGTTCGGCCATAGCGAAAAGCGGGTGGGCGGCTTTGGAGACCTGCCGGAATTGCTGGACGCCTACGCGGCTGCGGGCGGCGCCCGTTTTTCCGCCGCCGAGATCGATTGGTGGGAAATCCAAGGCAGTCTCAAATGGGGCGTGATGTGCATGATGATGTACTCCGCCTACAAGACCGGTGCTGATCCAAGCGTTGAACGCGCGGCCATCGGACGCCGGGTTTCCGAGAACGAAATCGACCTGATCAACCTGTTCGAAGGGCTTGGCCGCCATGCATGATGGACCCTCCGCCGAGGAACTGATCGAAGCCGTCAAGGCCTTCATTGACAAGACCGCCGCACCGCAGTTGACGGGGCATGCCGCTTTCCACGCGCGGGTTGCGTCGAATGCCCTGGCGACGGTTCTGCGCGAACTCGCCATCCGGCCCATCGCGGAAGCCCGGGAAAAAGAACGCCTTGAAGCGCTGCTCGGTGTGACGGGCGACAGCGCCGGCGCATTGAACAGCCAGCTCTGCGAGGCCATCCGGTCCGGCAGTATGGATCTTTCCACAGCCGGGCTGTTGGCACATCTCAAATCAACCACAATTGCGCAACTGTCTGTCGATCAACCGGGTTATTCCGGACTGCGGTCCGCTGATACCGGGAATGGCTTGATATGAACCGAAAGATCGCTGTCGCCCTGATCGCCGTTCTGCTGGCGATTGCCGCAGGCGCCATCGTCTGGTCCATGCAGGAGGCGCCGGTCGCCTCGGGCCCGGCCGTGCCGACGTTTGATTATGCGGTTGAAAGCAGCTGGGCCGTGAAACCGGAACTGCCGCCACCCGCCGTCTGGGAAACCGGATGGGAAGTTGATCTGGTCATCCTGTCTGCCGCTGCGGCGCTCGAGATCAGCGACAAGGTCGCCCCCGAAACTCGCCGCGGCGACGCGGGCGAAGAACTCGAAGACCTCGGCGCGGCGTTCCGCGAGCTAGGGCAGGTTTACGCGCCCTATCTTCGCGCGGCAAGCCTCGATATGGACATGGCCTCAGCACTGTCAGAGTATCTGGCCAACCACAACCGCGGCCGGGCCTTCCTGATCGCCACCGATCGCCCGATCCCCGCTACCCTCGTGCCAACCTTCGAAAGCGACCCTCTCCTCCGCGAACGGTTCGGCGGCGTCCTGTTCTACGGCCAGAGTGCCACCGGCACGGGCCTCGCCGAGGGCGTCACCAGCGCCGCCCTCTGCTTGCGTCGCTACAAACCGGAACAGGGCTGCGTCGCAGCGGTCGAGGTTCGTCGCGCAGGCGGAAAATACGAGATGTCGGGCGGAGAGGCGCTGACCAACGGCCTCGTCGCCTGGCTCAACGACCACACCTCCAAACTCGCCGAGCCGCTCGGTGACCTGGAAGAAATCGAAGTCATCGAAATCCGCCGTCCGGGCGAGACGGAATAGCTCAGGTTTTCAGCTGGTTCTCCAGGGCGGCCCGCCTGAATGGTTCGAGCGCGCAACATGCCTGATCCAGCGCGACGAGACGCGGGAACGCAGACAGGTCGGTATCGAAACGCCGCGCATTGGCAACCTGCGGCACAAGCACGATCTCGGCAAGGCCGGGGGCATCTCCGAACAGGAATGGACCCGGGCCAAGGTCTGCGGCCATTGTTTCGAGCGCTGTGAAACCGCGCAGGATCCAGTGCTGATACCAGCGCTTGATGGCCTCTTCATCCGCCCCGAAATCCTTACGCAGAAGGACCAGCGGGCTTAGATTGTTGAGCGGGTGAATATCGCAGGCAATGATGTCTGCGAATGCGCGGGCCTGCAGGCGCTGCCAAGGATCCTTCGGAAGCAGGGCCGGACCGGGCAGCGTCTCGTCAATCCATTCGATGATTGCGAGCGACTGACCGGCGACCTTCCCGTCCACGTCTATTGCCGGTACTCGCATCTGCGGATTGACGCCCCGGTATTGATCCGTACGCTGCTCATCTGCACCGGGCCCGATATTGACCGGAACCGATACGTAGCCCGCGCCCTTCAGGTTCAGCGCGATGCGCACCCGGAAGGCCGCAGAGGAGCGCCAATAGTCATAAAGCCGGATCACAGGAGCGCGTCCAGTTCCAGGATTTCAAGCAGCGCCTCGCGCGCGATCCGGCACTCGTCGGCGAACTTCGGGTCGGCGAGATCAGACGGCGCAAGCCGGTCCCGGTAGGTGGTCCGGATGCAGGCTTGCAAGTCGTCGATCAATCCTTCATCGAGAATGACGCCCTGGTGGCAGACCGCAAGCTCGTCTTCCGTCATCACCACGCGCAATCGAAGGCAGGCCGGGCCACCTCCGTTGCGCATCGACTGGCGCACATCGACATACTGGACGCGCCCGATCGGCCCGTTCGACTGCACAAGACGTTCGCAGAAGGCGAACGTTGAAGAGGTGTCCTGCGTCTCGCCGGGCGCGATGAGCACCAACCGGTTTTCATCCGGCAACTGAAGGAGTTGGGAGTTGAACAGGTAAGACGAAATCGCGTCAGCCAGCGGCACTTCCGAGTCCGGCACCATGACGGGCTTGAGGTCAAACCGGCCCTCTGCAGCGCGGCGAAGGGCCTCGAGCGTCCCTGCCGTGTCCTCGAAGGCGAACTCGTGAAAGAAAAGCGTATCCAGCGCGCCAACGCAAACTACATCATTGTGGAAGGCGCCGGCCTCGATCGCGGGGCGCGCCTGGCGCGCGAATACGACGCGGGCGGAATCAAGCGCATGCGCGCGTGCAACCGCCTCGGACGCAAGCCGCGTCTGGCGCGCCGGAAAGCCGCCGGCGGATTCTCCGGCATCCCGCCCATACACGAAGAGTTCCACGCCTGGAGCCCCATGCTCTGCACACAGACGGACATGATTTGCCGCCCCCTCGTCTGCAAAATCAGGGTGCGCGGGCAACGCGCCATGAATCGCGAAGCGATCCTCCCCGGGGAAAATCGAGATCAAGCTGGCCGTCGTGTCGGGATGTTCCAGGCTGCGGTGAAGCATGGTCGAAAGATTTGCTGCCGTGAGATGCAAACGCCCATCCTCCGTGTCTGCGGATGGCGACACGGTCGCGGCATTTGCTGTCCACATGCTGCTGGCGGAATAGGCTGTCTTGAGCAGTCGCGGCGAAAGGCGGGCGGCGGTTTCGATCATCTGTGCGTCCGAACCCGAAAAACCGGCGGCCGCCAGCAGGTCGAAACCGGGACGCGCCAATGGCGGCAACACGCCCTGCACTAGACCGGCACGCACCAATATTCGCATTTTTTCGAGCCCCTGGACGGCAGCCTCCCGCGGGTTCGAAACATCGCCGGCATTGCGCGCGCTGGCCAGGTTCCCGTCAGACAGGCCACCATAGTTGTGGCTGGGTCCGATGAGGCCGTCAAAGTTTACTTCCATCGCGCTGCTCATGCGAAACCCTCCAGGATTCGCGCCGCTGGCTTGAGCTGCCTGCGGCCATTCGCGTCAGCGGCGCTGCGGCCGCTGTTGATCGCGCTTTCTCCAACCGGCGGCTTTTCGGCGGCAAGGAAAGCATCATGGGCCGGACGCAGCCTGTCGTCCGGCCGGTCTTCACCGCGAACCCATTCCTGACCTGCTGCACCATTCCAGTACTCAATCTGAGCAATGTTATCCATCTTCTGCCTTTCAGGCTGGAAATCCGGGCGCCGTCATGCGAGCTGCTTTTGGCGCCATCTGGCTCGCTTGTGGCCAGGCGCAGTAATCGGCCGCATAAAACGCCCCCGGACGAAAGTTTCCGGACAGGCCAGGGCCGCCGAAAGGCATGGATCCGCTTGCACCGGCAGTCGGCCGGTTGCGGTTCAGTATCCCTGCGCGCATGTCCAGGCATGCGCGGTCCCAAAGGGTGTCGTCATCACATACAAGGCCGCCGGACAGGCCGTATTTCGTGGCATTGGCGCGCTCGATCGCCTCATCAAAGGTCTTTACCCTGACGACCTGCATCAGGGGACCAAACAGTTCTTCATCCGGATATCCGGACGCCCCGGTGACATCCACTATTCCGGGCGTGACGAACCCGCCGCCGCGCTCCATCCCGGCCAATGGAAGCACCGGCCTCGCGCCATGTGAAACCAGCATGTCCTGAAACTCGATTGCCTGATCGCGCGCCTTGCCTGAGACCAGCGGACCCATGAAAACTTCGGGCTCGTTCCATGCGCCGATCCGGATTTTCCGTGCCCGGTCAACGATTGCTTCAATCACGGCATCCCCGAAGCGCCCTTCCGGCAGGATGATCCGCCGGGCGCATGAGCACCGCTGGCCAGTCGTCAGGAACGCCGATTGCGCCGCAATGTCGGCGGCAGCATCGATCGCGGCCGGGTCCCAGATGATCAGGGGATTGTTGCCGCCCATCTCGAGGGCGAGGATCACATCCGGACGCCCGGCAAAATGCTTGTGAAAGTAGACCCCCGTCGCCGCTGATCCGGTAAACAGCAGGCCGGCTATCTCCTCTGCGATGAGAGCGGCCCCTGTGTTACGCCCGCCCTGGACGATGTTGAGGCAACCGGGCGGCAAGCCTGCAGATTCGAAACATTCTGCCATCAGAGAGGCCACGCCCGGTGCGAGTTCGGAAGGTTTGAAGACACAGGTATTGCCCGCAAGGAGCGCCGGAACGATGTGTCCGTTCGGCAGGTGTCCCGGAAAATTGAATGGACCGAACACCGCCATCACACCATGAGGGCGATGCGTGAGCCGGGCAGACCCAAACGCAGCAGACTCTGTTTTTTCCCCTGCCCGCTCCTTCTGGGCGGCAATGGAGACAGAGATCTTCGCTTTCATCGTCGCCGCCTCGCCCCGCGAATCCCAGAGCGCCTTCCCCATGTCACGGCTGATCACTTCCGCGATGGCTTCGGATCGTTTTCCGATTTCCTCAGCATACCGCTCAAGTATCGCCGTGCGCTCATCCTGCAGGCGGCGCGACCAGTCGCGGAAAGCGCGGCGGGCCGACACGACGGCTTCGGCAACTTCCGAACCCTCTGCTGCGACGCCTTGCCAGGTGACTTCTCCGGTCGCGGGACACGTCTTTGCGAACTTTGCGCCGCGGCCTCCTCGCCATGTTCCGTCAATGTAGACACCATCTGCCATCATTTGCTCCGTACCCAGACCCGCGCCGGCGAACCGGGTTTCAATTTCAACGCGTCCAGAATATCCGGCGTCGCCACCAGCCCCGTCTCACCACGCTTCACCAACTTGCCCAGCGTGACCCGGAAATCCGGCAGGCGGTTGCTGGAAAGAAGCCCTTGGCGCGCGTCTGCATCGCCGGAAGTCTCACCCACTTCGACCGTTACGACCCGGCTCTCCTGAATGGTGCGAATGTGCCGGCGCTGAGCCGCGACGAGGGGGCCGCCGTCAAAGATATCCACGGTACGGTCGAATTCGAAACCTTCCCACTGAAGCAGTTTGTAAGCCCCTACACCGTCGGAGTGACACCGGCCGATAACTTCACGCGCTTCCGGCGGCAGCAGATCCACATAGATCGGATAGCGCGGCATCAGATCAACGATGAACTGATTGTCCGAGGTCGCCGACAGCTTGTCTGCATCGGCAAAATCCATCCGGAAGAAGTGACGGCCCAGGCATTCCCAGAAGGGAGACGTACCCTGATCATCGACCACACCGCGCAGCTCCGCGAGAACCTTGTCGCTGAACCGCTCCGGCGCCGCCGCCATCAAAAGGTAACGCGACTGTGCGGCCAGCCGCCCAGCCCCGCCGCCGCGATGGTCCGGCTTAAGGAACAGCGTGCCGACTTCCGTGAAACCGACATACTCGTTCGTCAGTAACAGTGCGTCCATGTCGAACCGAAGGTTCCCCGCCGCCTGGCTGGCCTGCGCCAGAGTGATGATCCGGTAGTTGAAGAAGGGCTGGTCGATCCCCGTCCCCGCCTTCACCGCCGAACATCCGACGACCTGGCCTGTCTCCACGTGCTCCATCATCATCAGGTATTTGCCGAACTGCAGATTCCGCTGCCGTCCGTTGAACGCGCGATCGGACTTCTCCAGCCGCTCCCTCAGGATGGGTTCATCTACGGGCAGGCTTGTGAATCCGGGTCCGGACAGTTCGGCCAGCTTCGTCAGGGCATTGAGGTCATCAAGCCTCGAGGGGCGCATAATATAAGTCGCCGCCATGATCAGCGCCCCATCAAGTCCTTGATGCGCCGGCCATCGAGGCGGCCGTCAGCAAGCCGGTTCAGGAGCAAGGCAGAAAGGAGGGCGCGCTCCGGAAAGCTCTCTGCAATGACGAATTCCTCCGGCGAATGGATACGCCCGCCCCGTACGCCCAGGGTATCAACGTTCGGCACACCGGCTGCGAAGATGTTATTACCCTCGCAAACGCCGCCGGTGTCGACGAACTCAATGTCGAGCCCGATCGCGCGACCGGTGGCGTGCACCGCCTCGAACAGGGCTTGCTGGGCAGTGTTGCGCGGCTTGGGTGGACGATAGAATCCGCCGTGCAGGTGCCCGTGGATCCCATCGCGGGCCGTCGCCTTCTCAAACAGGCGCTGAACCTGCTGTGTTGCCCATTCCGCCGCCTGCTGAACCGGCGCGCGCGCGCCGAATCGGACAATCGCAAGATCCGGCACGATATTGACCGGAGCGCCGCCGTCGATTGAGCCGACGTTGAACGTGACGCCGCCGAACTGGTTGTTGAGACCCTCAAGGCCCATCACAAGTTCTGCTGCTGCCTCGATGGCGCTGCGTCCCTCCTCCTTGGCACGGCCCGCGTGCGCGGCGCGGCCATGGAGGACGATGTCGAACACGGCGGACCCCTTCCGCCCGCCCGCCATTGCGCCGGTTTCCATCGCCGGCTCATAAGTCATGCCAATCAACGCGCCGGAAGCCGCGGCACGCCTCAATGATTCGCCGCTGGAAAAATTGCCGATCTCTTCATCCGGGGTCAGGACAATCCGGTAGCCCAGCTTGTCCTTGAGCCGCCCGCCTTCGAAGGCCTTGAGCGCTTCGAGCATCACGCAGATGCCGCCTTTCATGTCCGCCATGCCGGGGCCGTTGATCGTTCCGTCTGCACGGTCCGTCACGGTTTCAAACACGCCGGGCGCGAACACCGTGTCGTAATGGCCAGACATGACGACCTGGATCGGCGCCAGCGGACGCGACGTGATTTCCACGATCGGACCGGAATGCGACTCGGTCACGGCGCCGTCATTGCCGATGGATTCAAATCCCGGCCCCTGGGCCAGCTGGATCTCGGCCTCAAGGACCGAAAAGGCGTCGGCCAGCTTCGGCGCGAAACGGATTAGTCCTTGGGTATTCAGGCTGCCGGTATTGTGGGCGGACCAGCCGCGGGTGCGCTCAAGCATCCCGGCGGCACCAGCATACAGGCGCTCGCGCGCGGCTTCATCATCGGCGGAGAACGTTGAAAGGTCTGTCATGGGCCCTTGGTTTCACAGCTGGAACGGGGCGGCAAGCCTTGGCCGCGCAGCCCCAAAACAAAAAACGGCCCGGCAAACTGCCGGGCCGCCTGATTTGCAGGTCTTTCAGTAGTTACTGAACGACGATCGTGACTTCCGAACGACGGTTCAGCGGCTCGCGCACGCCGTCATTGGTTGCCTTGGCAAGGGCGGTTTCGCCTTTGCCCGACTTGTCGATCGTTGCCGTGATGCCGGCTGCCGACAGGGCAGCTGCAACGATGTCTGCGCGGCGAACCGACAGAGCAGCGTTGTAAGCGGTGCCGCCCGACGTGTCGGTGTGTCCGACGATCGTAACGGAACCCGCAGCGCAACCGGTGCCAGCTGCGATGTTCGCAACGGCCTGGTCGATAACCGCACCAGCCTGGCTCGTCAGATCCGAGCGATCCCACTCGAAGTACACGACGAACTGCTGGTTGAGGGCCGAGCACTGCTGCGCAACGGGCTCAGTCGTTTCCACCGGCGGAGGCGGTGGTGGCGGCGGCGGCGGAGGCGGTGGCGGCGGTGGCGGTGGCGGTGGCGGTGGCGGCGGCGGCGGCGTCACGCCGAACGCGTAGCGCAGACCGATGGTCGCCGTGTGGTCCGTGTAATCGCCTGTGTAGTTTATGCCGTTATGCTTTCCGTTAAAGTCGAGGTCTTCGGCAGTGAAGTACTTGTAGCCGAGATCAAGCGTAAGGCGTTCGTTGAGGCTAAAACCGATACCGGCGAGGCCCTGATAGGCAACGCTCGTAACTTTGTCGCTGAAACCGTTGCGCGCGTTCTGGTTCGGCGCAATACCCGAAACTCGGTTGGTCGCCTTTGCATTGATACGCGCGCCGCCAATACCGAGGCCGATGTAGGGACGGATCGAACCGTCCTTGTTGAAGTCGTAGACCCCGTTCAGGAACAGATCCTGGATATTTAGGTAGCCATCGGTCGTGACCGTGGACGCCGGAGCCGGAACCGTCCCCGCAATATTACGGGAGGGCACAAGGTCACCGCCGCGGTAACCAAGAACGGTTTCAAAGCGAAGGCCGTTATCAAAGCCGTAGCCTAATCCGAAGCTACCACCGAGCACTTCCGTCGTGTTCGAGTCACTGGCCAAGGCGCCCTGGGTATTTGCGACGGCTGCATCATGGTCGAGGCGACCATCAAACGAATATTGGAGGTCGGTACGACCGTACCAGCCCTCGGCGTGAGCAGTGAGGCCGGAAGACGCAAAAGCGGCTGCGGCAGTCGCGCACATGAGAATTTTCTTCATACTTAATCCCTTCTGTGTGCCGAGTGCGGGATTGCTCTCGGCCGCAGGATGATACGGATCG
>Ga0163144_10010596_pt1 | contig 19624 bp, 16 predicted proteins | sample OliLak19BULKMAT1_FD_123175 | JGI IMG/M metagenome (GOLD analysis project Ga0163144, IMG submission 123175) | Freshwater microbial mat bacterial communities from Lake Vanda, McMurdo Dry Valleys, Antarctica - Oligotrophic Lake LV.19.BULKMAT1 | ecosystem: Environmental > Aquatic > Freshwater >... | reverse complement strand
TGCTTTGGCAAGTCCGCACGGTGCGTCATCGCGATTGATCGCGCCGGGATTCCTGCTTTTCTGGAAGATTCCTTGAAAACACTTAAAGCCCGTCTTGTTCTGCCAGTCAGTTCGCCACCCATTGAAAATGGCGTGGTCTGCATCGCGGGGGATCGCATTACGGCGGTGGGGCGGGCGGAGGATTTTCCGGCAGCTGAGGCCGAGGATCTGGGTGACGTGATTTTGATGCCGGGTTTGATCAATGCGCATTGTCATTTGGATTATACCGTGATGCGCGGAGCGATTCTCCAGCAGAACAATTTCCCGCAATGGGTGCGGCGGATCAACGAGCTCAAACGCACGCTGACGGATGACGATTACCTGGAGTCCATCGGGAAAGGTTTTGCGGAATTGCGCCGCTGGGGGACGACGGCTGTTTTTAATATCGAGTCCTTTCCCGAGTTGATGGTGCGCCTGCCTCCGCCGCCCATCCGGACGTGGTGGTTTTATGAATTGATGGATATCCGCAGCCGTATTCACACCGAGGATGTGGTGGCCGGGGCGCTGACGTTTTTTGAGAAACGGGCGGATTGGATCGGGGGCTTTGGTCTTTCACCCCACGCGCCTTACACGGCTTCCGGCGGCCTCTATGAACTTGCGAAGTTTTGTTGTGAGGAGCACGGGATGCCGTGGACGACCCATCTGGCGGAAACCGAGGAGGAATTTTTGATGTTCGTGGCGGGCGCGGGTCCTTTGCATGAATTTCTCCAGTCGTTGGGGCGCAACATGGACGATACCGGCGGCATTACCCCGGTGGCGCGTTTGCTGCAGGATGGTCGTGTGCCGCGCGGTGGCATTCTGGCCCACATGAATTGGCTGGCGGAATCCGACTACGAGCTGCTGGCTGCCCGCAAGGGGGATTTGGCCGTGGTGCATTGCCCGAAATGCCACGCGTATTTTGGCCGGCCGCCTTTTCAGCTCGATCGTTTGCGCGAGCTGGGCCTTTTGGTTTGTCTGGGCACGGACAGCCTCGCGAGCAATTCCTCGCTTAATCTTTTCGAGGAAATGCGCGAGCTGCGGGCGGGACATCCCCACCTCTTACCGGCGGATATTCTCGACATGGTTACCCGGAATCCGGCGCGGGCCATCGGGTTGCCGGGTCAGCTCGGCGAGATTGTCCCCGGCGCGCTGGCTGATCTTATTGCGCTTCCCTATGACGGAGAAGCCGTCCAGGCTCTCGATGCCGTGATCGCAAACAACAATGTGGTCGAGTGGATGATGGTGCAGGGAAGCGTGGTTCGCTGACGATCCAAGGCTACAAAACGTAGTCCCCCATGTAATCACGCAGCCGCAGTTTATGGGCCTGGTCGTTCGCCAGCAGAAGGTCGCGCCCGGCCTCTTCATAGCGCCCTGACAATCCCACCACGCGGACCACATCAAGGCCGGGGTACTGGTGTTGCAACATCCAGACGCGCATTTCACTCATCCATTCCTTCCAGGCGGCAAGAATGCGCGTGAGTTCCGCCGTGTCAATTACGGGAGGAGCCGCGCCGGCCATTCCGGCTTCGTGGGCGGCGAGATGTTTTTGGATTTCCGACTCGAACTGGACAATGCGCTGATGTCCGTTTTCGGTGTGCTCCTTCGGCAAAAGCGGCTCCAACCGGCCGACGGCGACTACAAGCTGCGCTCCGACCCGACGCAGAATCGTGAGGTAATCACGCAGGCGTTCCTGCTCGCCGGCCGGACAAATCGGCGGGACGAGGTGGCCGATGCGCACGTCCGCTTCGCCGGGGATCAAGGCGATGCGGGTTTTCTGCCAGAGCGGGAGAGATCGGGGGCCTTCCTCGAGGACACGCCGGCACATGCGGAGAAACTCCACGAAGCGATCACGCAGTTCCCATTGCGGCAGGGAAGGCCAGAGCAACCGCTGAATAAGCGACGCCACCAGCAGGGCGAAAGCCAGTCCGAAAAAAAAGTTCACGATGGCCTGGAACGAAATGGTTTCCTGGCCATTGAGTCCAAGTATTCCCACGATCATGAGCATGGCGAGCTGCATGGGAATCGTAATCCCGCGCACGCTGAAAGACAGATAGCCCCACACAAACAGCCAGGTGAAAATCAGCGTATTCATCACGGCATAGCTGGAGAGCAGGGGCCGCAGGGCGAGCAGAATCAGGCTCACGACGATGAGTATGGCGGTGTTATACACGAGGAAGTGAAACGTCCGCCAGTCACCTCTGCCCCCGGGGCTGGTGGCATTGAGCGAAGTGAAGACCCAGGCTCCGAGGACGAACATGGCCCCGCCGGGTGGGTGCAGCCAGTTGTCGAGTACCAGGGCGGCCACCACCGCAACGGCGGACTTGATGCCGCTTTTGATCCAGAAGGGCGGGGGAAACGGCGAAACGAAGGGCTGTGGTTCCCGCCGGGTGCGACCGGCCATTGCAGGCAGGGAATCGAGTAATTCGTGCGAACGTTCGATCTGCTGTCGGATTTCGTCCAAAGCCAGCAGATGCAAACCGAAGGCGATGATGACATCGACCGGAACGGTGAAAAGTGCGGGATCGCCGCGCAACCCGACGAGGTGTTCGTCAAGTACACGGAAACCCTCCTTGATTTGATCGCGGTGTTGATGGCGGGATGCCGGGTTCGATTCTTCGGCGGCCAGATCGCCGAGCGCAGCTTCCAGAGCGAGATGCAGAGCCTCGCACTCGGCCTGGAGGTGGGTGTGATAAAACGAGCCGGCTGGCAGGGATTTGGAAAGGGTCGCAATGGCGGAAGCTATGGAGGCGAGGCAGGAGGTGATTTCAAAATACGTCGTCAGCCGGTCGCGGAAATACTGGCTCTCCCGCGCGCCGAAATCGAGCAGCCCGCGCAGGGCCGAAATACGGGCGGGAAAATCCTCCGCCCGCCGCGAGGCCTCGGTGTTGCCGCCGGTAAAGACCGCCTGCGAACCGGCCTGAAAACACTTCTGCAAATCCGCATAAGCCGAGCGCGCGTTTTTAAGAAATTCGACGCGGGCATACCGGGGCCAGAGCAGACTCTGCACCAGAATCGCCACGAGGATTCCGAGGGTCACCTCCTCGATCCGCCAAAGGGCGTATTGCCAGGATTGATCAGGGTTGCCCAGGCCATTGCTCACCACCACCACGGTCGTCATACTGCAAAGCAGAAATGCGTAGGGGTAGCGGCTTTGTCCGAACATGGCGGTGCAAAATCCGACAATGATTGCGAGCAAAGTGAGGAAGAGAACCGGCTGCTCTTCAAAGCTCGCGGTGATGAGATAGCCGAGCACAGCCCCGATCACCGTGCCGATGATGCGGAAGATGGATTTCTCCGCAATCGCCCCGACATATTGCGCGATCATGAGCACGAAGATGGTGAAGAGCGCCCAGGTCGGTTCCTCCAAACGCAGGAGCAACGCGATGAATACGGCCAACACGCCGGCCAATCCGAATTTCACAGCGTAGCGAAAAGCCGGATCCTGAAATACCGCGCGTATTGCCGCTCGCATTGTTTCACACTAAGCTGTGCCGCCATGGCCGTGTCAATCCAGTCATTCGTCCGGATTGTCGGTTGCATGCTGGCTTGTCACGGGCTCACAGCGGGCGAGGTGCAGCGTCATGGCGTAGTCTTTGAGCAATGGGTGCGCGACACGTTTTTCGATGGCTACCAGCCCGTAAGTTACACCCAGAAATGGGACATTCCCGCTGCGGCAAACACCAAGCATGGTGGCGTGCCCGTCAATCCCAAGGCGACCAAGTATCGCACGCCGTTGGATCTGGGCGACGCGCTGAGGCAGTTCGACATCAACGAACCCTTCCTGCTCATCGTCGGCTACTGGGTGCAGGAGCCGCAGGGAAAACGCATGGTGAATATTTTGACCGCGCAGGTGACTCCTGCGGTCTGGCGCAAACTTTGGGGACCCGTGACCCGCGCGGATATTGAGAGGCTCGATGCCGTGATTAAGGACCGCTCGCTGGGCTATGAGGAGGCGCGCCGTCTGGCCCAGGAGATGAAAAGCCGGCCGCCCTTCAGCGAGTCGTCCATCGTTCTGAATCCCAAAATTGATTCGAAATCCCAGCGCAGGTTGCAGTGCAGTTTGCGTTTCGAGGATGTGTTCCATTTCCTCGCGCCAGGGGCTGACCCCGCCGCGCAGCCGCAACCGGCCTTGTGGGGCGTCGCCTATCCGGGGTTGATTGAGTCCGGCCCGCGGGAGTTCGCGGACTGACCGGCTTGCGCGGCAGCTTGCCTCCGGACGGCGGAAATGAAAGAAAAGGGAGTCGTGGAATTTTTTGACAACCTCCGCCATGCGGAAATCCTCTTCGGGGACTTCCTCCTTCCTTGGGGAATGGTGATCGGCACGATGGGATTTCTGGCCGCATGGGTGCTTGTCGTCATAATGGAACGGCTCGGGTGGACGCGGATGGTCTGGCACCTGCCGCTGTTTTTTGTGGCGCTGGCGGTATTTTTCGGCTGTGTGTTGGGATTAATTTTCGCCCCGTGAAAAGCTCCAAATATCTCATCACCGTCGCGGTCATCGTGCTGGCTATTGTCTCCGCGCTGGCGATGTATTTCCGGTACACCACGCGGCCCTGGACCCGCGACGCCCAGGTGCGGGCCAATGTCATCGGCATCGCTCCGCGCGTGGCCGGCCCCATCATTCAGATTCCCATTCAGGACAACCAGCCTGTGAAAAAGGGCGACCTTCTTTTCGAGATTGATCCCGCCACTTTCCAGTCTGCGGTGGACAACGCCGCGGCCAAGCTCCAGCAGGCGCAGGCGGCCCAAGTGGAGGCCCAGCAGGATCTCGCACGCCAGACGCAGCTTTACCAGACCAAGGTCAATGACCTCCGGGATCTGCAAAATGCCCAGGATAGTTACGCCTCCGCCGAAGCCAACACGGCTGGGGCCTACGCCACCTTGGCGGACGCCAGACTCAATCTCTCCTACACCAAGATTTTCGCCACGGTGGACGGTTACATGACAAATATGAACACCAGCGTCGGCCAATATGTGAATATCGGCCAGCAACTGCTCGCGCTGGTGGACGGAAGTTCATTTTGGGTCGCATCCTATTTCAAGGAAACCCAGCTTAAGCACGTCCAGCCCGGGGACAAGGCGAGCATCACCCTTATGGGACACGAATCCCAATCCTTTAAGGGCACGGTGGATAGTGTGGCGTGGGGCATTTTTTTGCAGGATGGTTCCACCGTGGATCTGCTCCCTGACGTGAGCCAGACCATAGACTGGGTGCGGCTGCCGAACCGGTTTCCCGTACGGGTCAAGGTTACCGGCAAACCCCCGGTGCCGCTGCGCATTGGCCAGACTGCTTCGGTTTCAATTCTGAGGGAATAAGGTGAAATGCGGCAGCTTTACCCACGCGATCTCGGATTGGGTGTCGGATTGTGTTGACGAATTCACCGACCGCCGATAGAGAAGCGCTGTGTTTTTTCGTGCCCTCCTTCTGATTGCAGTGGTGGCATCCTTCACCGGATGCGAAACCCTCGATGAGATTTTGCTCTCTCCCGGTCCTGACATGGTTTACGTGCGCGAGCCGTCCCGGCCGGCGTATTTCGATCCGTACTATAATCAACCGAAGTATTACCGGCAGCCCGATTACTATCACGAATCAACGAACAAGAAAACCAAAGGCAACAAGGTTTTCAAGACCACCACGGTGAAGAATCAATACGGACAGACGGTTTACAAAAACACCACGACGTCCAAAAAGAAGAAAAAGAAATAGCCGCCTGCGATGAAACACCTCCTTCTTCTTTTTACTCTTCTTAGCTTCGGCCGCGCTCTGGCCACCGATCTCGATTTTGTCCTGCACAACGAAACCAGCCGGAGTTTTGAGGCCGTTTATATCAGTGCGTCGGACAACAAAGATTGGGACGGCAATCTTTTGACCAAGAGCCGCGTTTTGGCCGCCGGGGGCAAGCTCACGGTGCAATTCGATAAAAAAGCCGGCACGGCGGCCTGGGATATCAACGTTGTGGATGACGAGGGACTCGTCGTGAAGTTTGACCATGTGAATCTGACCAACGTCGAAACGATCACGTTGCAGGACGTGAACGGAAAAATCACCGCAGTCGTCGAATAAGGGAAGGGGGAGTGGACGTCCCGTCCACTTTTTTTCCACGAAGCGGAAGGGGCGTCGCGTTCCCTTCATTGGAAAGCGGGGGAACCGCTCTTCCGTCTTGTTAACGGGAGAAAATCTTGCCATGATTTGAAGAACTCCCCTCTATTTAATGACCCCTCCCGCCGCCCCCAAACGCGTCCAACCCATCGTTTATTTCATCGGTCTGACCGCCGCCCTGGCTGGTCTGCTCTTCGGTCTGGACGTTGGCGTGATTTCCGGCGCCGAGGGATTTATCCAGAAAGATTTCAAGCTTTCTGACGATTCAATTCAACTGATTGTGAGCTCGCTTCTCTGGGGCGCGGCTTTTGGTGCGCTCTTCAGCGGCGTGCTTTCCAGCCACCTCGGTCGCCGCAAGACGATTCTGATCAGCGCAGTGAATTTCATCATCGGCGCGATTCTCTGCGCCTTTGCCGCGAACGAGCACATGCTGCTCCTGGCGCGATTTATTCTGGGCATTGCCGTGGGTGTGGCCTCTTTCACGGCTCCGCTTTACCTTTCCGAAGTGTCGCCGCAATCCGTGCGCGGCTCCATGATCTCGATGTATCAATTGATGATCACCATCGGCATCGTCATGGCCTTTCTCAGTAACACCTGGCTGGCCACTTATGCCACATTCGGCGGAGTCACCGGCGGTCACTGGCGCATCATGCTCGGCATCATCGCCATTCCCGCCGCAGTCATGTTCGTCGGGGTGTGTTTTCTGCCCGAGAGCCCACGCTGGCTTTTCCTCAAGGGATTTCAGGAAAAAGCCATCGGGGTTTTCAAGCAAATGAAACTCGACGACGCGGAGATTGCCGCTGAGGTCCAGGAAATTCAAAACAGTGTGAAAGTGAAGCAGAATGGTTTTTCGCTCCTCAAAAACAATCCCAATTTCCGCCGCGCCATCGGACTCGGCGTCGGCTTGCAAATCATCCAGCAGCTCACTGGTATCAATGTGATCATGTATTACGCGCCACGCATCTTCGGCATGGCAGGTTTTGAAGATACCAACGAACAAATGTGGGGCACTGTCATCGTCGGTGTCACCAACGTGCTGGCCACCTTTATCGCCATTGCCTTTGTGGACAAAATCGGACGCAAACCCATTATGTACGCTGGGTTTGTCACCATGGGCGTAGCCCTCATCGCGGTCGGCTCACTCTTCCTCATCGGCGGCGAAACCCGCATGATCCCGAATGCCAAAGGCATCGAGGAGGCCAGCGTCGTTTTGAAGAGCCTCGATTTCGCTTATCCCGCCATCTTCGGCCTGCTCATTTTCATCGTCGGCTTTGCCATGAGTGCCGGTCCCATCATCTGGGTGATCTGCTCGGAGATTTATCCGCTGGCCGGTCGTGATATGGGAGTGACCTTCAGCACCGGAACGAACTGGATCGCCAATGCCATCGTGGGCATGACCTTCCTTTCCCTCATCAACGGTTTCGGACCTGGCAACACCTTCCTGCTCTACGGCGGATTGAATGTGCTGTTCATCGTCTTTTTCCTGATCTTCGTGCCGGAAACCAAGGGCGTCTCGCTGGAGAAAATCGAGCGCAACCTTATGTCCGGCCTGCCGCTTAAGAAAATCGGGCGCTGACGGAAAATACCCGCAAAGAGTGCCAAGGCTGGAAAAGGAAGAAAATTCCAGCATCTCAGCGCTTTTGTCCTCTTCGTTCCTTATGGGCTTTCGACTTGATTCTCGTGTGCGACAGCGTAAGGGCTAATTTGGCACACTTGATTGCATTTATAGCGCCACAACGGCGCTTCCGATGTATTTTTTTATTAGACAATTTTTATAAAACTCTAATATAAAGCAACTTACAATTAACGTAAAAATACGGAACAGCTCATGCTGTAGTCAGGGCGAACTATTAAGAATATGTCAAAGATTTTAGGTATTGATTTGGGCACCACGAATTCCTGCATGGCCGTAATGGAAGGCGGGGAGCCTGTTGTCTTGGAAAACTCCGAAGGTGCGCGCACCACGCCCTCGGTCGTGGCCTTTACCAAGAGTGGCGAGCGCATCGTCGGACAGGCGGCCAAACGCCAAGCCATCACGAATCCGCAGAATACGGTTTTTTCGGTCAAGCGTTTCATGGGCCGCAAGTTTTCCGAGGTTCAGTCCGAACTTAAACGCGTTCCTTACAAAGTCGTCGAGGCTTCGAATGGTGACGCGCACATTGAAGTGGAAGTCGGCGGCGAAAAGAAGCGTTACAGCCCGCCCGAAGTTTCGGCCATGATCCTGGCCAAGCTGAAGGCCGACGCCGAGGCCAAGCTGGGCGAAAAAATTACCCAGGCGGTCATCACGGTGCCGGCCTATTTTAACGACTCTCAGCGCAACGCAACCAAGGACGCCGGCAAAATTGCGGGACTGGAAGTTCTGCGCATCATCAACGAGCCGACCGCAGCTTCGCTTGCTTATGGTCTCGACAAAAAATCCGATGAAAAAATTGCCGTTTACGATTTGGGCGGCGGCACGTTTGATATTTCCGCGCTCGAAATCGGCGACGGAGTTTTCCAGGTGGCCGCCACGAATGGCGACACCCACCTCGGTGGTGACGACTGGGACAATCGTCTGATGGACTGGATCATTGACGAGTTCAAGAAGGACACCGGCCTGGATCTGACCAAGCAACCCGACGCCGTTCAGCGGATCAAAGAGGAATCCGAAAAAGCCAAGATCGCGTTGTCCTCCACCCAGGAATACGAAATCAATCTGCCCTTCGTGACGGCGGATGCGAGCGGACCGAAACACATTCAGAAAAAGCTGACCCGCGCCAAACTCGAACAGCTTACCGATGACCTCTTCGAGCGCACGATCAAGCCGGTCAAGGACTGCCTCGGCGATGCAAAATGGACTGCCAGCATGATTGATGAACTGGTTCTTGTCGGCGGCATGACCCGCATGCCCAAGGTGATTGAAACCGCCCGCGCCCTTGTTGGCAAAGAGCCGCACAAAGGTGTGAATCCGGATGAAGTCGTCGCCATCGGCGCCGGCATTCAAGGCGGAGTTCTCAAGGGCGACGTGAAAGACGTGCTCTTGCTCGACGTGACCCCGCTTTCGCTGGCCATCGAAACCGCCGGTGGCATTGCCACGGCCATGATTCCGCGCAACACCACCATCCCGAGCCGCAAGTCGCAGATTTTCTCGACCTACAGCGACAGCCAGCCCGGCGTGGAAATCAAGGTGCTGCAAGGCGAGCGTCCGCTCAGCCGCGACAATAAACAACTCGGCACCTTCCATCTCGACGGCATCCCGCCCGCCCCGCGCGGCACCCCGCAGATCGAAGTGACCTTCGACATTGACGCCAATGGCATTCTCAACGTTTCCGCCAAGGATCTCGGGAGCGGCAAGGAGCAAAAAATCTCCATCACCGGATCGAGCGGACTGACCAAGGACGAAGTCGAGAAGATGCAAAAAGAGGCTGAAAGCCACGCAGAAGAAGATCGCAAGGCCAAGGATTCCATTGAGCTGCGCAATAACGCCGACAACCTCGCCTATCAGTCCGAGAAGCAACTCAAGGACCTCGGCGACAAGCTCGACGGTGCACAGAAAAAAACCATTGAGGATGCCATCGCCAAGGTGCGCGAGGCTCTTAAAGGCAACGATAACGACGCCCTCAAGGTGGCCTTCGACGACCTGCAGACCAAATTTCAGGAAGCCAGCGCGGAGCTTTACAAAAAAGCTGCGGAATCCCAGGCCGGACCCCAGCCCGGCGCCGGCGCTTCCGAGCCGCCGCCCGAAGCCAAGAAGGACGCCGACGTCGTGGACGCGGAGTTCGAGATGGTGGACGAGGACAAAAAGAAAAACTAACCCTTTAGCAAACCGTCCCGTCTCCTTCGGAGCCGGGGCTTGTTAAAAACCAAAACAACCCAACCAAAGGAGAAACAGCCACATTATGGCCAGCGTAAACATCAAGCCTCTCGGCGACCGCGTGCTCGTGCAAGCGATCGAAGAGTCGGAAGTCAAAAAAGGCGGGATCATCATTCCCGATACCGCCAAGGAAAAGCCCCAGGAGGGCAAAGTCGTCGCTCTCGGAACGGGCAAGCGCGATGAAGAAGGCAAACTCATTGAGTTCACCGTGAAAAAAGGGGACAAGGTCCTCATTTCCAAATACGGCGGAACCGAAGTCAAAATCGACGGCGAAAGCTATCTGATCATGCGTGAGGACGACATCCTCGGCATCATCGGCTGATCCGTCCCATCCACAATCAACCAACAAACACCAACTAAATATTATGGCAGCTAAACAACTCTTGTTTGACGAATCCGCCCGGCACTCCCTGCTGCGCGGCGTCGAAAAACTGGCGAAAGCCGTCAAGGCGACCCTCGGGCCGTCCGGACGCAACGTCATCCTCGACAAAAAATTCGGCTCACCCACCATCACCAAGGACGGCGTGACCGTTGCGAAGGAAATCGAGCTCGAAGACCCTTATGAAAATATGGGCGCACAGCTCGTGCGCGAAGTCGCGTCGAAGACCTCCGACATCGCCGGTGACGGCACCACCACAGCCACCGTGCTGGCCGAGGCGATTTATCGCGAAGGTCTGCGCAACGTGACTGCCGGTGCCAACCCGACCTCGCTCCAGCGCGGCATCAACAAGGCCGTCGCGGCCATCGTTGCCGAACTCGCGAAGATCAGCAAAAAGGTCAAGGACAGCTCCGAGATCGCGCAGGTCGCCACCGTCTCCGCCAACTGGGACACCACCATCGGCCAGATCATCGCTGACGCGATGGACAAGGTCGGCAAGGACGGCACGATCACGGTTGAAGAAGCGAAGTCCATCGAAACCACCCTCGACGTCGTCGAAGGTATGCAGTTCGACAAGGGCTACCTCTCGCCTTACTTCGTGACCAACGCGGAAAGCCTCGAAGTCAGCTTCGACAACGCCTACATCCTCATCCACGAGAAGAAAATCAGCAGCCTCAAGGATTTGCTGCCTCTGCTCGAGAAGATCGCCAAGAGCGGCAAGCCGTTCCTGATCATCGCGGAAGACGTGGAGGGCGAAGCCCTCGCGACGCTCGTCGTGAACAAGCTCCGTGGCACCCTGCAAGTCGCAGCCGTCAAGGCTCCCGGCTTCGGCGACCGCCGCAAGGCCATGCTCGAAGACATCGCCGTCCTGACCGGCGGCCGTCTCCTCACCGAAGATCTCGGCATCAAGCTCGAGAACGTCGGCCTGGAAGACCTCGGAAAAGCCAAGCGCATCACCGTGGACAAAGAAAACACCACCATCATCGAAGGTGAAGGCAAGAATGCCGACATCCAGGGCCGCGTGAATCAAATCCGCCGCCAGATCGAGGAAACCACCAGCGATTACGACCGTGAGAAGCTCCAGGAGCGCCTCGCCAAGCTCGCCGGCGGTGTGGCCGTCATCAATGTCGGTGCCGCGACCGAAACCGAGATGAAGGAAAAGAAAGCCCGCGTCGAAGACGCCCTCCATGCGACCCGTGCGGCCGTTGAAGAAGGCATCGTCCCCGGCGGCGGCGTCGCCCTCATCCGTGCGCAGAAGGTCCTCGACACCCTCACCCTTGAAGGTGACGAAAAAGTCGGCCTCGCCATCGTGCGGCGCGCCATCGAGCAGCCCCTTCGCACCCTGGCGGATAACGCCGGAAAAGAAGGCGCACTCATCGTGCAGGAAGTCAAGAAGCGCAAAGGCAACGAAGGCTACAACGTCGCGACCGGCGAATACGAAGACCTCGTCAAAGCCGGCGTGGTTGACCCCACGAAGGTCACCCGCAGCGCGCTGCAAAATGCCGCTTCCATCAGCGGTCTGCTCCTGACCACCGAGGCGCTCGTCACCGAGCTGCCAGAGAAGGACAAGGCTCCCTCCATGCCCCAAGGCGGCGGTGGCGGCATGGGCGGCATGGACTACTAAGTCCCGATCACGTTCAAGTGGCATGGGCATCCTGCCCATGCGATTTGATGGATCATCGGCTGCAAGCCGATGCCACCAACTCAAACAGACAGCCGGGTCCGCAAGGGCCCGGCTGTTTTTTTTGTGCCCGAACCTGATCGGGAAAGAAAGATTCTTGAAAAACTTCCCGCTCTTGGTGTAAGCTCCACCCATGGCCAAAGAGCTTCCCCCTTTTTTTCAGAAGCTGATTGATAAATTCAGCGACTCGCGGGACTTCACCATCTCGTTTGCGCTGCACGTGATTCTGGTGATCGTTTTTGGAAGCACGGTACTTTTCCAGGCCGTGAAAGAGCCGCCGGATTTTGAGGGCGGAACCGGCGGTTTCGTCGAAGCGGGCGATGACGTCGCGGCTCCCTCGGCACCACCGGCCGCGCCGACGGAGACGACCTTCAACGTTTCGGCGGTGCCACCTCCTTCTGCGACTTCCAATGTCAACGCGATCACTACCACGGCGGCCAATCCGCTGAGTTTCTCGATGAACCAAGCCATTATGGCGCCGATGAACGCGGCTCCCACCGCACCCTCTGCCGTTGCGGCGGCTCCCGGACCGAGTATGGGCGCGGCAGGCATGAGTGTCGGTGCGGCCTCCGCGATCAAAGGGTTTACCGGCGGTTGGGGCAAGGGGCAGGGCAGCGGCACCGGAATAAAATCGCGCGAATTTGAATTCACCGCCTACATCGGGCAATATCAGGGCGGCAACTGGAACTCTACCGTGCGCGTGGTGCAGAATAAAATCGAGACCGGCAGCCTGCCCAATCTGCTATATTTAATGAGCTTTTGGTCGAAGGACAAAATCAAAACCAACTTCAAAAACGTCCAGGCCATCAAGCTCGACAGCGATCAGATTTTCGCCATCAAGCCGCCGTTTATTTTTATGACCGGCACGCGGGATTTCAAACTGACCGACAAGGAAGTGGAGAACCTGCAAAAATATGTGAGGCTGGGCGGATGCATCTGGGGCGACAGCTCATTGCCTGGCTTGCGCTCACGGTTCGATATCGCCTTCCGGCGCGAAATGAAACGGGTCATCCCCGACGTCGACAAGGAATTCGAGCCCTTGCCCGCCAACCATCCCATTTTTACGCAGACCTATTTTTCGGACGTGAAGGAAGTTCCGCCGGGGTTGAACTACTACAAGGATCCTGTTCTTGCGCTGAAAATCTATGGCGAGATTGCGATCCTCTACACCTCCAACGACTACGGCGACATGTGGCAGATCGGTCTCAACGAGCAAGGGCAGATTGATCTGCGAAGGAATGCGCAAGGCCAATTCGTGGCCGTCAACCAGACTCTCTTTGAAAATCGCGAAGTTTATGTTCGCAACCTCACCCCCGATGCCCTGGCTACCACTTTCAAATTCGGCACCAATGTGGTCATCCACTTGCTGACCCGCTGGGAAAGCAAGGTGCGGACGGCTCCCACGCTTTGACGATTGCGGAATGGGGATTGCGGGATCTCCTTTTATTCCGAAATCCGCATGCCTCAATCCGCAATCGAATCATCCTCCCCAGCGTGCTCCGCTGCTGAGAGCAGGGATCCAGCCGCGCAAGTGACCGTAGGCGTAATCGGTTTTTCCGATGGCTCCGATCATTTTCTTTCCGGTGGCCTGCCGCCAGGCCTTGCTCATGCTTTCTCCGGTGTGGCAGCCCCAGCTCTTCACCAAAGCGTCGCGGGTGAAGAGGCCGCGATGGATTTTCTTTAGATCGGATTCGTGCAGCCAGACTTTGGAAGCGCTGTCGATCTCGTTGCTGTAGTCGAACATGAAGCAGGTTTTGTTGGAGTGGCCGTAGAATTCGAAATTAGCGATTTTTACCTCTCCGCGCGGCTGTCCGGAGTTGAGATAGTTGACCACCTGTGCGGCTTGGTCAAAGAAGATGAGGTTGACACCGTATTTATCGCGCACGCTGATGATGTTGCTGATGAGATCGGTCTTGTCCTCGCGCTGGCCCCGCCGGACATAACCGGGGCGGTAAACCAGCCAGGTGATACGGGCCGCAGGGCCGTGTTCCTTACGCAGTTGCTCGATACGCACGCGGGCGGCACGGATAAAATTTCCCCACCAGCGGTCGTGCGGCGCGGACTTGAATTTTTCCCATTCGTGCAGGGACGGTCCTCCGCTTAGGATGATATATTCCTTTTGGATTTCGGCCCGGACCGGTGCCGTCAGGATGAAAACCAAAAACAGGGCGCGCAGCAGGGATTGCATGAGTCCGAGAAAACGCACCGCAGGAATTTCTGCAAGAGGAATTCTCGCCAAATCCGCCCAGAACCCTTAACGTGCCTTTATGCCACTCGATTCCACTCTCTTCGAAAAGCTCGGAGCTTTCTATCTCGGGCGTCCCTACGACATCCAAACCAAGCAGCCGACGGACGCGCCGCTGCTCTACGATTCCCGCGACTTGGTGACCCATGCGGTCTGCGTCGGAATGACGGGCAGCGGCAAGACGGGGCTCTGTCTGGCCCTGCTCGAAGAGGCCGCGCTGGACGGCGTCCCGGCCATCATCATTGACCCCAAGGGCGATCTGGCGAATCTCTTGCTTACGTTCCCGGACTTGCTCCCGGAGGATTTTCGTCCCTGGATCAATGAGGAGGACGCGCGTCGCAAGGGGCTGGAACCCGATGCGTTCGCGGCGCAGCAGGCGGAACTCTGGGCGAAAGGACTTTCCACTTGGGGTGAAAGCGGCGAGCGCATCCGCACCCTGCGCGAAAAGGCCGACATGGCCATCTATACGCCGGGCAGCACCAGCGGCATTCCGGTCAATATTCTGGCGTCCTTCGACGCGCCGGAAACCGACGACCCCGAAGCTCTGGCCGACCGGGTGCAAACCACGGCGGCCAGCTTGCTGGGATTGCTGAAAATAGATGCTGACCCGGTCAAAAGCCGCGAATTCATTTTGCTGTCCGCTCTGCTGTCCTACGAGTGGGGCAAGGGAAACGACCTGGATCTTTCCACCATCATCGAACGCATCCAGAATCCGCCCTTCCCAAAAATCGGCGTCATTGACATCGAGGCTTTTTACCCCGCGAAAGACCGGTTCGCCCTCGTCATGGCGCTGAACAACATGCTGTCCGCGCCGGGATTTGCCACCTGGCAGAAAGGGGAGCCGTTGGATGTCGGCAAGTTCCTCCATACGCCGGAAGGCAAACCGCGCCTGGCCATCTTTTCCATCGCCCATCTTGGTGATGACGAGCGGATGTTTTTTGTGTCCCTGCTGCTCAACGAAGTCCTCTCGTGGACGCGAGCCCAGAGCGGCACGACGAGCCTGCGCGCCATCCTCTACATGGATGAGATTTTCGGCTATCTGCCTCCCACCGCCAATCCGCCCTCGAAGTTGCCGATGCTCACGCTGCTCAAACAGGCTCGCGCCTATGGGGTCGGCATCGTGCTGGCCACGCAAAATCCCGTGGACCTTGACTACAAGGCGCTCTCGAACGCGGGGACGTGGTTTATCGGACGCCTGCAAACAGAACGCGACAAGGCCCGCGTGCTTGATGGCCTTCAGGGTGCTGCGGCAGGCGGGAAATTCGACCGTCAGGCCATGGAGTCTACATTGGCCGGACTCGGTAATCGCATCTTCCTCATGAACAATGTTCATGATGACGGACCGGTTGTTTTTGAGACGCGTTGGACCATGAGTTATCTGCGTGGCCCGCTGACCAAGGATCAGATCAAGATTCTCATGGCCGGTCGCAAACCTGATGTTTCTGCCGCAGTGGCCCCCGTGGTTCCGGGAAAAAGCAGTGCCAAGCGGCCCGCGCTGCCGCCGGCTGTGCCGCAGGTTTTTCTACCTGTCTCTGGAGGTGGAGCAGTTGTTTACACGCCGCGGCTTCTGGGAGCTGCCAGCGTGCGTTTCAGCGATACAAAGCTCGGGGTCGAAATGGCCCGTGAGGTGATACTTTCCGCGCCGGTTTCCGATGGCGTCGCAGGGGTGGACTGGTCTGCGGCGGAAATTGTCGAATTGGCGTTGAACCAACTTGAAAAAGCGCCGGTGGATGGCGCCGAGTTCGAGGACGCTCCTCCAGCCGCCTCGCAGCCGAAAAATTATGGGGTCTGGGAGAAGGATTTTGCTCTGGCGATGGCCGTCTCCCAGCGGCTGCAGATTTTCCGATGTTTGGAGTTGAAGACCGCTTCCAAGCCGGACGAGACTGAGGCGGAATTCAAGGCGCGCATCGCGCTTGCCGTCCGTGAGAATCGCGACGCGGCGGTGGATGCCCTGCGAAAAAAATATGCGCCGAAGGTGGCCGGGTTGCAGGCACGCATGGCCAGCGCCGAGGCTGCGGCGCAGAGACAGAAGGAGCAGGCCAACCAAGCCCGTTTGCAGACGGCGATTTCCGTTGGTTCGACCTTGCTGGGAGCTTTCTTTGGCCGCAAAGCCATGAGTTCCGCCACCATGAGCAAGGCCGCCACGGCCGCGCGCGGGGTGGGACGGAGTTTGAAGGAAGGCTCGGACGTTGCTACGGCCGATCAAAGCGTCGAGGCGATCCGTCAGCAGCTCGCCGACATCGAGACGGACATCGCAGCCGAAAGCGCCACCGTCGCCGCAACGGAGCCGGCCATCGAGATAGTGGAGGTGAAGCCTCTGCGGAGCGGGATTTCCGTGCGTTTGCTGGCTCTGGCCTGGGTGCCCTGAAGAGAGGTTTTATGTTTGCGGCTCAGGGATTGCGTGATGCCATTCCCAAGCGGCAGGGTGGGACTACTGACGAAGTGAGGCGTTGAGGGGAAAGCGAGGTCGCAGGCATTTACGATGGGGGAACTTTATACGGTCCTTCCCTTCTGGGGATGACCCTCAGCTGCACGGAAGATTTCAATGCAGGATCCTATTCCCGAGGCGACTCCAGGGGCGGGGTTTTCATTATGGATGGCTTCGTCTGGAAAACGGAGATCGTAAACTACCGGCCGGAAAAACTTTACGTGAGCATAGATCCCCCACCACCCAAGACCCTGCTTGCCTCACTTTAGGATCAAAACGGCCATTTTGGAGATCCTCTCACCGGCTGGGAATTGGTGAGCGGCTTCGGGCTGGATTATGCCCCGAGCATCTCTGGCAGTTAGACTTGGATTCTCAGCGTGATTCCCGGGCCTTCCACGTTGACACTGGTGAGTTTGTATACCACTGCGGGAATTTCACGCTCTCGTTTTAAACGCAGGCGGTAGTTGCCATCACGAAAAATTCAAAACGGCGAGGGCTTGGCAACTCGCGCTCGCCTGCTGGTCATGATGAGTGCCATACCTGCCAGTCCGGCCAGCCAGACGGAGGAGGGCTCTGGAACAGTTTGGAATATAATACCGTTATTTTGTAAGCTTGGAAGGTAGGCAGGAAGAAAGGTATCAAAGCTGGTTAAACCATTTAAAGCCGAATGGATTCCCACCAAAGCCAGTCCGCCATTCCACGGAACAAACGAGGGGCTGCCGGAGTCTCCAATTTCCACTACGGCTTCCCCGGCTCCAGCGCCTTGAGTGAAGGTCATCATAAATGTGTCATTAAGGTTGTCGAAATTGGTCGCCGTATTGAGCACATCGTCGGCGGCAATGTTTGGGGTGCCATTGTTCCAATAGAGGTTCTGTGGCCCCAAACCATTGATGACCCCGGTTCCCACTGCGGCACTCCACCCGTAGACAAGAAGATTCAAGCCCAGATATTGCGCGCCAGTGCCAAGAGTAAGAACCGGGTAATTGGTGATGTTATGGGCTGGATTCAAGGTAGTCGTGAGCCTGCCCACGGCGAGGTCTGACTTTAAGTGATCGCCAGGGGATGCGAACGGATACTCGAGAGTGAGTGAGAAAGTTGTGTCAATCGTATATGTGACGACGCCGTTACTCGAACTGTAAAAAAACATATCTGCGGTGGCGGGAGGATAATGTGTCGCATAAAGGAAGTATTGCGAGTTGATCATGGTGTAGCCGCGAGTGGAGTCCGTGCCCCAACCCACGCCGGAAAGATCGTATCCACTGGCAACAAAGCTGCCACTGGTGTTGGGGACCGGGCTGGACGGGAAGCCGGACGTAAAGCGATAGTTGTTCGTTGCGTTCTCACCGTTGATCACCAGAGCGGATGCCTTGGGTGATAAGAGTATCAGTGCCAGTCCCGCTACCAGGACAATCAGAATGCGGGCTTGGTTTTCAAGTTGCCGTCTTCGTGTCATGAACAATGGAGTTTGCATCGTGCTTGTCGAGTTCTTGCAGACAGTCACTTATATACTTTAATGGGCAGGTTGCTGTCAATATTCCCGAAACAATCACGATCCTCACCGCTCCGGCGGCTAAAATGGTCGGGAGATTTTCGCGTTTGATTCCGCCGATGCAAAAAACGGGCAGCGGCACTTTCCGATGGACTTGGGCGATTTCCGAAAGGCCTATGGGCTTGTAGTCCGGCTTCGTGGCCGTGGCAAAGAGTGGGCCGAAACCGAGATAATCCGGAGCCTCAGCCTGCGCGGCGACGGCCTGCGCCAGGCTGTGGGTGGATTTGCCAATGATGGCTCTGTCGCCCGCGAGGCATCGGGCTTCGGCGACGCTCGTGTCATCCTGTCCGACGTGGGCGCCATCCGCATCGGTTTCGTGCACGAGTTCGGGATGGTCGTTGAGGATGAAGGGCACGTCGTGGTCGCGGCACAAGGGGGCTAAGATCTGCGCGAGCCGGGTAAACTGCGCAGCGTCCATCTTTTTGGCCCGCAACTGCAGAATCTGTACACCCCCTTCCAGCATGCGTCGTGCAACCGTCGGGGCCTCGGCTTCCTTCACATAGCTGAGGTCGAGAATGCCGTAGAGCCGGGCTTTGCGGAGTTGTGAGATTATTGCCACAGCGGCGCGGGATATGCACCCTCCTCATGAAGTTTCGCCAGGGATTCCATCACGCGCGGCTTGTCTTCGCGGTAGGTGACTCCAAACCAGATGGCATCCGTGGGCAGGACATCAAGTGTGGCTTCGCTCCCGGCGATCATTTCGCCAATGGCCATGGGAATGTAGCACTCGGCTTTGGGGTCGGTGGAGCTGGCTTGGAGAAATTTGACGAGTTGCTTTTCGAGCAGGGGAAAGACCGCCGGGGTGAGTCCCCAAAAATTCATGGAAACCGATTCGTCTCCATCAAATGTCTCACGCCCGCCGTCTGTTTCCGCTTGAACGATGCACCCGTCGCGGCGTTCGATACCGGTGCATTCCTTGATGGCGAGAAGGCGGCCTGCGCCATCCACCCGGCAAACCCCGCGCGCCACCGAGCCATGCTCCGACAAGGTTTTATCCAAACGATAGCCGGCCATGCCAAAACGAGCACTTTGCGATGGTTCCGATGCCAGAAAACGCCCGATCACCTCGTAAGACTGCCGGCCGTAGAAATCATCGGCGTTGATGGCGGCAAACGGCTCACTGAGCCCGGCGCGTGCACACCAAATGGCATGGGCCGTGCCCCAAGGTTTTGTGCGACCGGGCGGCACGGAAAAACCCTCGGGCAAGGAGTTAAGCTCTTGAAACACGTAGTCCACGGCAATACGCCCCGCGTAGCGCGTCCCGATTTTTTCCCGGAACTCCGTCTCGATGTCGCGGCGGATGATGAAAACCACGCGGTCAAAACCAGCGCGAAGCGCATCAAAGACCGAATAATCCAGCAGCGTCTCGCC
>Ga0163144_10010595_pt1 | contig 19624 bp, 18 predicted proteins | sample OliLak19BULKMAT1_FD_123175 | JGI IMG/M metagenome (GOLD analysis project Ga0163144, IMG submission 123175) | Freshwater microbial mat bacterial communities from Lake Vanda, McMurdo Dry Valleys, Antarctica - Oligotrophic Lake LV.19.BULKMAT1 | ecosystem: Environmental > Aquatic > Freshwater >... | reverse complement strand
GCCCCAGCGCGTATCCGCGGCGGTGTTCAGCAGCCAGCGCAGCTGCGTGAGCTGGACCCGCGCCGTGTCGTTGCGCCAGTACGCCAAGTCACTCAGCCGGCGCGTCCGCCCCGACACGAACGCCTTCAGCCCAAGCCCGACCAGTGAAGTCCACGCCATGGTGCGATTGTCCCCCGACCCCGCGCGGGGTCAACAGCCCGTCGACGCGCGCCAGAAACACGAGTCAGCTGAGCCCGCGCCGCGGGCTCAGGCCCCCAGCGGCTCGCAGAACTTCAGCAGCTCGCCCGCGAAGACACCCGTCCCCTCCGCCATCGGCACGTGCCCGCAGTTGTCCGCCCACGCCAAACGCGCGTTGGGGATGAGCTGCGCAAACGCCGTGGCGGCCTCCGGCGGCGTCACCACGTCCTGCCTGCCCCAGATCAGCAACGTCGGGGCCGCGATCCGCCCGACCTGGTTTCGCAGCACGTCACGCCTTGCTGAGCGCGAGAGCTTGACCATCGCCCGCGCGCCGCGCGGACGCGAGAGCGCCTGGAACGCGCGGTCCACGTCCTGGTCGCGCACGTTCGAGGGGTTGAAGTACAGCTCTTCGATCTTGCTCTTAAGCCACGTCCGCGTCGGGCGGATCTCCACCGTGCTGACCATCGACTTCTCGATCAGCCCTGAAGAGCCCGCCAGCACCAGCCCACGCACCAGCTCGGGCCGCTCGATCGCCAGCCGCAGCGCCACATGGCCCCCAAAGCTGTTGCCCACCAGCACCGCCGGGCCGCCGATCCGCTCGCGCAGGAACCGCTCGGTGATCGTCGTGACCGCCTCGATGGAGCAATCCTCGTTAGGGATTTCCAGCAGCGGCATCTCAAGCAGCACGCACCGCAGACGGTGCTTGACCAGCGCCACCAGCTCTTCCCAATGATCGTTCAGACCAACAAGCCCGTGCAAAAAAACCACCGGCGTGCCAGCCGTCGGCCCGTACGTCAGCACCTCAGCCGCCAGAGCGTGCTTCGCGTGCGGCGAATCTGGCGTGTACAGCGGCCAACTCGTGGCGCTGGTCGCCCCGGCGTACACCGACCGATGGGCCGATGAATCGCCCGGCACCGGCCCGCAAGAGGCCAGCACCTGCACGGGGCTCGAAATCTGATTGGTGTGAGCTCCAGCCGGCAAAGACATGCTCAGAGGTCTCCGGGCGACAGGCAGGGCCCGCCGCGTGTAAGGCAATCCTACCCGATCAGCTCACCGCTTGGACGGTCTGATCCATCACAATCCTTCCATCTACCAAACGAACTACCCGATCGGCGCGACTTGCTACCTCAATTGAGTGAGTGACAATCACCATCGTTGCCCCAGTTTCACGCCGGTAAGCGTCCAGCAGGTCTAAAATCTGCCCACCTGTCGAGGGGTCGAGGTTTCCTGTCGGTTCATCGGCAAACAGCAGGGGTGGGCGGTTGATCAGAGCCCGGGCCAGTGCGACCCGCTGCCGCTCCCCGCCAGAGAGCTCCGCCGGGCGGTGTTCTAGCCGGTGTCCCATCCCGAAGCTGGTCAGCAACGCCGCGGCCTTGGCCATCTGTGCGCCCCGCTGGGCCCCAAACGCCAGCCCGTGGCGCACCATCGCGGCGATCGCGACGTTCTGCAGCACCGAAAGCTCGGGCAGCAGGTGATAGAGCTGGAAGACAAACCCGACCGACTGCGCGCGGTAGCGGTCAAGGGCCGACCCGCGCAGACGCGTGACGTCTGTTTCGCCCGCGCGAACCTGCGCCGGCCCCAAATCCGCCTGCCCGGGGTTGGCCTTGTCAGGGCGGTCAAGCCCGCCGAGCAGGTGCAGCAGCGTGCTCTTGCCCGAGCCACTCTTGCCGACGACCGCCACGCAGGCGCCCGACGGCACCTCTAGAGAGACGCCGCGCAGCACCTCGACGCGCTTGCGGTGCAGCGTGTACGTCTTGAACAGGTTGGCCGCGTGCAGGTCCATGGGGGGGATCGGCGGGCTGAAGGCTACTCAAATCGCAGTGCGGCGACGGGCTTCATGGCCGCGGCCCGGAGGGCCGGGATGATCGCACCAAGCAGCGAGAATCCAACGCCGCAGAGGCCGACGGTAAGCGCTCGGTGGAGTTCGATCTTGTTGGGGATGGTGGCGAAGTAGTAGACGCGCGGGTCCCAGACATAAAGCCCCAGCGCGCTGCCGAGCCACTCGTGGATCGGGTTGATGTTCAGGACAATCACGCTGGCGAGGGCCAGGCCCAGGGCTGAACCGATGATGCCGATGACCAGCCCGTAGGCCAGCCAGATGCCCGCGATGCCGCGCCCGCTGGCCCCGATGGCGCGGAGCGTGCCGATGTCCTTGGTCTTCTCGCTGATCATGGCCCAGAAGATCGCCAAGATCAGGAAGCTGGCGACCAGGCTGATGAGCCACAGCAGCATCAGGACCAGCCCCGTCTCTTTGCGGACAGCGCCGACCAGCGTGGCGTTCTGATCCTCCCAGGTTCGCACGATGCGCCCGCGGTTTCGGGCCATGAGGTCACCCGACGGGACCTGCCCGGCAAACTCGGCGGCGAAACTGGCATAAACCCCTTCGCAGTACTCGCGCAGGGTCTCGGGGCTGATCCCGTTTGGTGCGCGGACCAGCACGGTGGTCACGCGGGCCGGGGCGATCCGCACGCCGGGCTTGGGCGCGTCGGGCGAGAACGCGTCGTTCTCGGCGCTCTGGGTGTCGACGATCGTCGCCTGGTCCATCTTGAGCATCTGCTGCAAGCGCGCCAGCGGGACCATCACCGTCCGGCGATCAACCTCATACACGCCCGTGCGGAACTCGTTGGCGATCGGAAAAACCCCCGGCACCAGCGAGACCTCACGGCCCTGACTGTCAAACGGCACGACCCGCAGTGTGATCCGGGTGGCTGGCGCAAAGACCCCGACGTTCCGTACGTCACCGGTCGCCGTCAGCTTGACGCGCCCGCGGTCAACGCTGTAGAACCCCTCGGGCGAGCGCGTTGAGAGGCCCAGCAGTTCGATGCCGGGGATCGCGGCCGGCACCAGCGCGCCGGGGCCCACGTTGCGGTCAGGCTCAGCAAGCCTGCGTCCGTCAGTGAGCACCTGGTCCAGGTCCGTGGCGTAGTTCGGGTCAAGCCTGACGTCGGCGCGCGACTTGTCACGCGGGAGCGCCTCGGTCACGGGCCGCCACCAAAGGCTCTGGTCAAAGTCGACGACCTTCGAGTAACTCGCGGGGTCAATCCCGCGCACGGTCACGGCCTCGACGCGGTCGTCGGGCAAGCTGGCCATCGCGAGGGTCTCAATCACCGGCGTGGCGGCCAGGACCATCGCCTTGTCCTGCTCAAGCAGCTCGATGAGCCGCTCGTAGTGCGCAAAGCCGGTGGTTGGCCAGGTGATCGAGACATCACCGACCATGCTGCGCCCGGTCGAGAGCAGCATGGTCAAGAACCCGCCCATGACCGACCAGACGACCAGCACCATCGCGGTGCACAGCGTGACGGCCACGGCCGCCAGCAGCGGCATGACCTTGCTCGTCAGATAGATGCGTGTCAGGAGGGCTTGGTACACGTGGGCGAGAGCATAGGTGCTGGTGTGAAGGCATGCGCCGTTGCGCAAATTTCAACTCACCGGTACGATCACTTTGCCGGTGCCCGGCCGTCATGTAAGGGCGGGCTCAATCGTTCGTGAGGCCACTGCGGCTTCCCCGTACGCGCAACCCGTACTTGGCTGGTCCGGCGTTCATCGCCAACGGCGGTGTTGGCCCGCTGGCTGGTAAAGATCGGGCGGGTGCCGGCGGCGTCGAAGGCCAGCAGCCCGTCCAAGCCTGTGGCGTGCGTCACGCGGACGCGCGGCTGCGGCCTGGCCGCGAGGTCATCAGGCTTGATGCTCCCGATCAGCACGCCCTGAACGTAGATAGAGAACAGCTCAAAGTTGCGGTGCCCTTGGGCACTGCTGGCGTAGATCAGCCACTCGCCGCTGGGGTGCCAGAACGGGGCCCAGTTGACCACATCAGCTTCGGCGGTGATCTGAAGCTCACGCTTCACGCCCATGACCCGCGCGGGATGCGTCGCGTCGGCGAACTCAAGCTCGCCCAGAAAAAGCTGCAGGTTGTTGTCACCCTTGCGGTCTGAGCGGTAGCAGTCCACTGGCCGTCAGGCGAGAAGAAGGCCCCGCCGTCATAGCCCTTGGCGGCCACGAGCTTGACGGCGTCTTGCGTCTCTGGAAAGAACGCCCACAGGTCCGGGGCGTTGGTCGCGGGGTCAACGTGCGTGAAGAGGATGTTGCTGCTGGATGGGTCCAACGAGCACACCGCGGCGTACCCACTTCCGCCCGGGGTTGGGACCTCTTGCCGCACGCCGTTAGTGTCGAGCAAACGTCCTCGGGGCTGGTGCACAGCGGGGTCTCGATGTAAACGACGCGGTCGCCGTCACACTTCTGCGCGCCACGTACATGGCGTAGTGCGGGCTTGTTGCGGTCGCGGGCGAGGCGAGCGTGTCCTGGCCCGTCGGGCCAAAGATCGCCACAGGCACCGGTCGCGCCGTCGCCTGAAACGCAATTTAGCGCGGCGGGGTCGCGTAGACCAAGTACGCTTGACCCGCGCGCGTGAACTGAGAGGGAAAGGTGAGTTGAATCTACTCACTGAGCAAGGGCTCGTTGGCCTTCCAATCAATCGGCGGCTGGCTGGAAGGTAGCTCAGACGAAGGCACGTTCATTGGTGCCGGCGAGGGCGTAGTCGAGGGCACAGAAACTGGCTGCTCGCCCTGCCCGAGTGCGGCAGAACCCGAGATGCCGGCGATTATCACAAGCCATAGTGCACGGGCGAAATTGACCATGGGCCCAGCGTACGCTGAGCCCGCCGTGCAGCGCGATGAACACCACCCCGCGGTTCCGCTACCGGCTTCATCAACACCGGCAGGGTCGCCACCTTCTGCGCCGCCGCCGCCGCCGCCAGCGCCAGCGCCTCGCCCGGGCCCATCGTTGCTCGATCAGGTTTGCATCGTGGCGCAAAGTACTGGCTGGGTCGCGATCAACAAGCCCGCGGGGTTGCCGAGCGTTCCGGCCAAAGACACCACGATCCCGCACGCCGTCGCGTGGTTGGCCGAGCGGTTCCTGATCGCTGGCACGAGCATCACCTGGCCCGCGACGATCCATCGTCTTGACATGGACACCAGCGGGCTGCTGTTGCTGGCGCTCACCGCGCAGTCGCAGCGGGCGATCTCGGCGCAGTTTGAGCAGCGCCTCGTGCAGAAGCGGTATGTGGCGCTGCTGCAGCGCGCGCCGCCAAGTGCCGAGGGCGAGGTCTCCGCGGCGATGCGGGCGGACCTGGAACACCGCCCGCGGCAGGTCATCGACCTTGCCCAAGGCCGCCCGGCACACACTACGTATCGCGTGGTCTCGCGCGAGCACGCGCCAACGGGCGGGCCTTTGCCTGAAGCAGAAAGCAAAGAAACGTGGAGCCGCGTCGAGCTGGTCCCGCGGACTGGTCGCACCCACCAACTGCGCGTACACATGGCCAGCCTGGGTTGCCCGATCGTCGGTGATGTGCTCTACGGCCACGGCCGCTCGGCCACGGCCCCGCGCATGATGCTGCACGCGTCGATGCTCACGTTCAATGATCCGACAACCGGGCTGCCAGTCGTGCTGGAGTGCCCCGCAGACTTTTAGCGCCGGGCGCTTGCACTTGCGCGTTGGCGCGCTGACAATCACATCCACACGCACACGGCGCACGAAACGGCTATGTGCCCAACGCGCTGGTCGGCATTCTGGACCTTACGCGACTGGACCTCACGCGACTGGACCTCACGCTCTGGGACCCTGCACGACCATCGGCAAGCTTTGACGATGCCTACGCAATGCACACAATCTGCGCAGAGACCGCACCCGCGTGCCAACCTCGGCGCACGCCCACGTCATGCACGCCAACGTCATGCACGCACACGGAGAGCACGCTGAGCGCTACCGAGGAGCAGATCCTGCTGGGCGTGGCCCGCGGCGATGAGCCCAGCGTTGTCGCGTGCATCGAGACCTTCGGCCCGCTGGTCCAGAGCATCACCCGCACCGTGCTGGCCGACCGCGCGCTGGCCGACGACGCCTGCGCTGAGGTCTTCGCAAGGCTCTGGGCCTCAGCGCCGCGGTTTGACCCCGCCAAGGGCTCGGCCAAGGCGTGGGTCTGCGTGCTGGCCAGGCGCACGCTCATTGACATGGGCCGCAAGGAGCAGTCGCGGGCCAACACCCGCGCGGGCTGGGCCGCCGAGGTAAGAGCGAAGGGCACTTCGGCCCAAATGTCGCGAGACGCTTCTGCGCCGAACCTCGACGATGATCTGGCCAGTGCCCGACGCGCTCTGGCGCTGCTGCCAGCGACCGACCGCGAGGCTCTTGAGCTTTCGGCCGCACGCGGGTGGAGTCACGCGCGAATCTCGGCCCACATGGCCCTTCCGCTGGGCACGATCAAGACGATGATCCGCCGCTCGCTTGTCCGCGTGCGTGATTCGCTCAGTGGGGCGGGCGCGGCGCGTCAGCAGGGGGTAACGCCGTGAACAGCCAACCTCCAGACCGCAGGCCCGAGGATGTGTTGGCCGACCCCGGCCAGTTCGCCGGTGACCCGACATCAGCCGCCGACGCAACCCCCGACGGCGGCATGGATCAGCGCGCTCTCGACGCGGTCTTCGCGGCTCTTGTGCTCGACCTTGCAAATAGCCAGGCCCGGCAGAGCGCCGAGCCGCCCAGTCCCGAGCCGCTCAGTGCTGGGTTGCGGGCCCGGCTGCTGAACGCAGCACCTCTCTCGTCAACGCTGGCTATGTCAACGCTGACTAGGCCAACGCTGGAGACGTCAACGATGGGTGCGTCAACGCCGCAAGCTGCACCAGACTTTGCCGATTTGCTTCCAGTGCCCTCTGGTCGATCGCCCCAAGCGCCTCGCTCACCCCAAGCGCCTCGATCACCTTGGCTCGCCGGCGCGCTGATCGCCACAGGCCTCGCCACCGCGGCGTGCTTAGCGGTCGGCGGTGCGCTCTGGGCGATCCGTGGCACCTCCGCCGGCTCGGCGCGTGACGCCGGTTCACTTGCAGCCGTGCAAGCCCAGCCGCGCCTTGAGGTTGTGCAGCGCGCCTTGGCGAGCACCGCCGATGTCGAGCAGTTCCAGTTCGCGCCCGGCGGCAGCGAGCTGCAGGGCGTCCGCGGCAGCGTCCGCTGGAGTGACAAGCTCCAAGTCGGCACGCTTGTCTTCACCGGCCTGCCCGCCAACGACCGCACGACGACGCAGTATCAGCTCTGGATCGTTGACCCCACGCGCGATGCCCGGCCTGTTGACGGCGGCGTCTTTGACGTGCCGCCCTCGGGCAACGTCACCATCCCCGTCGCCGCGCGGCTGCCGGTCCGCACGCCCGCTGCGTTCGCCATCACACGCGAGAAGCCCGGCGGCGTGGTCGTCTCGGCAGGTCCGCTGATTCTCGTCGCCTCGCGTCCCGCGCGATAGCAACCGCGCATGCGCCGCGCGCCAGCACCAAGGTGCTCACGCGTACTGCGTCGGGTCGGGCACGCCCGCGTCCGCAAAGCCTTTGATCCGCAGCAGGCAACTGTCGCAGTGCCCGCAGGCCAGGCCGGATGGGCTTGGGTCGTAGCACGAGTGCGTCAGGGCGAAGTCAACCCCCAGCTTCAGCCCCAAGGTGACGATCTGCGCTTTGCTCAGCTCTACCAGCGGCGTGTGGATGCGCCACGCGCCACGCGCCGGCTCGCATCGCGCCGGCTCGCCACGCGCCGGCTCGCCACGCGCCGGCTCACCACGTGCCAATTCGCCGCCCGCCCACTCCACGCCAGACTTGGTCGCCAGGTTGAGCGTCCGGATCATTGATTGGACAAACGTTGGGCGGCAGTCGGGGTACCCGGAGTAGTCCACGGCGTTGACGCCGATGAACAAGTCGGTCGTGCCCAAAGCCTCGGCATACGCCGCCGCCAGCGAGAGGAACACCAGGTTTCGCGCCGGCACATAGGTCACCGGGATGTCCTCGGGCGCGCCGGCGACACGCGCATGCTGCGGGCGGTCTTTGGGCACCGGCGTATCACTGGTCAGGGCCGAGCCGCCGAGCAGGCGCAGGTTCAGCGGCAGCACACGGTGACTCGTCGCACCTAGCTGGAGCGCCACGCGCGCCGACGCCGCAAGCTCAACCCGGTGCCGCTGCTGATAGTCGATTGTTAGGGCGTGTGCCTCAAAGCCCGAGGCCTGGGCGCACGCCAGCACCACCGCGCTGTCAAGCCCGCCCGAAAGCAGTACGACCGCCCGCGGCGCACCGACGTTGAATAAAGTTGAGTCGCGCACGGCTTGGTTCGGCAAACGCACGGCCCTTCGCGCATTCAAAAGCCCGCTTTACGCCGACGTCGCGCAGCGCCGGAGCCCGCTATATGCAGGGCAAAAGCCTCAGGTGAATCGGGCCTTCGGCCTACCGCCGGGCCTTCAAGGCGGATGAAGGAAATGCCGAGGGGCGGACTCGAACCGCCGACCTCCGGGTTATGAATCCAGCGCTCTAACCAGCTGAGCTACCTCGGCGTCGAGCCGAGAGTCTAGGAACGCCCGCGCGGGCCGTCCACTGGCCGCGGCCCGGCGTCGCGCGGTACCGCAGAGGGAAGGGGGAGCGGTGCTTGCCTGCCTTAGCGTGGAAGGCGTGGCGGTTCGGGAAAACTGCCGTTCATTCGGATGAATGGATATACTGAAGAGTCCGGGGCCTCGGACCGATGACGCTGGTTGGTTTGGGCGCAGAGTTGCGCCGGGCCAGAGGGTCTGGCTGGAAGGACGAAGCATGCACATCCGCGACATCTTCGCCCAGCAATCAACGACCTTTAGTTTCGAGTTCTTTCCGCCCAAGACCCCCGAGGCCGCCCATGCGCTCTACGAGAACATCCGCGAGCTTGAGGCGCTGCGTCCGAGCTTCGTGTCGGTGACATACGGCGCCGGCGGGGGTACGCGCGAGGTAACTAACGAGCTGGTGGTGCGGCTGAAGAAAGAGACGGCGATGGACCCTGTGCCGCACCTGACGTGCGTGTGCCACAGCGAGGCGGAGATCAACGCGATTTTGGAGCGGTACGCCGCGGCGGGCGTATCAAACATTCTTGCGCTCGGCGGCGACAGCCCGCGCTCGATGCCGGATCACGATCGCGGCAAGGACGCATTTCGTTATGGTGCACAGCTTGTCGCGCACATCAAGAAGTTCAACGAGCGCGGCCTGCACCCAGACCCGCGCGGGTTCGGCATCTGCGTGGCGGGCTACCCCGAGGGGCACCCCAGCACGCCCAATCGTGTGCGCGAGATGGAGCACCTAAAGGCCAAGGTGGATGCCGGGGCCGACTGGGTGTGTACGCAGCTGTTCTTCGATAATCGTGACTTTTACGACTTCCGTGATCGCTGCACGCTGTCGGGGATCTCGGTGCCGATCGTGGCGGGCATCATGCCGGTGGCAAGCGTCAAGGGCATGATGAGCATGGCGGACATGGCGCTGGGGGCGCACTTTCCTGCGCCGCTGCTGCGGTCGATCAACCGCACGGGCGGCGTGGCCGAGAGCGTGCGCAAGGTGGGCGTGCACTGGGCTACGGAGCAGTGCCGCGACCTGCTGGACAACAACGTGCGCGGCATCCACTTCTACACTCTTAACAAGAGCAGCGCGACGCGGGAGATCTACAGCACGCTGGGCGTGCAGGACACGCTAAGCCTGCTGCACGCGCGCCCGATGGTTGCGCCGACAGGGCAGTAACCTGTGCTTAGCCCAGCAGCGTGGCGATCTGACGTGCAAGGACCGTGTCAAGGGCTTGGTCTGATGCGGCGGCGTCCCACGAGATGCCGAGCTGTCGTCCCTCCAGGACCGGGATGATGTGGAAATGAACGTGGAAGACGGCCTGATGGGCCGCGGCGCCGTTGTTTTGCAGCACGTTGTACGAGGTCGCGCCAGTGGCCTTCATCACGGCTCGGCAGACCTTCGGCAGCGCACGGCCAATGGCGGCGGCGGCGTCGTCACTGAGCGCATCGAGGGTTACGGCGGGCTCTTTAGGGATGAGCAGCGTGTGCCCGCGCGCGATGGGTTTGATGTCTAGGAACGCCAGGACGTGGGCGTCTTCGTAGAGCTTGTGGCAAGGGATCTGGCCCGCGAGGATCTTGCTGAAGATGGTCATGGGCGAACGTAGGCCGCGCGTGCGAGGCAGCACGTGCCGTCCTGCGCGTGAGGGGCACCGCGTGCTGGGCCGGTGAAGGGAAGATTTAGGCGACTCAGGCCTTGTCGGGGCCCGGCGCTTGCTCGCCCGCCTGTTCGGCCCGCAGTTGGTCCGCGGCGGCCTGCTCAGCCTGGGCGATGGCGCGGGGGTCAACGCTGCCGGTGGCGATGCGGCGGCGGCCTTGGTGCAGTGAGCCGCAGGACGGGCAGGCGATCCCGTGGGGCCCGTCAAGGACGCTAGCAAGGTCGTGCCCGCAGGCGTAGCAGGTAGGTTTGTCAAGGCGGGCGGCCATCTTGCTCATCGTGACGACCGCGGCAGCGACCGCTACGCCCACCGCGGGCACCCAGCCAATGGGCGTCCAGACAATCAGCACGGCGGCCGCAAGCCCGAGGCCGAGCGTCCAGGCCACGGCGCGGATGCGCAGCTTGCCGACGTAGCTCTTGCCAGTATCGATCAGTTGCGGGATCGGTCCGATCTTGCCCATGTCACTGAGTATATCGGTCTGGGAGTGCGGGCGGCTCAACCGGTTGTAGCCGCTACCGCAGTAGATTTGCAGGCGGGCCGGTGCTCGCTATGCTGACGGCATGAGCAGTTGCGCTGGCGTGCTTGGGCGGCGGACCGTTGGACGTTTGATGCTGGCGGGGCTGGCTCTCGCGGGCGCAGCGGGCACGCCCACAGCACGCGCCGACGAGGGCATGTGGCTGCTGAACGACCCCCCCACCACCATCATCCAAGATCGGCACGGCGTGACGCTGACGCCCGAGTTCTTGGCCAAGGCCCAGCGGGCGGCGGTCAACGTCGGGGCGTCGGGGGCGTTTGTCTCAGCGCGCGGGCTGGTGATGACGAACCACCACGTGGCGACTGGCGCGCTGCAAGACCTGAGCACGCCCAGGCGCGACCTGCTGGCCAACGGGTTCTTTGCGAGGGCGCCCGAAGAGGAGCTTCAGATCCCCGGCGGGCGCGTGAGTGTGCTTGGGCGGATCGTGGACGTGACCGAGCGGATCGCGCAGGCCGAGGCGCGCGTGCGCGAGGCCGCGGGCAAGGCGAGCACCCCGCCTGAGGCTTCGGCGGTGCAGGCGGCGATCGCTGCCGCGGTGCGGGCTGAGGGCAGCGCCATCGAGCGTGAGCTGGGCGTTGAGGCGGGCGAGAGCGTGCCGGACACGAGGGTGCGGTGCCGGATTGTGACGCTCTTTGGCGGTGCGCTGACGCACGCGTACATCGTGAGAGACTTTACCGACGTGCGGCTGGTGTTTGCGCCCGAGAAGGCCGCGGGGTTCTTTGGTGGCGATACCGACAACTTTGAGTTCCCGCGGTTCGCCTTTGACGCGGCGTTCTACCGCGTGTACAGCGGTGGCAAGCCCTACGTGCCAGCGGCGTACTTCCCCTTCAGCGCCGCGGGTGCCAGCGAGGGCGAGCTGGTGATGGTCTTTGGGCACCCGGGGCGGACGCAGCGCGGGCTGACGGTCGAGGACGTGAGGTTTCGGCGTGACGTCGAGCTGCCGGCGACGCTCGCTTCGCTCTGGCGCGCCGAGAGCTCGCTGCGGACGTTCATGGGGCGCGGGCCCGAGCAGGCGCGGATCGCGCAAAGCGATCTGTTCGGCGTGGCCAACTCGCGCAAGGCCGTGACTGGTCAGCTCGCGGGCCTGCTGGACGGCGCAACCATCGACGCGATGACGCGTCGAGAGGACCAGCTTCAGCGGGCTGTGCTGGGCGACGACGGCTGGCGCGGGCGCTGGGGCGACGCGTGGGAGGATCTGTCGCAGCTTGCTGGGCGGCGCGTGGCGTGGCACGGGCGCTGGATGCTGATCCGCCGCGGAATGCGCAGCGACGTGGCCGACTTTGGTCAGAGCCTGCACCGCTACGCCGGGCAGTTGCCGCTAGCGGATGAGCGGCGGTACGAGGAGTTTCGCGCCGGCGCGCTGCCGGGGTGGAAGCGGCGCGTGCTGGCGGAGGTGCCGGTGGATGCGGCCTTCGAGCGACACCAGCTCGCGTCGATGCTCAGCGAAATCTGCGAGCGGCTTGGCGCGGACGACCCGCTGGCCAAGGCGCTGCTGAACGGCAAGGCCCCGCGGGATCGCGCGGCAGAGGTCATCGCGGGCTCGACGCTCGGTGATGCGAAGGTCCGCGCGGCGCTGATTGAGGGCGGGCCCGAGGCGATCAACGCGAGCGCAGACCCGGCGCTGGTGCTGGCGCGGGCGATGGAGCCGTTCTACTCCGAGCTGCGCAAGCTGCAAGATGAGCAGGTCGAGCCGGTAGAGCGGGCCGCGTACGCAAAGGTCGCGGCGGCTCGCTTTGCGATGGCGCAGCGCGAGGGCGGCGGACAGGTCTACCCCGACGCAACCGGCACGCTGCGGCTCTCCTTCGGCGTGGTGAAGGGGTACCGCGAGCCGGACGGCACGGCGGTGCCGGCGTTCACGACCATCGGGGGCACTTTCGAACGAGCAAAGCTGATGGCGGGGATCGAGGGCTTTGTGCTGCCCGGGAGCTGGGCGAAGGCGGAGTCAACGGTGAACAAGGCGACGGCGTTCAACTTTGTGTGCGACGCGGACATCATCGGGGGTAACAGCGGCTCGCCGGTGGTCAACATCAAGGGCGAGGTCGTCGGGCTGATCTTCGACGGGAACATCCAGTCGCTGCGGGGGGCGTTTGTCTATGACAGCGAGCGGAACCGCGCGGTAAGCGTGGACAGCCGTGCGATCGTCGAGCTGCTGCGAAGCGTGTACGGGGCGGGCGCGCTGGCCGATGAGCTTCAGGGTCGGTGAACTTTTGCGTGGGAGTACGCGCGGACATTCGCGCGGACAGTGCGACGGCGGTCACTCGGCGGGCAGTGTGATGCTGAACTGAGTGCCAAGCCCGGGCGTTGATTGCAGCGCGATGGTCCCGCCGTGCTCTTCGATGTAGCGCCGCGTGGTGGGCAGCCCGAGCCCTGTGCCGCCGGCTTTGGTGGTGAAGTAGGGTCGGAAGACCTTGTCGATGTTGTCGGGGGCGATGCCCGGACCAGTGTCGATCACGTCGATGATCACGCCGGGGTTGGTGCCGCTGGGCAGGTTGCCGAGCTTTGACTGTGCGCGAGCCGACTGGACGCGCGAAGCCTGGGCCCGAGCAGACTGGCCCCGCGCAGACTGGGCACTTACAGGCTGGGGGCGGGCGCGCAAGATGACCTCGCCCTTGGATGGCGCGGGCTGCGTCGCCGTGCCCTGCGGGTGCATCGGCACCGGGCCACCCACGGCCTGCACGGCGTTGAGCAGCAGGTTGAGCAGGGCCTGCTTGAGCAGGCGTTCATCGGCAAGGACCACCAGCGGCTGCTCGGGCGCGTCAAGCCTCAGCCGGACGCCGGCGCGCTGGGCCTCGGGGGTCAGAAAGTCGACCATCTCAATCAGCACCTCGCGGATGTCGAGCGGACGTTTGTCAAGCCGGACGTTGCCGGCGTAGTCGAGGAAGTCTTGCAAGATGCCGCGGAGCCGCTCGCTCTCACGGCGCAGCGCGCCCGTGCGTGAGCGCAGGCGTGCCTTGACGGGCTGATCGTCGGGGAGTTCATCGACGGCCTCCGCAATGAGCTGGGCGTTGAGCCCCAGGGTGCTCAGGGGGTTCTTGATCTCGTGGGCCAGCCCGCCGGTCATGCTGCCCAGCTCGGCGAGGCGCTCGTTCTGGCGTGCGCGAAGGTCTTCGTGTTGGCGCTGCCGTGCGCTGCGGCGCAGGTAAGCGCGGGTCAGCAGCGCGCCGGCAAGCGCGCCAAGGGCCAGCGCGCCGGCAACGCCAAGCAAAATGGTCGCGCCGCTCACGGGTGATGATTGGCCATCGCCAGAATCGGCGGCGGGCATGACGGCGGGACTCACCGCGGGCTGCTGCAGCGGCGCGGGCAAGCGTGCGGCGTCAGGATGGGGCCCGCTTGCGGAGGTGCTTCGTGGGCCGACGCGCTCCTGCTCGGACCACTCATTGGCAGGGCGAATCTGAAGCTCAAGGGGTTGCACTTTGACCGTCGGGTCGAAGGCGGGTGTGACGCCGGCGCTTCCGCGCGGCAGGCCCCGAGCGCTGCCACTGGGCACCGCCCGGTAGACGTTGTAGACGTGGCGGATACGGAGCTCTGTGCTCGAGCCGGGGGTTCCGACCCACCGCAGCACGCTGACACGGTCGGACCCGTGGGCGTAAAGCTCAGCCCAGGCCTGAATCGCGCGCGAGTGAAGGATGCGGCCGTCGCGGCCCAGCGGCGGGGGGCCGGGGTGCTCGAGGGCGCTGAGGGCGGCGATCCGCTCAACGTAGTCGTCGGGCGCGGCGAGAGTCCAGTCGTGGGGCGTCGCCGTGACCTTGCTTTGGCCCATGGTGAGGTGCCAGGATTGCTGGGAAAAGTTGCGGTTGGTGATCAACAGCGCGTGCTGAACGAGCGTCGCACCTCCGGCGGAGTCGATCAGCTTGGCACCGCTCGCCTCGCGCGGAAAGACCAGAAAGCCAAAGTCCGCGGGCACCGTGGTCCGCGCGTCGGCGTCCCAGCGCATCACGGCTGGGGCCCGTGGACCGCCGATGACCCCGGTGAGCACCAGCGTGCCCCCGAGCAGCACGACGGCGGCGCACGCGATCACGGCCCGCCTCAGCAGGCGTCGGGCCGGGTCGGCGCGGGGCGTGATGGCCCTCGTCAACGTGGACGGATCAGCACTCATTGATTTCAAGCGTTCAGCGCAGGCGTGCGAGAGCTTACGCGGATTCTCGCTCACACCTTTGCTCGCAAGCCGAGCCAACGTCGAAGTGGCCAAGACGCACACGGAGCGTGGGGGTACCAAGACAAGCGAAATCAAGCGTGCCCAGTGCTCGTGACGGGCGGCTTGCGAGCCGTTACCGGCGTGGCGTGCGGGGGTAGTGGCGGCGGACGGCGGGGTCGCCTTCGTCAACCCGAACCACCCGCGTGGCCGACCAGCCCTTGTCGCTGCGTTCCGCGTCGTACAGCACACGCGAGCCGTCTTTGAGGACGCGGAATCCATCGCCAGCGATGCGTGAGAAGTGGGCAAAGATGTCTTGCCCCGCGGGCCCGACGATAAAGCCGAAACCCTTCTTGGGGTCGAACCACTTGACGCTGCCCTCAACATTCGTGATGCGGTCCGCGGTCACGATCGCCTCGGGCCTTTGGGCGGGGCTGGTCCCCGTGAACGTGTTGCTGGAAATCGAGGGGCTGGCGCTATTGGTCTGCGCCGTGCCAGAAATATTTTCGCTCTCGGTGGTCATTCGAATTGCTGCCTTAAGAGGCCCTGCTCAGATGGCCGCCCCGACGGCAGCCCAGACGCGCGTGGCAATACGGACCACGCCGCTCATTGCAGCATACCTGAGATTGGCAAGTCACGTCGCATAATTGCGGTCAAGATCGACGATTTTCCACGCGAATGGGGCGACGGCCCAGGGTTTTAATTACAACGCTCAAGGCAGTGGTGCGCGGAAAGGGCCGACCGTTCATCAGGATTGCTGTTTCAACAAAGGCTCTCAGAACAAAACAAGGGCCGGGCATGAGCCCGACCCTTGGACAATCATCGAAATTGCATGGGCTCTTAAGGTTGGCCTCAACGGGCGACCGCTCAAGCCCTCGCCTCAGTTGCTCGAGCCGGCGGGCTGGCTGGTGATGGTCGCGGCGTTGGCGGCAGCGCCGGCGGCCTCGTCACGCATGGCGGCCTTGCGAGACAGCTTGATGCGGCCCTGCTCATCGATCAGGATGACCTTGACCTTGACCATGTCGCCGATCTTGACCACGTCAGCCACGGCCTTGACGAACCCGTCGGCCAGCTCAGAGATGTGGCACATCCCGTCGGTGCCCGGGACGAGCTCGACGAAGGCACCGAAGTCCTTCATGCTGACGATCTTGCCGAGGTAGACGGTCCCGACCTTGATCTCTTCGCAGAGGGCCTCGATCTCGGCGCGGGCGGCGGCGATGGTCTCGCCGTTGGGGCTGGCCAGGACGACCTTGCCGTCGTCCTCGACATCGATGGAGATGCCGTACTTCTCTTGCAGGCCACGGATGACCTTGCCGCCGGGGCCGATGAGCTTGCCGATCTTCTCGGGGTTGATCTGGATGGTGACTAGGCGCGGGGCGTTGGGCGAGATCTCGGGGCGGGGCTTGGCGATCGTCCGCTCCATGATGTCGATGATCTCAATGCGTCCCACGCGGGCCTGCTCGAAGACGCGGACGACCTGCTCTAGGACGATGCCGCGGGCCTTGAGGTCAAGCTGGATGCCGGTGATGCCGTCACGGGTGCCCGAGACCTTAAAGTCCATGTCGCCGAAGAAGTCCTCTTCACCGATGATGTCGGTGACGAAGACCTCGTTGTTGCCGTCGTCGTCGGTAAAGCGGCCGACGCTGATGCCGGCGCAGGTGGCCTTGATGGGTACGCCCGCGTCCATGAGCGCGAGGCAACCGCCGCAGACGCTGGCCATGCTCGACGAGCCGTTGGACTCGGTGATATCGCTGACCACGCGGACTGTGTAGGGGAAGTCTGCCGGGCTGGGGAGGATGGCCAGGAGGCTTCGCTCGGCGAGGGCGCCGTGGCCAATCTCGCGACGGCCCGGGGCCATGATGCGCTTGACCTCACCGGTAGAGAAGGGCGGGAAGTTGTAGTGCAGCATGAACTTCTTGCTGTACTCGGGCAGGAGCCCGTCAACGATCTGCTCGTCCTTGCCGGTGCCGAGGGTGACAGAGATGAGGCTCTGCGTCTCGCCGCGCTGGAAGAAGGCGGAGCCGTGGGTGCGTGCGAAGACGCCAACCTCGCAGGTGATGGGGCGGATCTGTGTGGCGCTGCGGCCGTCGGCGCGAACCTTGCTGGTGGCGATCAGGCGGCGTGTGACCTTCTCTTCAAGGCGCTTGTACGCGTCCTTGGCGAGGTTGCGGGCCTTGTTGCTGTCAGCCCACTGCCCGTACGTGCCGTCGGTCTTGACGACAAAGTGCGTGTCAAGGGTCTCTTTGCGGAGCTTGTCGACGGCTTCGTGGCGGTCCTTCTTGCCCTTGATCTGGCGGGCGGTGACCATCTTGGCCTCGGCGGCGACTCGGACCTTCTCGGTGATCTCGGGGGTCGGCAGGAAGAGGTCGCCAATGACCTTGGGCACGCCGGCCTTGGCCTGCAGCTCATTGATCAGAGAGAGCAGCTCGGCGACGTGGTCCTGGCCGAACTTGATGGCGGCAACGACGTCGGCCTCGGGAAGTTCGGCGGCGCCGACCTCGATCATGTTCAGCCCGTCCTTGTGGCCCGAGAGGACCAAATCAAGGTCGCTGAACTCCATCTGGCTGGTCGTGGGGTTGCAGACAAGCTGGGCACCGGCGTCGGTGTAGATGCGGGCGACGCGGACGGTCGCGATGGGCCCCTCGAAGGGAATGTCGCTGATGGCTAGGGCGGCGCTGGCGGCGGTGCCGGCGAGCACGTCGCTGTCATTCTCCTGGTCGTGGCTCATGACGAAACACTGGACCAGCACTTCGTCGTAGTACCCGTCGGGGAAGAGCGGACGGATCGGGCGATCGATCATCCGCATCGTGAGGGTTTCCTTCTCGTTCGGCGGGCCTTCGCGCTTTTTGAACCCGCCGGGGAACTTGCCTGCGGCGCTGGTCTTCTCGCGGTAGTCGATGGTCAGGCCCAGGAAGTCGGGCATCTCGTTGCGAGACTTGCCACGGACGACCGCGGCGAGCACGGTGGTGCCGCCGTAGGTCAGCATGACGGCTGCGCCGGCGAGCTTGGCAACCTTCCCGGTTTCGATGGTGAGCGTCCGCCCGGCAAACTGGCGGGAAACGACAACGTGCGGCATGTGATGCCCTTTCTGAGCGTGCGGCGGGCGCACCCAAGGGTCATCGCGCAGGCGCCCACCAAAGGACCACGCGAAGGGGGCCTCGCATCACGCCCTGGGCAGAAGACACGGACGCGCTCGACGCTGGGCGCGACCGGCAGAGGCCGTGCGAGAGCGCGAGTGCGGCTGTGTCCACTGCCAACGGCAGAAACACTGGGGCCCCGGTTTCCAATCAAACAAGCAAGCCCGGGCGCGGTTGGCACACGGGCTTGGTGGGTTTAGTGGCTCACTTGCGCAGGCCGAGCTTGCCGATAAGCTCGGTGTAGCGGGGCCGGTCAGTCGCGGCCAAGTAGCGCAACAGCCGGTTGCGCTTGGCAGCCATCATGACCAGCCCGCGGCGGCTATGGAAGTCTTTGCGGTGCTGCTTGAGGTGCTCGGCAAGATCGTTGATCCGCTCAGTGAGCAGGGCGATCTGGACAGCTGGGGAACCGGTGTCGGTCCCTGCGGTCTGATAGGTCTTGATGAGCTGGGTCTTGTGCTCGGCGCTGCTGGGCATGAAGTCTGCTTCCTTCCGGGGCCCGGCCCCGGTTCTTGGTTAAGACATTAGGCGCTCTGGCGGGCGAGTTCAACGTCGTGGAGCAAACTCCGAACCCGGGCATCGAGCGCGAGAGGTGGCCTCGACCGCGAGGCGGTGGCAGCAGCCATGATGGCCGAGTTGATGAGACGCCGCTAACCGGCCGTTGAGGCTTGAGAAAATCCCCTCATCGCCTCTATTCTTGGACATGCCACCTACGCAGGCTACCCTCAAAAGGTGAGCCGGGCACTCGTGGACCCGGCTGTTTGTGGGAGTACTTAAGTATGAAGAGCATCATCAACACGTCCGGTAAGCGTTCGATGGTCCTGACGACCCTGGCGGTCGCCGCCTTGGCGTCGGGCCTGGTGTTTGGCTGTGACGAGAAGAAGCCCACGACGGTGAGCAGCGCAGCGACCTCGGCCGGCAAGGCAATGGGCGACGCGGGCAAAGCTATGAGCGGGGCCGTGGGCGATGCCGCCAAGGGCGCTGGCGAAATGGCCAAGGGCGCGGGCGACGCGGTGGCCGGCGGCTTCGGGAAGATCAAGGCCGAGGGGACCAAGTGGGTGAGCGAGACGGTTGAGAAGCAGTGGCCCGAGGCGAAGAGGAGCCTCGAGACCATGGCCGCCAAGGTCGGGGATATCAAGGACAGCGCGACGCAGACGAAGGCGCAGGGCCTGGTAAGCGACCTGCAGGCGAGGGTGCCGCAGATGGAGGGGCTAGTCAGCAGGCTTAAGACCGCCGGCGAGGGCGATTACAGCAGGCTGGTGAGCGAGGCCAAGAGCATGTGGGACACGTTCGTCAGTAAGCTGGGTGAACTGAAGAAGCTGATCCCGAGCTGAGCTTTCGGCTGCTTCTGGGCGGAGGGCGCGCTCAGTTTTGAGCGGCTTCGGCACGGTCAGGCGGACGCCGCGCGAGAGCCGTGAGGCTTGACTCCGCGACCCGGAAGGATAAACTTCTTCCAGATTGCGGGGTGGAGCAGCCCGGTAGCTCGTCGGGCTCATAACCCGAAGGTCGTAGGTTCAAATCCTACCCCCGCTATTGCCAAGGTCGTCCAGAAACTGGCCGACCCACCCGTTAGAAGTGAACGCCCCGACCGCAAGGTTGGGGCGTTTGCGTTTCTTGACCACGTTT
>Ga0163144_10010594_pt1 | contig 19626 bp, 24 predicted proteins | sample OliLak19BULKMAT1_FD_123175 | JGI IMG/M metagenome (GOLD analysis project Ga0163144, IMG submission 123175) | Freshwater microbial mat bacterial communities from Lake Vanda, McMurdo Dry Valleys, Antarctica - Oligotrophic Lake LV.19.BULKMAT1 | ecosystem: Environmental > Aquatic > Freshwater >... | reverse complement strand
CTTAGCTTATTTCTTTACTACTATAACTATGAAAAACGACATCGTGGATTAGGCATGGGAGGGATGACACCAGTGCAGAAGTTAAAAAGCTGTGGAGTGTCAACTTGACGCTGCAATGCTACACAGGTTGACAAATCTGAAAAGTATGATAAGGTTCCGCTCATGAAAAACGTTGCCATATTTTTAGTTATTCTGGGTTTTTGGGACACGGCTTCTTTGCCAGTGGCTTCAGCCAACTTTGACTTTGTTACTGACAGCCATCCAGCCCCTATTTCCTTTATCGTCAACACTTCTGGCGAAGCTTATGGGGAACTGGAAGGTGGATATTCATTTACGCAAAAGAATATCTTCATGGAAAACAACATAAAGATCCAAAAGTTTGTTACCGGAGCTCACTTTTTCTATATTTCAGACAAAGGGATCATTGAAGCTGAAAACGACCTAAGAGCCATCTCTATTTATTTTAGTTTGGTCTAGGCACTAGATTTCACTCCTGTTATTCCATTCTCTATACGTGGTATAGTGGCCATATGGAAAACACACCAATGCTTGAAATCACTAATCTGGTTAAGGTTTATGGTAGTGGTGCTAAGGCCAAAACCGCCGTCGATAATGTTTCTTTATCCATTCCCAGAGGAAGCTTTTTTGGTCTACTCGGACCAAATGGAGCGGGGAAGAGTACGATTATTCATTGTGTTACTGGTATTGCTCAACCGACTTCAGGCTACATAAAGGTAGATGGTACAGATGTGGTAAAGGAATATAAACTGGCTCGCACCAAAGTGGGTTTATCACCACAAGAATTTAATGTGGATATTTTCTCCACCCCTCTTGAGCTCATGGACTACATGGGTGGTTATTATGGTATTCCAGCCAGTGTCCGAGCGGAAAGGAGTAACGAACTGATCAAGCGCTTCGACCTAACGGAACATCAAGACGTTATGTTTCAAAAATTATCCGGTGGCCTTAAGCGTCGTGCTATGCTCGGCCGGGCTTTGGTCCACACTCCTGACTTATTGATTCTGGACGAACCCACCGCCGGCGTTGATGTCGAACAACGGCATGATCTCTGGGCGTATCTTAAAGAACTCAACGAAAGCGGCAAGACTATCATTTTGACTTCTCACTATCTGGAGGAAATTGAATACTTGTGCCGGGATATTGCTATCATCAATCATGGAAAAATTATTGCCCAAGGCACCAAAGAGGACTTCATGAAAGAAGGGGAGAAACTCGAAGATGTATATCTAAAGATTACTCGCGCTAGTGACGGAAAATAATATGAAAATAAATTCAATTGGCCTGTATACGATGTTACGTCGCGAAGTCAAACGAACTATGCGTGTGGCGGTGCAGACGCTTTTGGCGCCGGTGATTTCCGCCTCTCTCTATTTATTTATTTTTGGAACCGTAATTGGTTCGCAAATTAAGGAAGTGGCGGGAATCCCTTACGTTTCTTTCGTCTTTCCGGGTATTTTGATGTTGTCGGTGATAAACTCTTCTTTTGCCAGTGCGTCTTCCGCCTTGTACTTTATGCGCTTTACCAGAGGTATCGAAGAAATACTAATTGCACCTTTTTCATACTTGGAAATGTTGGTTGGTTTGGTAGGAAGTGCGGTCACTAGAGCCTTAATGGTAGCCGTCCTCATTTTGGTGGCGGGGTTGGCCTTTGGAGCAGTCTCGCTCGTGTCTCCATTTCAATTTTTCTTTTACGTCATTTCTATTGCCAGTATTTTTGCTATCCTCGGTATTATTGTGGCCTTATGGTCTGAGAGTTTTGAACAATTACAAGGACTAAACACTTTTGTAATCACTCCACTGACTTACCTCGGGGGTATTTTCTACTCGATTTCTTTCTTGCCAGAATCAGCTGCTTTCTTCACTAGATTAAATCCTTTCTTCTATTTTGCCGATGGTATTAGAGGTAGTATGGTGGGAATTCAAGAAGCTAATCAACTGGTAGGACTAATTATTATTATAAGTTTATTGGCGGGTTTGAGCACTTTAGTGGTACAACTTTTCAAACGAGGTTGGAAAATAAGGTCATAACTAGAACGCTGTCACGGAGCTGTTGTTAGATGCCCACAGCGGGCGTACAATAGCAGTATGCGCATTGAAGTTGAGGTTAAGCTAGACTATCAAGATGTTTTACTCCGCCCTAAGCGGAGTACTCTTACTTCCCGAAAGGAAGTTGACTTGGTACGAACTTTTAAATTTTATCATTCACCAAAGGTTTGGAGCGGAGTACCTATCATGACTTCCAACATGGCTACTTGTGGAACTTTTGAAATGGCGTACACACTGGCACCATACAAGATAATTACAACTTTTCATAAATATTATGAAGTTGCCGATTACGTTGAATTCTTTAAAGCATTTTCTGCTCCAGACTATGTGATGTACACCCTAGGTACTAGAGATGAAGATTTTGCAAAATTGCAGCAAATGCTAGATGCTGATTTACTAAAAAATTTCTCATTTGTTTGCCTCGATATACCAAATGGTTACCTAGAAAATTTTCTCAAGAAAATTAGTCAACTGCGAAAACTTTGCCCAGACCACATCATTGTCGCTGGCAATGTCGTGACAAATGAAATTTCGGAAGAGATAATCCTCAGCGGTGCAGATATTGTTAAGGTTGGTATTGGACCTGGCTCAGTTTGTACTACTAGGAGAATGACCGGCGTTGGTTATCCGCAACTTTCTGCCGTAATCGAATGTGCCGATGCGGCCCACGGCATCGCAAATAATCAAGGTTACGGTCTCGTGATTGCTGATGGCGGACAACAGTATCCTTCATGTGTAGCTAAAGCCTTTTGTGCCGGAGCTGACTTTAATATGTTTGGTTCAATGTTCTCCGGTTATGATCAAAGTGGCGGTGAATTAGTGGAGAAAGACGGAAAAAAATACAAAGAATATTTTGGCTCTTCATCTAATAAGGCGCTACAAACATTTTATGGCAAGAAGGATAGTCATCGCGCCAGTGAAGGTCGGGAAGTCCTGATGCCATACAAGGGTGACATCGAGCCTTTCCTGCAAGACTTATTTGGTGCTCTCCGAAGTACTGGTACATATATCGGTGCCAGAAAATTACGTGAATTCTCCAAGCGGGCTACTTTTGTTAGGGTCAACCACCAGCTTACCAGCTACTTAGAACCTTACGACTTAGGTAAATAGTAATAAAATAATATAGCCTATTACTCTAAGACTTTTACTTTTAGTAAAAGACTTGGAAGTTAGCCGAGAACTTATCTTTTCTTAGCAGAAATACGCGAGCCAGGTTTTTTGAAGACGTTGTGTTATTGCTGTAATGATTAGGTATTAGTAATTATATTAATACCACCTATTTTTATTTTAATTCTACATTTTTGAGAGGTGGTTTAATGTCCCTACTTCTTAAGCACGTAAGTAAAAATAGTTCCATTTGACCGCTTCTGATTATTTTTCTTAACTAACTCGTCGATTTTTAAATTGACTTACGTTTTTATACATTCAAAGTACATATATGGAATGTATTGCTAAGCAAAATAATTTCACCTAGTTTTCATCAATGTAAGAAATATAAGAACTAAAAAAAGTATGAATACACATCTTCCTAGAATGAAAATATTTTTTGTTGGGTGGCTCTTAGACAGCGAACGGTTAGGCGAAGCCGGGGCTAGTTTCAGTTGATACTGGTAGAAATGGTTCCACTGGACAGTAGGTATTTTAAAACTGAGCTGGGGAATGATTCAATTATTTTAGGTCGAGCTCTATTAACTAATCGTGTACAGTTAACTTGACATTAGAGCACCCCTGGAACATGATAATGATATATAGTGATTGGTATGAGTGAAACTATTATTAACCAAGTTCAAAAAATGCGTGTGGCTGCGTCCCTTACTCAAGAAGAGTTGGCTTTAAAAGTCGGGGTTACTCGGCAGACCATAATTGCTGTCGAGAAGGGAAATTATACCCCTTCTGTTTTATTAGCTTTGAAACTGGCCAGTTTGTTTTCGGTGCCAGTTGAATCATTATTTTCAATAAATTATGAATAAAATTATTCAAATCAGTGTCGCTGTGCTGCTCGCTTTTTTACTACTTGTTTTAGCCGACCTGGTACCTTTTTGGATGCCAATGATGGGTGAGATGATTGCCCTCATGCTCGTGGTGGTGCTCTTGGTAGTGTGGGCGGGTTTTGTGATGCAAGAGCAAGCGCATGACGAGAGGGAGGTGTTACTTAAAATGAAGTCTGGACGGATAGCTTATCTGTCAGGTCTAGGAATGCTATTAATTGCTCTATTGGTACAAGGATTTGCCCACGATATTGATCCTTGGATTGCAATTACTCTGGCGGTTATGGTGGTGGTTAAGCTCTTAGCTAGGCTTTACGAAGAGTAGTCCCCAGTCACGAATGTAAAGTCGTCTTTACATTCGGTTGCTATTTCTTTATACTTGAGCAAGGTAAGAAGTATCAACAATAATTAATTTTAAATATGAATAAAGGATTAGTCTTGGGATTGGTGGCGATGGTCGTAATAGCAGGTGTTTTTTTGTTTATAAGTAATGGCTCTAGTAGCAACGAAGCAATGATGTCAAAGGAGAGCCTGGAAAAAGCGGAAATGGAAAAAGCGCAGATGGCGGAAACGGAAGCGGTAAAAAAAGTAGAAATGATGGAAAGTGATGACTCCGCAATAATGGCTGAGGAAGAGACGGTAATGAATAAAGAAGAAACAGGTATGATGAAAAAAGACGATAGTGCGATGATGCCAGTTGGTTCATATGTAGCGTACGATGCTGCAAAAATAGCGATGGCGTCAGCAAGTCAAGACGTTGTGTTATTCTTCAAAGCTAGCTGGTGTCCATCTTGTAAAGCTGTCGATGCTGATATTAAGGCAAATCTAAAAGCCATTCCGTCTAGTCTCACCATTCTTGATGTTGATTATGACAACTCAGCAGACTTAAAGCGGAAATACGGCGTAACTACACAACATACCTTTGTTCAAGTAGACGCGCAGGGGACTTTGATAAAGAAGTGGAGCGGTGGCAGCACTCTAGCCTCGGTTGTTTCGAAAGTTCAGTAACATGATCTTGTTCCTCCTCTCATTTATCGCCGGGGTACTGACGGTTCTAGCGCCGTGTATCTTACCGCTCTTACCGGTGATTGTGGGAGGGTCACTGACCGGTGAGGGTAAAGATGCGCAAAAGAAAAAAGTAGTAACGATTGTTATTTCTCTCGGTTTATCGGTGGTTGCGTTCACCTTGCTACTCAAAGCCACTACGCTCTTTATCGATATACCAGAGCACTTCTGGAAATGGCTTTCTGGAGGCATCGTCCTCATCCTGGGGTTCATCACGATATTTCCCTCACTATGGGAAGGTAAGTGGCTCGCCAAGTTGAGTGCAAAATCAAACATACTTTTAGGTAAAGGAAATAAAAAGAAGAGTTTTTGGGGTGATGTGATTATGGGTGCTGCTCTTGGACCTGTATTTTCTACCTGTAGCCCAACGTACTTTGTAGTGCTGGCAACAGTACTACCAGCGCAACCAATTATCGGTCTGGTGTATCTACTTGCCTACGCAGCCGGGCTCTGTCTAGCACTGTTTGTGATTGCGCTTATTGGCCAGCGGATCATGACCAAGCTTAATATCGCCGCTGACCCCCGTGGGTGGTTGAAGCGGTCACTTGGAGTACTCTTTCTTTTGGTCGGTCTAGCGATTATTACCGGTTATGATAAAAAATTAGAGACGGCGATCCTTAATGCAGATGTATTTGATGTGACTAAGGTTGAGTTGAGGTTGCTTGATTTCGTTAAACCAGTAGAGAACGAAACTCAGCTGCCTTAAACAAATGCATCGACGGCACCGCGAGCCGAGATCTGGTGGCTTTGATTTGCTATAGAAGTGAAGATCTCAGGTGTATTTTTCGTTAAACAAATCAAGCAAAAACTCAGCGTATAAAATTCTACTTACCGCTTATCGGTTCGTTTGTTAGATAATAAGCTAAGTCGATTGGTCCACTTATGTATCAGGAAAAAGTACCATAATCAAAAGGGAGCGTTACTATATAAACACCATTATTTACTGACGAGACGGTGGCTAAAAAATTGCTCCGTTTTCCTTCATGGACTCCATACCAATCAGATATAACAAACCCCTTAAAATTTAATTGTTTAAGACTTTTTTTCTACCAGAGTCATCTGCCCGGTTTTTTCGTCAAGCGCCATAAATGACAAAAGATTGGCTACCAAGGCTTCGATTACCAGACTTGAGTCCAAGTAAGTCGCGTCAGAGGCTATGGACATAATAGGTTTAAGATCTAAAGTAGTCGGTATCAGCAAACGTTAAAAACAAAGCGAACAAGACTACCATAAAAAGTAAGCAATATAACGATGTATAAATTATTTTAGGGGTTTTTTACCTTGGTAGTGTTTAACATTCAGTACTAAAGAGTGTTAGTAATTGCTATAGTTTTAGACTTTAATTTTTCTAAATCTCCGGACCAGCAGGATTCTTCAATAGGTATTCATTAATGGCCTCCATAAAAATTTCTCCGTATTCTTTTAGTTTCTTTTCTCCCACCCCGGTGACGTTCCCAAATTCTTCCATAGTTTGTGGTTTGTTGTATGACATATCGTGCAGGGCGGCGTCGCCAAATATTATGAAAGCCGGAACCCCTCGTTTTTCAGCAATCTCGCGCCTCAGAGCTTTTAGTGTTTCAAAACAACCTTCATCGGTTTGAAAATCTTTTTTTATTCGAGTTGCTTTCTTTTTCTTACCATTAGTACTTTTGTGCGCTGGAATCGCGTCCACTTCTGTCAAAAGCATTTCTTCCAGTACTCGAGGTAGTTTTAAGGTTTCTTTATTGATTAAGAAAGCCTTACCTGTTTTTGTTACAAAAAAAGTTGGATAGTCACCTACATTTTTCTTTATAAAACCATGAGCCAAGAGTTGCATAAAAATTTCACTTAAGACACTTTCAGTCGTGTCCTTAGCTATGCCCCAAACCGATAAGGAGTCATGGGAATTATCTAAGATTTTTTGTTCTTTAGAACCACGAAGGACTTTTAAAACATGAGCCTTACCAAAGCGTTCTCTAGTTCTGATAATTCCAGATAGTATTTTCCGAGTTATTTCTGTTGCGTCAACTGTGTCGCTCTTTGATTTACAAACATCACAAGTTTCGCAGGCAGTAATGGTTGGTTTTTCACCAAAGTATTTTACCAAACTAACCCAACGGCAGGAGCGTGACTCAGCGTAGTTCATCACTTCGAGAATATTACGAAGTTCCTTTTGACGCTCTTTTTCATCTGAAACCATTCCCAAGAAGTAATCAAGTTTTATTTTATCTCCGGCTGAGTATAGCATTACACATTCACACGGCAGACCATCTCGTCCGGCCCGGCCGATTTCTTGATAGTATCCCTCAAGTGTTTTTGGGAAAGTGCGGTGGATGACCAAGCGCACATCGGGTTTATCGATACCCATACCAAAGGCAGTAGTGGCGGCAATGATGTTTATCCGGTCGTGAATGAAATCGTCCTGAATTTTTGAGCGTTTAGAAGACTCTAATCCTGCATGGTACGCACCAGCGGAAAAACCTTCTGCTTGCAAAAGTTCAGCTAAAGACTCAGTGTCCTTTCTAGAAAAACAGTAGACTATACACGATTCGTCTTTGTATTGTGACAGTAGGGATACAATTTTCCTGAGCTCATTCTTTTTTGGAATCACTTTAATATGTAAGTTTTCCCGATAAAAGCTAGAGACGAAAACTCTTGGTTTGTTTAGGTTGAGCTCGCTAATTATGTCGTCTCTGACTTGTGGGGTGGCGGTCGCAGTGAGGGCAATGATTGGGATGGTGGGAAAAGACTTACGGAAGGATTTAAGGTTTCGGTAGTCTGGGCGAAAGTCGTGTCCCCATTGTGATATACAGTGAGCTTCATCTATGGCTAGAGCAGTAATATTACAGGTCTGTAACCAGTCATTTATCCCAGCTACGGAAAGTCTTTCTGGGGCCATGTATATCAGCTGATATTCTCCACGAACCGCTCTGTCCATTCTTTGCCTGAGTTCAAGAGAGTCGACAGAGGAGTTTAAAAATGTGGTTGCTACACCATTAGCATTGAGAGCATCAACCTGATCTTTCATTAGTGAAATAAGAGGGGAGATGACTATAGTCATCCCGTCAAAAATCAGGGAGGGAAGTTGGTAGCATATAGATTTTCCACCACCGGTTGGCATCAAGACAACAGTGTCTCGCTTCTGGCAGAATTCATTAATAACCTCTTCTTGCAAAGGACGAAAAGAGGTATAACCAAAATTCTTTTTTAAAGTTTCAAGATAGTCAGACATTGGTAGGTTCCATAGTAACAAAAAAATTTACGCGAGTCTGGATGGTACAGTACAACTATTGTTAACCCTAGAGATAGGGGTCGCTTTTACATATTCGCCGTCCAGGACAACACCATTTGTGCTTTCGGTAAAGTTGAGTAATTCAATAACAGAATTTTCTACCGCTGTTTCCGTATAATTACCGAACATTACGTGAGTCTGCCACCAAACAGGAAATTCTGCAAAAAAATCAGGCTGTACATCTTCAGGGGAGACGAAACCCACCATCAGCATACGGCTGCAAAGGATATCAGCCATACTAGTATATTTTTTAATTGTTGTGGGTTTATAGTTTGATTGCAAGAATTTCGCATAGGCTGGCATTACTTCATCTTGAAGCCAGTGCCGAAATGGCTTTTGCGCTTTCTCCATTTCTTCAAGCATGGCTCGGTAATTATTCAAGGTCATTTCATGATTTCCTACAATTACTTTCGGCTCGCTTGGAAGAGGGGGCGAGCGATTTTACCGCAATAACCTTCGATAAAAAATTAGCGGTAGCGCTCAAGCGTTGATGGTGTAATTTTCACAGGAACTGACCATCTAGCCAAATGACTGTAAGTACTTTTCTGCTGTAGCTAGATGATTAGCTTTTTTAGTCGGATTCATTTTTTCTAATAGTCGCGGCATCATGGAGAGCCGGTGGTTTGATTTGAAAAAATCTTGATGAGTATTGATAAAATTCCAGTAGAGGGCTGTCCAAATTTCTTCCCATTCTCCAGCCGGGTAGTTAGACATTTTTTTGATATAGTTGCTGCCTGAAATATAAGGCTTTGTAGCAAAGCTGCCGCCATCAGCAAACTGACTCATTCCGTAGACGTTCGGTACCATAACCCAATCGTATGCATCAACATACATACTCATAAACCAGCGATAGACTTCATCGGGATGTATTTGTGAGAGAAGCATGACGTTACCAAGTACCATCAATCGATCAATATGATGATTGTAGCCAAACTTCAAGGCTGCAGAGATTGCTTGATCGACTGGAAGTAGACCGGTACTTCCAATCCAAAAGCTGCTTGGTAGTGAGCTTTTATGATTAAAAAAGTTCTTTTTCCTAATAGTTGGTCCGTCACATTCGTAGCTCGCACGGATAAATTCCCGCCATCCTAAAATTTGCCTTACAAAACCCTCGGTAGAATTTATGGGTATATCATGTTTAGAGGAATAGCTGAGTGCCGTATCAAGCACGTGTTGGGGTGTCAGTAGGCCACAGTTTAGTAATGGTGAAAGTGTTGAATGCCAAAGTCGCACACTCTCTGTGTGCAAAGCATCTTCGTAAGGACCAAATGCATTAAAGCGCTCATGCAAGAAGTTTTGTAAAAATACCTCAGCGGCTGTATGTGTGATCGGGAGCCAACAACCACCGTCACCATACGATTCCACCTCAAGACTTTCAGCCCATATCTCTGCTTCAGTTACTTTATCATTTTGCTCCAGTGAGATATCTTTTGGAAGAGTGGTTAGTTTTGGAATTTTTTTACGGTTATTTGCGTCAAAGCTCCACTGACCACCGGTCGGCTTATTGTCTTCTTCTAGTAGAACATTTTTGTCGATACGTAACTGCTTATAGAACTGCGCCATGTGGCGCTTGGAGGCTACAAAGCAATCAATGGCATCTTGCTTCGCTAAAATAAACTGCGGTGATTCGTACCAAATACGTTGTAGACCACTTTCCTGAAGTGCTTTCTCTAAATAGGAATCAGTAGTATCAACCACATGAATTTTTTCAATCTTGTCTTGTCGTAAACGTTTAAATACCAAAGTAGTTGTTGGACATGAAGATAATGTGACCCTGGTCACATGATGTCCAACTGATCGTAGGGATGATTCAAAAGCATCAAGGGAGAGCTTGTGAAATATTAACTTCTGACGGTGGATCGGATTGTAAGTTAGTAGAAGTGATTCTTCGATAAGGTAGATGGGTCTACCAAGTTTTACAGCTGGGTGTTTGGCAAATAATTGCTGCGGATAAATAAGAGTTGCTTCAGACATAAGATTGACATTATACTATTGATTATGAAAAAGTACTCTACTAAAATCTGTCCTGTCTGCCAGCGACCATTTTCTAACCGTAAAAGTTGGGAAAGCCGTGGGCAGTGGGAACAGGTAGTTTATTGCTCAAGCCGTTGCCGTAAAAATAAAATTTGAACCAAATTTTATTATAGCTCAATTAGATTCGGATTTGCCACTAAGGTTTATTTAGACTTTGGCAATTATACAAAAGGGTAGCTAATATTTTTGTCGGGTAGAAGTTTTGGTGCTGAGTATCTCATGCTTACTACTTACACCAGTACGCTTTTCTACACGCTCTCGCCAACGGCAATAGGTTTTTTCTGATTGATGTTTGCGCATTAATTTTTGTATCTCGTTGGCAGTCAGTCCATACTCACGCTTGATTACTTCAAAGGGAATAGTGTCGCCCCAAGCCATGAGAATAATTTGTTCGATGTCTATCGGAGTGAGTTCTTTCATGATTTTCATCATATTGTATAGATTTTTTACTAACGTACAATATACCCATGAGAAAAATCTGGAACCGTCCGGCAGATGCGGTGTGGAGTCTTTCTACTATTTCTGTGACTGGGGCAGGTAATATGAATATTTGTACTTACGTCACGGCCGTTTCACTTGATCCTAAGCTCATGATGATTGCCGTGTATAAAGGCACACAAACACACAAAAATTGCTCGCTTGGGCAGACTGTCTTATTGCAGTTGTTGACAGAAAATCTGGCTCCAGTTGTCCGGGTGTGTGGTAACATGTCGGGAAAAAATATTGATAAGCTAGCGCGTTTAAGGAAAAGATATCAACTCGGTTCTTTAGAAGGATTACATTATTTTACTAAAGCAGCAGGTTTTATGGAATTGGTCATTGAACAGTTAGTTGAAACTAGCGGCGATCATGTTTTGCTTGTGGGGAAAGTAGTAAAGGGAAAAAATCTAACGGACACGCCTATACTTACTACAAGGTATCTAAAAGAACATCAGTACATCAGATGATGGAGGTTCTAAAGCAAACTTAAGAATGGGATTTTGCTACATGCTAGCTTCCAAACTCAGATTCTTTAGGTTAAAGGTAGTAAGTAATCTTCTGCCAATAGGTTAAAAGACTATAAAAATACAATTTTATATAACCCCGGAGGTTCTAGGTCCCCGCTACAACATAGTATCTAGTAAGCTAGTATAGAACTTGTAATTTATAAATTAAAGAGGCCGACATGTAAGTATCAATATTTTATTTTCCAGCTACTCGTAAAAATTTGTTGATTTGATAAAGTGATTCAAATTTATCACTAACCACTTTTTTAATTTCGGAATTTTTTAACTCCGCATCAAGTAGGCTTTCCCCAATAGTAAAGTTTTTATAACGGAGGAGATCAATTGCGGGGTGAGTCACTTCGTATCCTTGGGGAACTTTCTTTAGTTTGAACTCGCTACTCAGCCCTTTCGGGAAATATTTCACAAGGGCTTTATCGTTTAAAATTTGCTGGAGTTTTTTGTAATGAGCATCGATGTACGTTCGTACTTTATCTAAATGTTGACGTTCTGGTGTGCGAATGCCGCCACCAATAAATGATTTGCCGTCTGGCTCGATAGCAAAATAATAGACCGGCTCTAAAGAATCATTTACATCAGCTGAAATCAGTCCAGAAATAGCTGTTTTGTACTTAGTTTTGTTTCTAGAAAATCGCGTGTCTCTGTGTAAACGAAAAACTTTAACGGTCTTAATACCTTTTTTGTGGTTACCAGCCACCGCCTTATCAAACTCGGCCACCTCATCTCGAATTTGCCCTAATAGTTTGGTAAACTCATCTCGGAGTATTTTATATTGATTTTTGTGCTCGTCGTACCATTCCTTTTTATTATTCTTTTTAATGGAACGCAAGAAAGTCAGTAGTTTTGGATTTATCATAAGTTTCTATTTTATCCAAATATTTTTATTGCCAGTAACAAATCGTTCAAAAGTAATGGGTTCTCTTTTTAATATATTCTTCACATCACCTGTCACCCTATCAGCTAAACCAAGCTTAGCGGTAGAATAGATTACCGTCATTATGGCTCGTTGTGCAAACGGAAATCCACGACTTTTAAGTCTGAAGTAAAAACTAAATATTGAGGGGTCTTGGTAAACAATTTCTTTACCCAATACTTTAGTAAATATCTCAGCCACCTGGTAATAATCCAAGGACTCGCTCCCGGTCAAACTGTAAGCTTGATTTAAATGACTCTCTTCAGTGAAAGAAAAAGCGGCTACACTGGAAATATCTCTAATATCAACAAAGCTTGTTTTACCCTTTCCAGCTGGGACGTAAATTACTTGCTCATCTTTAATTTCATCGAGGTGAGTAGTGCTCAAATTTTGCATAAAGAAACTGGGGCGTAAGAAGGTGTAGGGAATTTTTAAGCGTAAAATTTCTTTTTCAATTTTACGGTGTGGGGTAATTGGATTATTTTCCGCTCCAAGGAGTGACAACAAAACTACCTGCTTTATTTCGCGCTTTTTCGCCAGCTCTAACAAAGGGAATATAAACTTTTCTACTTTAGATAAAGATGGCGCCCTCAATAAAAAAATTCTAGTGATTCCAGTCAGCGCTTCCTCGAAAGTATTAGACTTTTCAAAGTCAATAATTCTAGTCTCAACATTTAAGTTGGCAAATATTTCTCTATCTTTATTAGTGCGGATACCGGCCACTATCGGTAGTCCTAGCGTAATTGCGCTCTTAATAACTTCGAGCCCAACATTACTAGTTGAACCAGTAATTAGTATTTTTTCATTGTTTTGGATCATTACATTAAATTGTACACCTAATGACGAGGTTTGAAACATAATCAAGCGTCCTAACGTAAATCATTGATAAGTCTTTTCATCTCGTGAAGTTCTCTTTTTTGAGCTACAATTATATTATCTGCTAGTACGCGGACCCGAGGGTCTTTGATTTGGGCTCTTTCACTGGTGAGGATAGTGATAGAGTGGTGGGGAATCATCGCTTCCACATAATAAACATCATCTACCAAAACTTGGCTGCGCACTAAGAAAAGGGCAATACAAACAAGGCAATACTGACATTTGAAATATATTGATTGGCTATCTTGTCGGTATATATGTGACGCATAAACCAAAGCATCATCACAGCCGTAATAGCGGTCGTGAGTAAGTTCATGTAAAAGAGCATTTCACTAAAGAAAATATGATTCCAAGAGTAGGTGTTTGGATATATAGCTAAGTACATGAGAAGTGAAGAAGTGGCAATCATCACGAAAATGTTTTATAGGATTGTGTCGTAGAAAATATTTAAGTTGCTAAACTTTTAGGATACTATAAATTTGTGGTTTAGACCCCCTAGGGGTATACTGTGGTCACTGTGAACAAAGAACTAAAAACTAAAATTGAACGACAACTCAAAGTCATCGAGGGGCAGGTGCGCGGCTTGCAAAAGATGGTAGCTGATGACCAGTACTGTATTGATGTTATTACCCAAACCTCCGCCGTGCGAAATTCTCTTGGTTCAGTTGAAGAGAAAATGCTTGAAAACCATTTAAGCACGTGTGCGGTTAAGCAAATAAAAGGGAAAAGTGAGGAGAAGGCGATTAAAGAAATCTTGTCAGTTTATAAGCTGGCAAAACGAAAATAGTATGAAAAATCCTAAACAAGCTAGTTTATACAGAATGGTGATGCCTAAACACACTTGTCCTTATGGTGTGAAATCGCTTTACCTTTTAAAAAAGCATGGCTATGAAGTGGCCGATCATCACCTGACCACCAGGGCTGAGACAGATGCTTTTAAAGAGAAGTACGGGGTTGAAACCACCCCGCAAGCATTTATTGGTGTACAAAGAATCGGCGGCCACGCAGATTTGCGCAAACACTTCGGTGAAGCCGTGCTGGAGCCAGGTGGTACAACCTATAAACCAGTTTTGGCTATTTTTGCGGTGGGATTTTTGCTAGCAGTGGCTGTAGGTGTACTTACTAACTTTACGATGGGGTACTGGATGGTGCTTCCACATTATATTTCTATCACTATGGTACTCCTAGCACTTATGAAGCTGCGTGACGTAGATGGATTTTCCACGATGTTTCTTAACTATGATGTTTTAGCTAAGCGGTGGGTACCATACGGCTATATTTACCCGTATGCTGAATTGACGGCTGGGCTGATCATGTTCGCTGGTGTCCTTTCATATATAGCAATTCCGCTAGCTTTATTTATTGGTGGCGTTGGCGCTTGGTCGGTATTTAAAGCTGTCTATATTGAAAAGCGCGAATTAAAGTGCGCTTGCGTCGGTGGCGACACTAATGTACCGCTCGGGTTTGTGTCGTTGACTGAAAACTTGATGATGGTGGGTATGGCTGTGTGGATGTTGATAGTAATGCTGAACTAAAGTAACTCGCAATATTTAAAGAATTTATAATCACATTAAATAATACAACATGAAACAAAATACAATTTTAATTGCAATTATCGCACTATTGACCCTAGGAATTGGTGGGTACTTTATTTTTGCTGGCGGTAACGACCATGATGAAACGCACGAGATGATGTCTGACGAATCGAATTCTGATGGAAAAAAGTCGGTTGGTATGGGCGGGGCTCATATGATGCCCGACGGTACCATGATGGGAAATGATATGCCGATGAACAACATGAATGGTATGGATCATTCAATGATGATGGTCGGAAGTGAACGAGAATTCGTCACTGGCATGATTCCGCATCACCAAGAAGCAGTTGATACAGCTAAGGAAGTATTGGCTCGCGGTGGTTCAACCGCCGAGATGCGTACTTTGGCTAACGCAATAATTGCGGCACAAGAAACCGAGATTGCGATGCTAAAAGACTGGCACCTGGCTTGGTACGGCCAAGCCTATACTGCCGATAATTCATATCAGCCAATGATGCGAGACCTCTCACCACTATCAGGAGCCGCTTTAGATAAGCAGTTTCTAGAAGACATGATTCCACATCACTTGGGAGCAATCATGATGGCAGAAAGTGTCCGCCCATACATTACACAACAAGAAATCACCGACATGGCCAACGCCATTATGACCACCCAAACTGCTGAGATTGAATTGATGCAAAGACTTCTTAAAACTCTTTAGTCTTAAGTGTCGTATTGATACAGTAATAATCAAATTAGCAAACCATAAAAATACGCATGACAGAAATTAAAGTGATTAACGCAGCGCCAAAGGCCTCACTACTAAAACCTATTAGCAGATATCTAGCGTTCGTGGGGATGTTTGTGGGAGCTGGATTTATCGCGGGGAGTATTGTGCACTTAGGAGAGGGAATAAATACTTGGGATGTGTCGGTGCTTATAGTGGGAGTACTATTTTTCCTCGCCAGTACTTGCGTGCAAGAATTTGTGTTTAACAAAAAGAACATTAAAGATGCAGAAGTACTTCAGTTTATAGTTTACTCTATTGTTTTAGCGCTAGGGGTGGGAATGGCGAGTGGTGGAATCCAGCACTTTGTCGATACTCCAAAATACTCATCATATCTGGTGCCGATTGGCCTAGGATTGGGATTAATTGCTTTCTTCTTAAAAGAAAGGGAAGTGTTTACATCTAAAAAATGGCTACAAATTGTAGGAAGTGTGCTTGGTTTGGTAGTGGCGACAATCTGGCTTTTAAGTGTTATAGGAAAAGTATTGCCAGAATCGTTATTGCATAATGGAGGACATGATCACGATTCTCACGCTCACTAAAAATAAAATTAAAACGCGGGGTATTAGCAATTTATGCCACTGCCGACCGAACAAGACTGATACGTAAAATATCAGTCTTGTTCTTATTTACCTTCACACCGTAATAGAAACTATTCGAACCGTGTTTAAGAAAGTTTAAGAAAATAAACAATGTAATAATTCATATTTCAGCTCTTCTAAGGCCGCCGCCTACTTTTTAGTTAAGTGTTTTAATGTCTCAAACTTTAACAATCACTGTGACAGTATCACCGACTTCAATTTTTTCCGCAGTTCTTATTTTTTCACTAAGAGAGACAAACAAGGTACCGTCTCCAAAGGGTAACAATGATTTTTTCCAAGTTGTACTGCCGACAGTAATGGTGGCGGGCACCAACCCCCATTTCGGTTTTTTCGTACCTAGGTCAGTGTACGTCTGGTTAATGGAAACATAAACCCAACCACCTTTTTGCGGAAAGCGTTTCACTGTATTAGTAGATGAATATACTCGTTGCTTTTTCATAGGCTGATTATACCAAATTACCTCAGTCCAGTTCTGTATCCAGAGAAACCCGAGTGGGTAGCATTATTTGTTTGAATCTAGCGCTCGCTCACTCGTAACTTCACTCCATCAGAGTTTTTCCTTAGGGCCCACAATCTGAAGACCATGACAACTTACCCCCGTCCCCAGAACGTAGTGTCTGGAACAATGATAGTGGGTATGGGAGTGAGGCCATCTGGTAAAGATACCGAAACTTCATCTAGTCTATTAAGGAACCACACATGACTTCGTCATCTTAAATCACTTAATTCTCATTAGCGTTGCGAAATATCGGTAATGAGATGTTAGGCATAACAGTATAAAATGATTGTATGGCGTACACTTTTAACTGTTATTAAATTTGATATACTGTGCAATATGAAAAAAGTTGTTATTGCGTCTTTGAACCCGGTTAAAATTGCTGTAGCAAAACGAGCGTTTGCTTTGGTGTATCCTAATCAACCGGTAGAGTTTATCGCCGTTGAGTCAGACTCTGGGGTGCCCAATCAGCCGATGGGTGACGAGACTGAACAAGGCGCAATGAATCGTCTTAGTTTCGTGCAGGCTATACATACAGATGCTGATTTTTGGATTAGTCAGGAGGGAGGTTTATATAAAGAGGGAACACAGTATTATACTCGAGCCTGGATAGCGGTGACTGATAGCTATGGCTACGTAGCAAAATCATCCACGGCATTATTTTATTTACCCCCCAAGATTGCTAAATATATCGACGATGGTATGGAACTAGGACACGCCTCGGATAAGTTTTTTGGAAGTGTAGATTCAAAACGTAGTGTTGGTACCATTGGGTATCTGACCGACGGCATAATCAATAGAGAGGATTACTATCTGCAAGCTGCCATCATCACTCTTTCAGAAATAAAAAATAAACATTGGTACCAGTAGCAACTTGTTATAAGCACTTGAATCTGAAGGTATCGTCACTAGCACTTTTAAACCCGAGACCATAATTTTATGTAAGGTTTTCCGCTTAGTAGAGAAATTTCTAAAGTCGCTAAGGAAATAAACATTGTAAAAGAAGAAGACGCGGTTTTTCATTCAAGTACGCACATTACAGAACTGCACATTTTTATTCCGGCGCGTCTTGGAAGTAAATAAGAGATAGCTCAGTGGGAAAGTGTAACTGGGGTTGATCTAAGTTCCGCAGTATTTGTCATTCCGGTAAAATACAACCACGCAACCGAAAGAGAAAAACCTAGAAGATCCGGGAGTCTGGTTTGTTTGAGTAAGGTATTATAGTACTTTGAGATAATTTGATACGCAGCATAGATGAACGAAAGTTAATATATAAATCCCCAAATACTGAACGCCTAGCCGGCTGGCTGAATAAATACTGGTAATGTTCGAGTGGTTTCTTCAAACGACCTGTTACTTAAAAAAGCTACCCCAGCCACCTGTACGATGCCGGAAGCGAGAACAAGAATTTTAAGAATCATACAAAGATAAATTACCTTATAATTTTAAATCATAGAAAAAATCAAAAGATCCGCCTAGGACTCTCCTCTCCTAGGTTGAGCATTAGAACAGCAGCCCCGGCATCTTGGTAAACCAAGATGCCGGGGTATTTCATATTTAAAAAAGAATGTCAGGAATGAGATCGGTGAACCGTACCCATTATCTCCTTGAACAGTCTGGAGATATTGAACAATATCAGAGAGTGTCTACATCTCACAGGTTAAGCCACAGCTCTCTGGTGGTGCGATTCCACGTTCAGGACAGGTTCCAGAAAAAATACAAGCAGTATCAGTAATATTATTTAGTAAGTCTGTAAGTAGGGGTTCCCCTGGCTTTCCATAGAAAAGTAGGATGCGGTCTTCCTCTTGATTTACATAAGATGTGAAGGGAGATATTTGTTGGTTGTTTACGTATAGTTGAAGTTTTTTTTCACCGTTAGAGCAGTACTCTAAACCAGTGTCTGTTATAACGCACTCATCTGTGAGAGTAAATCCTAATGAATTGAAAAAATCAGCAATAGTTATGTCGTGATCATGTCGGTGTATAACCTTGTCGTTATTATCGTGCAGGTGTATGTGGGCATGGAGTGTTCTGTTTGGCTTCGATTGGTACTGATCATCAGTGAAATCATAAGTTGTGCCGTCGAGACTTACAATAAAGTCAGAGTGTACGTGCACTTTATCTTGACTATATGCATATCCAATTGGATGTTCTTGCGTTGAGGTAGTAAAAAAATAATACACACTACCGCCACTAAGAATTATTGCAGCCAATAACAAAAGTATTATTTTAATTTTCATAGCTGAGACATTATAGCGCACTATTAAATTTTTTGATGGATAATTTTAAAACTCTTTCTAAAGGTATAAGACATAGCTACGTAATATTTACTTAAAATTACTGGTTAGATACTGTCCTCATTTGGGAAGTCAAGGTGATGAAAGCATGATTGTTTTTAGAGAAAAAAATGCAGAACAATAAATCAAAAAAATCAGGATTATACAACTCCTTATTTGTTGTAATATATAGAAATATGAAAGGAAGAGCAACAATTTTATGAGGCTTAATTGGCTCCGGTAAAACATGGTACACAAAAGACTTTGATGATAAAGAAGACGTAGTCATCTTTAATCTTAATGAAGAGTTATTCAAAAAGTTTGGTAAACATTTTGCTCCTGAAAAATACCAGGAACACGAAAAGGAAAAAGAATAGTATAGACATTTTGCAGAAGAAAATGGTTCTGATTTTGAATTGGTATATTTCGCTATACCCGCAGAAACTTTAAAGGAGAGATTAAGTTAAAGAAATATAAATGAGACAGAAAGCAACCATGTGATTTCGTTTGAGATGTTAAATGACTTCATTGAGCAGTTTGAATCTCTTAAAGATTATGAAAATGCTACTCAATACAATTGAGTTCTAACATCTCGGTAGGGTATCTAGAATAACCTTATAAAATAAGACTTCAAAATGCTGGGCGACGTCGTAGAGGATGTGGACCTAATTTAAAATGACCGAAGGGAATATTGAAATGGAAATACTCCTGT
>Ga0163144_10010592_pt1 | contig 19628 bp, 11 predicted proteins | sample OliLak19BULKMAT1_FD_123175 | JGI IMG/M metagenome (GOLD analysis project Ga0163144, IMG submission 123175) | Freshwater microbial mat bacterial communities from Lake Vanda, McMurdo Dry Valleys, Antarctica - Oligotrophic Lake LV.19.BULKMAT1 | ecosystem: Environmental > Aquatic > Freshwater >... | reverse complement strand
TTTTGCCCGGCTTGAAATTGGGACTGCCACCATTCAAAGTGTGCGGCGCATGATCCGAAAAAAATCCGGTATCCGCCGTGACGCCATCTGCGGTTGCCCCTGTCCGCCGTAAGGCTTTCAAATTTGCGGCTCGCACTTGCCACTGTAGGTCGGCAGGAGTGAGGCCCAACTGAGCCAGATGCGCAGAGGTGAGCGGGAGCAGTGGCCCGTCGCTTGTGAACTGAGCCCAGACCTCAAGGAACGGGCACACCGGGCGGATGCGTCCATTTCCATCTCGAAACTTTACCTCTGCCGGTGTCATCACACCAGTGATCTGGCCGCTGGCTTCATCAAAGACGAGTGTTTCCGCCGGCACCACAGGCCGCCACCCCGTGTCGTCCGCCGGACCCAGATCGTAGTTATCCAATGGACTGGGGGAAGACCCCAGCCGCGCTACGGCGAGGGAAGGCAGAATGCGCAGCGCGACGATTGAGGTCACCGCAGTCTCTGCGGGCAAAAATTTCTCAATCTCAGTGCGAAAGGTCGCGCTGCTATTCTCGATAAATGTCAGCAACGCCGCTTCGCCCGGATCAGCGGCACCCAAAGTGCGGATTTGGTCGATCAAGCCCTTCGAAGCGGTGAGGAGATCCCGATGCATGAGCCAGATGCCTTCAGCGGTATCCGGCAAATCCAAGGAATAGGGCATTTCCAGCGGCATTCCCGCCCGCGTGGGGTCGGTGCTTTGCTTTTGTGGCAAAATGGCTAACAGTCCGCCGATTCTTCCAACCACTTTCATCTCGTCAAACGCCTGTTCTCTCACCAAATCTTCCGGCCCTCCGATATCATTCGGGAGTGAAATCGCATGGCGAATACATGTAAGCAGCATGCGGTAATGCATGTTTCCCAGCAATCCCCAGAGACGGGATCGTCGATTGAGAATGCGTCCGGCGGCGGCTTCATCCAGCGCTAGAGCAGGATCGGGCACGGGCGAAGTATTCGGATTTTCAGCGACGAGTGCCACCGGATCTCCGGCAAGATCCCGGCGTTCCTGGAAGAGAGCCGCGAACATATCAAAGTGGCTGGGAGGTGATCCCGGGGGCGGAGCGGAAGCTCCCTCGCCTTGATCCGCAATGGCTTGGAGAGCGGCTTTGGCCTCCGCCTTGTTGGAAATATTCATCACTAAGACGCCATTTGTGTCGTCAGCTCTCCACCCGAAGGCGTGCGCTTGGAACGGCACGGAGGCCGGACTGAAATCTGCGTCGGTCGTTTCCGTATCCACCAAGTGCAGGAGCTTGGCAAAAAGCAGACCGACGCGATTGATGATCTCCGGATCAGACCCCATGCCGGCCGCCGACTTCACCTCTGCGTGCGTTACTCCAACCGGGAATGTCGGGTTTTCGGGCATTTCTGCCAGCACATATTTGGCTAGAGAATGCAGCGTGAGGCGTTCCAACTTGAATTCAAACGGATACAGGTCCGAGCGGAAAGGATAATCCTGTCGATCCAAGGTGAGCGGCGCACGGAGGCTGCGCAAAAGATTCTGCACCGTCACCAAATGTCCCATTTCCTGCTTCGCGACCCCCATCAGGCGGGCCATCCATGTTTGATCGGAGCTTGCGGTGGTTGGAAAGTCCCTTGGCACGCTCCATGCGGCGAACAAATACTGCGCCATCAAAGCATGCTCGACCTCACTTGCCGTTTGCAAAAGGAAGATCAGTTCATCCCGGGGAGCCAGCACCGGATCACCTGGCCAAGTGGGTGCCGGACCAACTCCTAGCAGGGCTAGGTTGGGCTGTGGGATCCACTGCAATCGTTGTCGTTTCATGATTTGTAAATAGTAGGGGTAAAGGGCAGGAAGCCGCTAACTCCGAGTGGTCGGCGTTGAGCAACTTCACGATGGTTGTGATTGATCGCCCTGGGTGTCGCGAACCCTGAGGGTGTGTGGAAGGGCATCTGGCCGTAGGAATCCACTCCAGAGTTGAGCAGGCTCTGCACGGTCATGAGATGCCCCATTTCTTGCTGGCCGATGTTCATCAAGGTGCTCCGCCATTCCTCCAACAGAGCGATGCGCGCCGGATTATTCTCTGGTTCCAAGCCTCCTGCTTCTTCCGCTTCGCGCAGCGAAAAGGAAGCGTAGAGATATTGCACCATGAGCATGTGCTCTATCTCGACCGCTGTGTGGAGTAGTACAAGCGCCTTGTCCAAGGGAGACGAGAACGCGCTCAGGTCGGGAAGCTCCATCTCCATCGGTTCTACATCCCCGGCTGGTGCCGCGTTCAGTCTCAGCGTCCGGAGTCCTTTGAGTTGGGCGGGCATTACACGATAGCGAAGCCATTGAAATTGAGGTGTCGGCATAGGGACTGGAATTTTGGGTTTGGAACTCAGGCGACGGTGATGTCTTTCTGCGCAAGGTTGTTGTGTTCGAACACACGGCTACCACTGCCGGGGGCGTCGTCCGGGTGATGAATCCGCACGAGGCAGGCGAGCTGCGTTCCGGCCGATGGCACCAATGCAGCCGGCCACTTCGCTTTGACGATGACCGCGTTTCCGGGAGCGAGATCGTAGCCTGCGACCGCACTGATATAGGGGATGAAGTCGTCGGGAAAGACCGCTCCAGCCCCGGCGGACGGTCTTACAACGAAGGAGACTACGAAGGCGCGGGCTGGCGCGGTCCCACGGTTCTGCACTCGCGCGTAGAACCAATTGTCTTGGTTTGCTCGCGGTGACTGGTGCGCGGTTCCACCGTCATCGGATCGGCGATTCCAAACGTCGGGTGAATCAGTGAATACCGGTCCTGTGAAGAGATCGGCACCAGCATCGGAAACATGATTACGCAGGAAAAGATCCACTCCGAGAGCCGAGCGGAGCAACCCTCGCTCATGAAAGATGTCGAGGATTTCAGGCAGGTGCCTGCCCAAGAAGTCGGGCAGTTCCGCATTGGTGTTCATCACGGCCTCGGCGCCATCGGGCATCGAGGCATCCGGAGCGAGCAGGTGATGACTAAGTATCACTGTCTTGAGCAGCGCGTCGCCGGCGGCGAGGCGTTCCTGCGGATCCGCAGAATCACCACCGATGGATCGATAGATATTCCAAAGCGCCGCCGACCAAATCTCGCCGTCGTCATGCACCCGGTTCCGCCAGTCCGTGGGATAAACCTTCGTGCCATCCACCCGGCGCAAACCGCCCATGTCGCCGAATATCCAATCTTCAAACACCTCGCGCTGAAACCCGCCGGCGCGCTCGGCGAAAAAGATACACGCGAGAATGTCGCCAAAGCCTTCTCCCATCGCGCGCGTTTCCTCACGTCCGGTCACTGCGCTGCGCACGCCCCATCCGGGTACCTGATAATTCTGAATCGCGTGACCGTATTCATGGAGAGCCACGTCTCCGTCTTCGCCTCGATCAGGATTGCACAGACCCGAATCTCCGAAGTGCAAGCCGCCATCGAGAGGTGAAAAAAATGCGCCGCCGCCGTTGCTGTTATCATGCGCGTCCGCCGGGATCGGCGAGTTGTGCGCTGTGGTGATGCCGAGACTCTGGATGTAGCGCTGAACCGTATCGATGTGGTAATAAACATTCACCGCCTCGAAGCGTGGATCGGCGCTCGAGTAGTTGAATGCCGTCGCACTCGCTTCAGTCGGTGGAAGATGGGCCGGAGCATCGAAATTAACTATCCTCACAAAAGGTCCTTCGAGCTTATGAATGCCACCTGCGAGCGTGATGTCTCGAAGTGTCCGAGTCACCCGCTGGCCATCTATCGTAGCAAGCGGCGTCCCGCCGAAACCGCAGCTCCCTGCGCTGGCTAAGGGATCGCGAAACGTATTGTCGTTTGCCGTGACCACCGGATTTGGATCGAAAACCAATCCCGCTCCATCGACGCGCAGCAACAAGTCCCGCCGTTCGAGAATTTCCGAACTGTAGGCATCTACAATCACCCGCCAGTCGTGCGCCGGCTCACGCGTGGGTATGAGCGCCTGATAGGCAAGCCGGAGCTGTTCACCCGTCGGGTAATAAACCCGCTGCGGCTCGCCCGGTTCCATGCGCAGTGCGGGTGTATCGAGGTGCCGCAACGCAGCTTGGAGCGCTGCCTCTGGCGACAGAGTCGCCACTCCGTCGGCGGCTGGAGCCGCGATGTGTTCCATCATCGACGTCGGCTCGTGGGAAAGGTCCATCTGTTTGACCCGTCCGGCGGTATCCACCTGCACCACCACCGCACGATCAACGATCGGAATTCCTTCGTGACATTGCTGATAGCGCACTACGCGCCTCACGGGCGTCGTTACATCTTGAATCATTCGTAGGCTCTTCTCATCCGCGCTCAGCTCGAGTTGCTGCGCATTGCGACTGAGAAATGCCCGCACCGCATCGGTGCCCGCGTCCGCAGTCGGCAGGGGGACTTCGCACCGAACTTTTCTCGGGACACCCGTGCGCGCGTCGCGCTGGATGTCCGAGGCTTGAAGTGATGGTGATGGGGCTGTAGAGCCACCCGCACCTTCCGTGTCTGGGGAGAATTTCGGTTGGTCCATCTAATTTTTAGGTAAGGGGTACGTTCCGCCGGAAGCGTATGATGTGACTTTCGGAACGGTCGTCAGCAGTCACGCGCCAGATGAATTGCCCATCCGGACAAAGCCGACCGCAGCAATCCACGCCATTCCAGTGTAGCATCCGCGCTCCCCCTTCTGGGTTTTTCACGTCGAGAACGGTACGGACGAAAATCCCGGACTGATCCCAAATGCGCACTGTGAGTCGGCGCACGCCTTCCGGGACTCGAATGGGCACCTGCGCGTTGTCGGTATGATCTGAATCGCCGAGCTGCACGAAAAGTCCGCGCTCACTCTGATCCTTTGTCATCGCCAGCATTGCCTGATCGTTCGCCGGTTCATCGGTGAATCGATAAACCGATTCTCCGGCCGCGTAGCCGACTTGCACTGGATCGCCAACGAATCGGAACCGGTTGATATTCCGACCGATCTCATTCGCGTCGGCCCAGGTCTTTCCGCCATCACGCGTGACACTGCTCGTGCGCCGTAGCCGCATCCGGTTTCCCCAGCCTCCAACCCAGCCGAGCTGAGAATTGACGAAGCCGATGCCCTCCAGATTCGCATTCATTTGGGGATCATTCACCACGCGCCGTTCCCAGTTCCTCCCGCCATCGGTCGTCACCAAGATCGCGCCGAGGTCGTAATGCTGGAGCGAGATGAACCCGATGTCGTGATTGATAAAATAAATTTTCCATCCCCATTCTCCCTCTGGGAATTGATCGCGCATCGCTTGCACCTGATCCACCCATGTCCGCCCGCCGTCTTCGGTATAGAGGATCACCGGCTTGAGGTTGGCTTTGTGCGCAACCTCGGCATCGGACTTTCCGCCGAGCACCCACCCGCGTTCTTCGGACGTGAAATAAAGTTCGATCAGATTGTCGGCCCACGGTCGCATGTCCCAAGCCGTCCAGGTCTGGCCGCCATCGACTGTCTTCATCATCCTGACGTCGTCCTCCGGGACGTTGGTTCCTGTGGCATAGATGACCAATTCATTAACTACCCACAATCCACAGATACCTGTCGGTGTCTCGGCGGGTAGGTTGGTCACTTGCCCCCAAGTCCGGCCACCGTCTGTCGTATCAAAAAGTGGTCGCCCGGGAGTTAATGTCCCCGCCCAGCCGCGTTCGGCATTGGCAAACGCGATGCATCGCCAATACACGGACGAATCATGAAACTGAACCACCGGGTCCGTTCGGAAGCCATCAGTTGTATGAAGAATCTGGCCGTTGCTATTAACCGCCCAGCCCACCTCAGCGTCCAAGAACCAGATGTCATCATAACGTCGGCTGACAACCGGAGCCATCGTTTGTCTCCATTGAAAGCCGGCCAACCGGTCCTCGCCAGCTTCGGGAACTCGGAACTCGTCTTCCGGGCAGCCGTCGTCGATCCACTGCTCGATGAAGAGGATCTCGCTCTCCGGCACCGGAGGAAATCCAAATGGCATTCTTGGAAATTGGCCGTCGTCAAAGGGAGATTCTCCCTTGAGCGCCTTCACCAGATTTGAGCCAGCGCCGTCAGCTACAACGAGCAGCGGCAAACCATAGATTGGGGGATGAACCACAAATTCGTCTCTCGTCCGCCCGCGCCAGAATGCCCCGTGAAACCCGATATTTGCCCCTGGGCCGCCAATGGCAGCGTCCAGGATTTCGATCACTCGTTCGTATCTTGTCATGCTTGGAGGAGTTGGAGTTAAAGCTTTTTGATGCGGATGTTACGAAACTGCACCACCTGCGTGTGGCACTGGAGACCGATGAAGCCTTCAGCGAGCTTGCCGGCCGGCAAATCGCCGTCACTTACAATCATTCCGTTGAGCCGGACGCTGATGTGGTTGTCCTGCACCGTGATCTCAAATTCGTTCCAGTAGCCCGGATGATTGAATGGACTCAAACTCCGGGCTGCCCACCGCCGCGCGGGGAGGGCTTTATAGATCGCTCCTGTCTTGTGCAGCTCCTGTCCATAGCGTCCGGACTGGAAGTCGAAACCGCGTTCGTCAATTTGCACTTCGATCGTCTGCGCATAAAAAGCATCGTCGAGCGTACCCGCCGGGTCTGGCATGCGCAGGAGGATTCCGGAATTCGCGGTGATGGAAAAAGCCTTCCAGTCGAGGCGCAGCGTGAAGTTTTTGAAGGTGCCGGGTGTGTAGCCCAGGATGCCGAGGGCCACATCCTCATTGTAGAGGCCCGCTTCCAAAATCGGCAGGCCGGAGAGGACATGAAAGTGACTGGCCCCGCCCGCGGCGGCAGCCCAGTTAGCGAGCGAACCATCGAACAGCGGAGTAAAGTCAGGTTCGATCACCGGCTCCGGTTCCGAGCGAAAACGCTCCAACAAATCACTTGTGACTTTGCGTGTGATGGTAAGGCCGGTTAGCACCGGATTCGCCGAACCTACGGCGGGAAAAAGAGATTGATCCACACAAGCGGCATTGGCCACATGATGGAAGCGCCCACTCGCATCGGTCACCGACGACGCCGGGTCTTCGCCCATCCATAGCGTGCCAGCTTCATGGAAGGTCGTTCCGAGGCCATCGCGGAAAGCGTGAATGTCAGGCAGGTCGTCATGCCAGTCTTCTTTAGGGTCTCCTTTCTTCCGGTAAAAATACTGGATATTGCCCGCGCCGCCCGCGAGTTTCAGCACGTAATCGAATGCGGCTTGATCCATCCGGTTCCAAAGATCGAGATCACCTTCCGTCGGGGTCAGATTTACAAAGCCGCTCGGCACGCTGAAATCTCCGAACACATCCCGGACGAACGGACTCAGGTCCATCCAGCTTTTGTCGGGCGCGTGAATCGGCCCGGTGTCACCGACCATTTCTCCAACGGTGCGCACGGTGACGGTGATCCACTCGTTGTTTTGCGATGAGAGGATGCGGTCCAAGTCATCCAAACTGGGAATCATCCGATAAAGGAATTCCTCGGCACTGGGAGTTACGTTGGCGGCGGCATACACTTGGAAATGGAAGCGACGATCATTGTGCGCTCCCTGCACATGCACCGCACCAACGGTGAGGACGTCGGGAAGTTGCACTCCAAAGCCGGCGCGCTTGATCCGCACGGTAAAATTGCCGCGCAAGTGAGTCATTAGGTTTCGCCCCATGACTTCATCTTTGCGCTCCTCAGTCTTGGGGAAAGATTCCAGCGCCAGTCTCGTGGAATTCATCGTGGTAAGCCCCAGCGCCACCTGACAGGACGGCGCGAGATCCAGCCTGCGAATCTCCCCATTTACAGATGCGACGATCTGCCGGCAGACGCCGTTCGAGGTTTCGATCCGGATGACGCGAGCGCGCGGCACCAGAAGAAGCTGACGATCGCTGTCACCGCGCTTGCTGCTGTCGTCGCGGATCGCATCCACGAGCAGCGGCAGGCTGCTGAATTTGTCGAAGCTGAACAATCCCGAAGCGGGGCTGTCGCCCTGCACGGCAAGCGGTGGATCAATGGGAAATCCCGGGTCAAGGTTTGGTATGGATGAAAGGATTGCCTCGGTCCGATCGCGCAATGCGGTTGCGAGCGGCCCCTTGATAAAGTCGGTATCGGGTTTGACACCCGTCTCTCCTTCGAGACGGGCGTAGTTTCCATCCAAGTAATCGACCACTTCAGCGGGCCACTTCGGTTGAGAGAGGTCGGCGGCCGTCAGACGCGGCGACCAACCACCCCAAAACACGGACTTGCCGCCCACGCATATGTAGTGCGGCGAATAACCATCGTCTCTTGTCTGGGCATTCTTCTCGTTGTCAATGTTGCTCGACCAATGAACCTCTTGAACCATCTTGCCGACATCGTAACCAATCCGCGAAAGATTCTGGATATGCTCGGTGATCAGGACCGGCCCGGCTTCCAGCACCAGGATTCTCAGTTCGCGGGATTCACCCATACGGTAGAGCAACTGAGCGCAATACGCGCCATACATTCCGGATCCGATCACGACGAAGTCGAATGGACGCCCAATTTGTTGACTGGTGACGTCAGGATCCATCTGCCCGGTGGCTTCGTCCCAAGTATTGCAAAAGAATCGCGCCACGCCATCAAGCGTGAAGGTCGTGTTCTGGATATCAACACTATCTGATTGCGGGTCGAGTCTCGGAAGGTTTGCAGCCATAACGTTTTATTCTTCTTTTCGCAGCGGTAGCAGCACAAAATCCGGCAGAGCTCGGGAGGTGAAATCAATTGTGTGCCACCGCAGCCTCTTTCAATATTGACTTACCTGATGTTGGTTTGAGTCGATTTTGGAACAACGCTGTCGGGTCGACTCAGGATCCTAGCCGCACCCTCGCCGCCGCGAATGAACTCGTTGATGCCACATTTATTGCGGCCGACCGGCTGTTTCTCTGGCGGAGTGAATTTTAAGCCGCCTTCGAAAATGTCATTTGCGATTCCAATTCCTAGCGGGACCCCCCCTATCGGAAACTCTTCTCCGGGACGATCGGCGCGTGGTCCGTTCGTTTCATACTTAATGTCGACGGCGTCCCGATAAGCGGTCGTTCCATCGTCGTTCACCTTGTAAAGGCCAGTCGTAGTGTCCGGAACAAGAACGTCCTTGGCCGCGAAACCGTCGAAACGCCAATGAACGCCCAGCCAGATTCTGCTCATGGCATTTTCAAAGATTGCCGCCCATAGACTTGGAAAATGCCGAACGACCCGCGTCCTTACGTTCCCTGGTTGCTCAGTGATTGGCTGCGAAGGTTCATAGGGCTGACGAAGATCGCGACTGACTCCGTTCAGTTCTTCGGAAACAAATTTGAAGCTTATCTCATCTGCTTCATCAATTTCGAATGGAAGATTATCCCGCTTCCGATAGTAGAGTCGGGCGATTTGAAATGCAGCTGCGCAAAAGGTCGCGTGGCCGGAGGGATAAGCGGGAAATGGCGGTTTGAAGGAGACGCGATCTGTGTTGGTTTCAGGCGCACCGAGCGTGAGCCAAAACGGATCTGCCAAGTGAGCTAGATGATCCGGGCTAGTCTGGGCCGGATGCGCACCGGGATCGGCATCATGTTCCCGCACACCCGGCAAAGGTCGCCAGAATTCGAAGCAATACTTTTCTCTCCAGGCGAAGACCCCGGCATCCGCCATTGCTGCATTCACCAACGCAAAGAGGCGAACGAACTCGTCGTTCTTTTGCGTCTCGGTCGCACCAGCGGGAACGTTGTCCCAAGCAAGTTTACGGATGATCTTGTTGTAGAGGCGCGGGGGAGTGCCGATAAGATTAGCGCCGTCGTATGCCCAAAAGTAACCGCCAACTGTTTGATCTGGCCGTCGCTTGGTTGAGTTCAAAGAGGGTGAGCCTCCCATTGCAATTACGTCCCGCACGGAGTCGTTATACTCCACTAAGTCCGTTGTCCCAAAACCGACGGGCGGATCTGCAATTACGTGCTCTGTCGCGACTCCGTTAACCGACATTTGCACAGCGAAACGTTTTGCAGTCATTCCGTAGAAGGGCGCATGATACAAGCGCGCCGCCCGCTTGGGACTGTCCGGATTATTTGGGTCGATTGGAAATAGCCGCACTGGGTTTGTGGACTCGTCGCGGAAGTAGTAGCGTCCATCTTTAGGACGATAGAATCCCTGGTCCGCTCCGGGTTCATCAGGCTTGATTGCCAACAGATGCAGCATCGCCACTCCAACATCCAGACCGAATTGGTAGCTTTCTGAAAGCGCATCAAGTCCATGAAATCCGCCGATGTGCTGGCGCAAAAGTTGGTCGAGTTGATCGGCGGTATCGAAGGAAACGCTTCCGATCGTGCTCCGCTTCGCATAAAAGCTTTCCAACACCGTAATCGCTGCGCCCGCTACCGCTTGACGCGCGTCCGTAGCTCCGCCCAGATCCGGCAACTTGTAGTCCGAATCGGCAGCAGCGGCAGGGGCAAGATATGTTGAATACCCGCCCCCTGCTTCGATCGCGAAATATGCGTCGTGAATCGCAAGGTGAAGTATTCCCAATGCTCGCGAACTCATGGTAGGGCCTCCTTGTGGTCCCCCTATCGAGTGGGTAAGGCGATTGAGTTCAAGACCTACATGATTCCAGTAGAAAATGAAGTTTTCGTTGTAGGTGGAGGGTTCGTCAACCGGCGGTAAGTTTAACATAGAGTATGGTGGTGAGGGTTGTTGGGTTGGTAATTGGTTGGATGGAGATTCGGGTCAGAGATCGTGGGCCACTTCCACACTCGCCGGCTCGAAGGTTCCGGCCAGGAAGTTGGGCGTGATGATCTGGCCGATGCCGATGAAGGTCTGCGCCTCTCCCGCAGGGTTCTTCCCCGACCACGCCACTTCAAGCTCTCTCCGCATTTCTCCGAGCTGAGGGTGCCCTCGAACATGAGGGAGCGGTTCCCCGCGGGGTCGGGGGCATTATAGATCACCACGTCCCATGTGCCTTCAACGGCACCGGGGGCGACGCCGCTGACGGTTTCATCGGCAAGCTTTCCCCCGAGGTTTTCGTGAGACCACTTGCCCACGAATTGATCTCCTTGCCGTTGATAGGACACGAAACCCGCTTTCATCTTCCCGGGCTTGATCTGTGGCTGGCAGATGCCATCCGCGGGCGGGCCGGTGAATTCCGGGCCGAAGACCACGAGCAGCGAGATCATCGCATTCCCTGTGAAGCGATGCGGCAATTCCCGCGGGACGAAAATGAGGTCACCGGTCTTGACCTCCGTGCAGCTAGAAGCATCGCCATGCCCGCTCTCGAGGGTGCGCGAGCCTTCCAGCACGTAGTAGAACTCGGCCCCGCAGTGGGGGCTCTGCTGGTCTTCCACGCCTTCCTTCAAGAGGTAGAAGTGGGCGCTCAGTTGCGAGTCACTCAGAGTGCTGTGGCCCGAGGGATATTTGCCGATGAGCGTGCGAAAGGTCTCGCCGCTGGCGGCAATTTCCGGGATGTGCCAGATGCTAGCAGAGTTTGACATGTGACATAGCGGTGAGTTTCGGGAAAGCCTTGTTGCAATCGCTGATCTTATCGCCGAGACAGTTACTTGGCGAAGGGGGTTCAGAAAGACTGAGTGTCGATGTAGTTGGGGCGGGGGTCGGTGGCGAGGAACTGCCAGTCGGTGTTAGTGTCCTTTTTGATCTCCACGGCTTCAATGTCCTGTTGGTTCCAAGCGGCTTCGACTTGGCCGCCACTAAGGCGGAGCGAATTGGTGTCTGCGTGATCGAAATTGGTTTTGATTTTTCGATGAGGCTGAGGTGTGGGGTTGTGATTCTTGTGGGGATGACATTTCGATCCATGTCTCCGGCGAGGGTGTAGGTGAGATTTTTCATGAAGACGGGATCATCGAAATACCAGCCGTGGAAAATGGGATCGACGACGGGGTGGGTGGTGGGATGGGCTTTGAGAAACCGCGCACCGCTATCGACTCCGACGGCTTTGGTGGGGGCCGATTCAGGAAGCCCGACCCGGCCGGCACGCGGGGCGACGCCAATGCGTTTGACGTTGGAGAGTTTGAGGACGCTGTCGCAGGGATTATGATAGTTGGTGAGTCTGACGCAGTGGCGATGGTGCAAGTTGGAGTTGGAGGAGGTTTCCGGGGCGGGGGTGGATCGACCGGCAACGTTAGACTTGAACAGGCGATCCGTGCGAAAGTTTCGCAAAGGCGATGAGCCAGAGTAGGCCAGAGGCATGATGGTGGAGTGCATCGGGGGAGTCGGGGAGGACTTGGAAAAGAGGAGTGGAGCGGGGGCTTCCAACCGATCTATCGGTCAGTAATTATCAGGCAGTTTTGGGGATGGCAAGCATTTAGATAGAAAAATTCAAAGTTTTTTCCGGGGGTGCGGATGATGGGATTTCAGCCACGCTGTAATCTTCGGGAATGGAATCCTGATTCGGGAAGACCGGATTGGGGAGGAATTCAAATGGTCGATTTAAACTTAAAAGGAAGATAGGAACCACAAAGGAAGCGATAGCGAACATGGACGAACTAATTCCCTTCTGACAACGAGTCAAATTACACAGAGGGCACGGATAAGAAGCTTGTTACGAAAGACGCGATACTAACCCTCTGGGTGATGACCTCAAATCCAATAACTCATTCATTATCTGTGTTCATCTGCGTTATCTGTGGTTCAAATTTCTTTTCTAGGTTTAATCATTGGCGAGCGCCGGCAGACGGGGTGGGCCAGGGTCGATGCCGGCGCGGATCCACCCAGAATTTCGCGCCCCGAGTGATCCTAGAAAGAGAAATGAACCGCAATGGTAGCGCAGCGAACATGGAGGAACTGTATCTCTCCAATTTTTTTCCTCAAATGAACGCAGATGGACGCTGATTCTAAGAATCTTCTGAAGAATTCCAGCTTCACCCTGAGCGGGCGGGGTCGTCTTTGAAGTGTTCGACGTTCCAGGAGAGGATGGAGAAGAGTTTGGGCATGGGGATGGGAGGAGTGGGAGTTATGGGAACGATGGGAGTTAGCATTTCCCGCTTGTGAGACGGTCGAGGATGGTGAGGTAGCGGTTCATGGTTTCCATGAGGAGGCGGGCGTCGTTGTCGGTGGGGGAGGTCTGGGCGCGGGCGAGCTGCTGGATGGTGGCGGCGGGGGATTTGCCTTCGGCGATCTGGAAGAGGGAGAATTCGCGGAAGTTGTCCTGGCAGTTGAGGTGGGGTTTTTGGGAATCGGGCTTCAGCGGGAAGTTGTCGATGAGGAGCTTGAGCAAACCGGCGTTGGTCACTGTTGCGCCGGAGCGGAGGAGGCCGGTGGCGGCGAGGGTGAAATAGCCGTGGCCGTCCTTTTCCTTGGCGGTTTGCTCGGGCTGGCAGGCACCGAACGAGATTTCCCGCATGCCTTCTTCGGAAGCGCCGCGGTTGGCGGGCTGCGATTCGCGGAACTGCTGGTGCTTCGCCCTGATATCCCCGCGCACGACGATGAAGCGCTCGCGCTCGGCCCCGGCGGCGGGAATGGGGGTGGGTCCGCTGAAGCGGTTGACGGTGCCGGAGTGGCAGGAATCGAAGAAGCAGGTGAGGCCGGCACCCTCGGGCAGCATGTCGAAGATGCGGCCGAGGTCGTCATCGAGGATGAATTTGCCATCGGTGTAGTCGTAGGGGACGAGCGCCTCGTCCTTTTGATCGTCCGTCTCGTCGCCATCGAGATCGGGGAGCTGGGTGCCGTGGCCGGAGTATTGGATGACGAGGGCGTCGCCGGGGCGGGCGTTGGTGACGAGGTCCACAATGGCGGCGATGATGCCGGCAAAGGTGGCCTGCTCATTTGTAATGAGACCGGCGGATTCGAAGCCGAGGTCGATGAGGGTTTGCTGCCAAAGCAGCGCATCGTTGACGCAGCCGGCGAGCGGGGCGGCGGGGTAATCGTCGATACCGATGCAGAGCGCGAGGCGGCGGGGCGGGGCGGGAGCGAGGGAGGGGGCGTCCATGGCGCGGGCGGTCGGGGTGTCGTCCACGGTGTCCCGGAAACCGGCGGGGAAGGGTTCGCCGGCGTCCTTGCCGCCGATGCGGAAGACGATGCTGTTCAGCGTGTCCGTCTCATTGCCGAAGCCGCCGTGGGCATGGGATTGGCTGGCGAAACCGGGTTTCGCATCGCCGCTGGGGGAGAAAATCAGTTGGGCATTGGCGCCATCGCCAAGGGGGTAATTGAAGAGATTGCTGATGTTGTGGTTGGCGCGGATGCTTTCCTCCAGGCCGAGAATGGCGGTGGGAATCTTCGGCTCGAGCGCGCGGCTGATGAGGTAAAGCAGCGATTTCCGATAAATCTTGCTGACGCTGTCCGCGAGCTCGGTCCTCTCGTCCATGGTGAACAGGGTGAGGTTGCCGATGCCGTCGGAATTGCCGACGAGGCCGTGCAGTTTTTCCTCGAAAAGCGCGTTGGTGATGGCGGGGGCGAGCAAATAAAGGCTTTCCACCTGGTCGAGGCCGGATGCGAGGAGGGCCGGGATGAACCACGCTTGGAAAACCGCGCCGGCGCTGTGGCCGACGCAGTGGACCTTCACCTGGGCGGCATCGACTCCGGTGCTTTTGAGAAATCTGGCGAGTTCTTCGGCGACGGTCCACGCTCCGCCGATTCCCGGCTCCACGCCGTGCTCGGCGAAGAGTTTCATTTTCCCCCAGACGTTGTCGATTTGCGCGCCGCGCACGGTTTTCTCGACGCTCCAGTCGGTGGCGCCGACGAAGCCATCCTTGATTTTCCCGAAGAAATCGCCGATTCCGCGATCCGCGGGGCGCCCTGCCAGGCAATCGCGGATAGAGGTCCAGATGCCGGTTTCCCAGATGAAAAAGATCGGATAGATGTTGGCTTTTTTCCAATGCGGGATGTGGGCGAGGGCCTGTTTGACGGCACCTTCCTCGGTGACGGTGCCGCCGTGGGCGAAGAACAGGATTTGGAACGGCTTGCCTTTCTTGCGATCCTTATAGGCGGCGGCGAGCTCGTTGCGGAAGAGGTCTTGGACGCTTTTTACGGTGGATTCCAGCGAGCCGCTCGGGATGAGGCGACCATCGCGGAGGTTGATGGCGTGCTTGGCGAGGAGTTGCCGGTTCGACTGGGAAATGGTGAAGCTGCGTTCGGCGGGGGTGTCGGTGGTCATGGTGGTGGTTTTCTTTTGGATTGAGATCGGAGGCTAATGGTGGGGGTAACATGCTTAATACTGTTAGGTTAAGCATGAAGACCGAAGAGTTTAGAAACATCGAACCGCAGATGGACGCGGATGAACGCAGATAAAGAGGGATGATTTTGGAATTTCATCTGGGTTCATCTGCGGTTAAAAATGGTCGGTATCACTTTCGGTATTTTCCTTTCAAGGTTAACGGGCAGGGGGCGCGGTGTGGAGCGGCGCATCGGGATTCCCGTAGTGGATGTAGTTCGCCCAGTCGGGCATGGGTTTGGGTGCGAATGCCAGTGCCTTGCGGGCTTCGGTGACGGCGCGGCCAACGGCGCTGCCCTTGGCCAGGGCGGTGTGAAGGGTGGTGCCGAAGAGCGTGGCGGCGGCGTCATTGACCGGCCAGAACGTGCCGATGTAGTGGTGGACACCGGCGATGAGAAAAGCCTCGGCGAGCGAAATGGCACCGTGGGCCTGGTCGCGGTTGGCGATGATTTCCCGGCTCGCTTTGTCCTTGGGATCGACGACGGGATCCAAGCGCTCGATGCGGCCCAATTCGCAGCAATTGAAAATGAGGGCGGCGGGCAGGCGTTTCAGGGCCAGGGCGTCGCGGCCGGTGAAATATTGGCCGTTGGCGAGGCGGAGGCCGGACAAGCGCGGATCCTGGCGGTTGAAGCCGCCGTGGCCGGCGAAATGGAGGACGTCGAACGGTTGCTCGTTCAGACAGCTTTTCACGGCATCGAGAGTCGCTTCGCCGCCTCTGAGGGGAACGATTTCCGCCACGCCGCTGAGGCTGAGGAGTAGTTTCTCCCCCTCCTCCCGCGCTCCTTCGAGTTCGAGGGTGGGGTCGATGACGATCAGCATCCGCAGCTTCTTTCCGGGCGGAGGCGGCCACAGGCAGCGGGTGCTCTCGCTGATGAAACGTCGGCTGATGCCGCCGCAAAGCGCGACCCATCGCTGGTCCTTGAGCCGCCACGTCTCCCATGGAACGTGCGACGCCTCGGCGTCGTTGACGATTTCCAGCCGCGGCTCTTCTTGGAAATCCGGCTCGAATTCGTCCAGCGGCGCCCCGGTTCCATCGGGCAGCAGGTCGGCCAAGCGTTGCGAAACGGCTTCGAGCTGCCCGGTCGTGGTCACGCCATGCCCTGTATTCACGCCAGCGGCTTCATAAAGTTCTGCGATCAGGGATTTCCTGAAGCTCCTTTTCAACTTGTGAACGGTGGCGCTGGCACGGCGTTTCCCGTCGGGATCCCAGGCCGGCTGGAGCATGGCGACCACCTCCATTTCCGACTCACCGAGCGGCATCATCGACAGGTTGAGCAGGTTTGACTGGATGGTCCGTATTTTCGGGGTCTGAGCGGCCAGTGGCTGCGCCGCCGTCCGTCGGAAGCGCAACTGGCTGCTCCGCAGGGTGGTGCGGACGCCCTTGAAGCTGGCGTCGGATTTCACGAGCTGCCTCAGCGCCGTGTGGATTTCGAACAGGACCGTTTCGTCCTGCTCGACGATCACGATGCGGCGGAAGCGGTCGCGGTCGGGATCGTCGCGCAGGGCCTCCATGAAGCCCCGCATCATCGGGAAGAGGGCACCGGCCACATCGATCCTATCGTCCCCGGGCCGGCGGCCGCCCATGAGGGTGGTGGAGAATTCGTCGAAGCTGGACGCCAGCAGGTTGCGCAGCGCCGAGCGGGCGGCGGCGAGCAGCGTGTCGTCGGTAAAATCCTCCCATTTTCCCAGCCCGAGGAAGGCGATGAGGTCGGCCATGATGGGGAAACGGCCGGTCGGGATCACGTCGAGCGAACCGGGGCCGCGGGCGGCGTTGCGCAGGGCGAGCAGGCGCGAGAGATTGCCGTCCATGGCATCGTCCAGATCCTTGGTGGCGCTGGTGGGATCGAGACCCTGGATTTGGCCCAGCAGGATGACTTTGGACGGCGTGTTGGTGATGTCGCCCTGGCAGATCTCGATTTCCACGGTGATGTCGCTGCCGCGGGAAATGAGTTCCGCAGGGAAAGAATAACCGGTCCCGCTGGTGGCGGAACCGGGCTTCACAAGAGGGCGGCTTGTGGGCATGGAGTTACAGAGTGGCGGGCCAGTGGGATAGGCCCGACGACGCTGCGAACCGGAATTCGCCGGGGGGAAACGGGTCGGGGTGGGGGTGGTAAAACAGGCGGAAGCGGGGGCTTCATGCCGATCTATCGGTCATCAGATATCAGGATGATCCGCACATGGCAAGGTTCCAGATAGAAAAAGTTGCTGATATCATTCCATGAACATGGCTAGCAGGGGTTCCATGAAACTCGTCGTTCCGAAGACCGCGATGGCGGCGAAGAGCGCGATGAAGATCGGCTGCAGGAACCACGGTGCGAACGCGCCTTCTCGGATGGATCCCACTTTCGCGATTTCCTCTTTCCAGATGAGAATATTGGCATCCGCGCGTGAAGCGGCCTTGTCCTCCGGGTTCGTTGCGGCGGCTTCACGGGCCGCTTCAAGATCGCGCTTCAATTGGCGGAGCCTGGCATCCAGCACCGCTTCCGTATTCGTGCGGAACCTTCTCCCCGCCCGCAGCAGAAGCACCGATGCGGATGCGAGAATGGTCACGCCTAGCAGGAAAGTGATCAGCAGGCTCGGCATCATGTTCCAATCATCGAACAAACGGAGCCGGGAGAGCAGCAGCAGCGTGAGGATGGTCAGCGGATAGAGCAGCGTGTTCCCAACCACCCGGGTGAGTCGTTCGACCTGGCGTGCGGCGTCGTGATAGCGTTCCGCCGGGCCGTCGCCGGAATCGGTTTTCACAATGTCGGCCAGACGGTTGATCAGGCGGAATGCCGAGCCGTGCAACTCGAAGCAGAAACAGAGATGAATGATATAGAGTCCGACGCCAAAGCTTAGTGTTAGCTTCTCGATCAGGAATGGCAGCGCGCCGCGGGCTGGTATAGAGGACGGCCAGATCCAGAACAGCAGCATCGAGGCGATCAGATAGATGAACGATAGCACGAAGACCCGCCGGTAGAGGCGCAACGGGTCCTCGCATTCCTCAAGGTCATCCTTGAACGTCCGCCTCGGAGGCGGAGCACTCGCGGGTTCTTCCTGATGCGGACTGAGAAAGCGCCGGAGGAATTTCGGAACCGGAATCATGGCCCCCGAGCTGAGATCCCACCAGTCAACGGTTGCTGCCGACGGAGTGGTTGGACTTTTTTCAAATCCGCGCAAGCCTTCGCGGACGCCCGCCCATTCCTGGTGAAAGCCCTTGAAGGTAAAGCGCAGCAGGAGAAGCCCGACCAGGAACGCGAGGGTCCGGATGAGGATGGACGGCCAGATCCCGACGCCGGCGACCGGGTTGAGGGTTTCTCCCCAGAGAAGGTTGCTGTTTCCGGCCCTGCTGATGAATAGCGACAGCAGGCCCGCGGCGAGGACGATCACGACGCACACCTGCATCACCGGATCCTTTCGTGTCCCGGCAGTTAGGCGTGAGGCTGCGGACCGCCATCTGAGAAATCCAGTGGCCATGGCCAGAACGGCGACAATGATTCCGACGATGCTGACCTGACCCGGCATCGGAACCAACGCTGATGCGATCAGTCCGGTGAGGAGGAAAATGAAAACTCCGGCGAGCACGACCTCAAGCCCGGGAATGGTGCGGACCAGGCGGGAAATCCGGCGTTCCGCCCCTTCTCCGCCCACCACGGCGGAGGAGCAGGAAATGAATACTGCGAAAATCAACAGCGCGTTGAGGAAGCCGGTTAGGAACACGAGCAGGTTGGACGCGCCTATCGAGAGGAATTTGAAGAGGAGGTTCTCCATCCAGGACGGCTTTCCGGGTGCGAACTCGATCGCCGTTCCGCTGCCGATTTCCCAGACTCTAGCAGGCTTGTCGCGGGCCTTCTCCATGGCTTGGTCCACGGCGCGATCCCAGGTGCCGGCTTCCGTGGCGGTGATGATCGTGCCCGGATTCAGGATGTTGAAAATCGTGCGGATCAGGACCGTTTGATAGGTGTCCCGCATCGGTGGGAATTTCCATTTCCCCGCTCCCATTTCCTTGGCATCGGCAATTGCCAGTTGCAGGTCCTCGCCGGACGCGATGATTAGATTCCGGGTGAACGTGAGTTGATCGCGTCCCAGATAGACGCTGTCCAGATCGGTGGTGAAATAGATAGGCGTCGGCAGTTCCCGGTGAAATGCCTGAAGCACCAGCAGCTTGTCATAGACGTCGCTGCCGAGCACCCCGATCGCCGCCACGGGCTTGCCCTTGTCGCACTCCTGCCTCAGGGATGACGCCAGCCGGCTCAGATAGTCATACTGGCTGGTTCCCCAGCTTCGCTCCGCGGATCCGGTGGGGTCAGGCGCGGCCGCGGTCTCGGAGGATAGCCCGTCGAGGCCGCGCAAATAGCTATAGACGCTGACGTTGGCGTGGGTCCCCAGATATTCCTTTTTCCCGGCGAGCTGGCTGAGGTTGTGGCCATAGGTGCCGTCGGATTCGGTGACGATCACGATACGGGGTTTTTCACCGACTGAGTGAAGCGCCGGCAGCCTGAGACGCAGTTCGTCCGTGAGTTCTCCGAAAATCCTGTCGTCCGGCATGGCGGCCTGCACCTTCTT